>Ga0210019_1004683_pt1 | contig 11755 bp, 9 predicted proteins | sample CryGeyCG2114_020_2_FD_183969 | JGI IMG/M metagenome (GOLD analysis project Ga0210019, IMG submission 183969) | Groundwater microbial communities from aquifer - Crystal Geyser CG11_big_fil_rev_8/21/14_0.20 (SPAdes) (version 2) | ecosystem: Environmental > Aquatic > Deep subsurface > Groundwater ...
GCCCCCAAGATTCAAGATGGCGGCAAATCTAACGTAGTTATTACAAAACTAGAGCACCACTCGAATATTGTTCCCTGGCTATTGTTGAAAGAACGAGCTGGGCTCGAAGTTCGATTTGCAGAAATCTTTGATGAAGGAAACCTCAACTTGGAACATCTCCAGTCGCTTATAGACGAAAACACGCTGCTAGTGTCCGTCACAGCAACATCCAACACCTTAGGAATCAACGTACCCGTCACCCAAGTTGCTAATATTTGTAAATCAAAAAACGTCCCTCTGTTGGTCGACGCTGCACAGTCTACTGCGCATGCACCTACGGACGTTGCAAAACTCGGAGTCGACTTCTTGGCCTTTTCTGCGCACAAAACTTTTGGTCCCAGTGGAATTGGAGTACTTTGGGGAAGAAGAGAGCTCCTAAACAGCATGCCTCCCTTTATGGGTGGCGGGTCCATGATTTCGGATGTTAACGAAACGCGGGCAACATATTTGGATTCGCCGCACAGATTTGAAGCCGGCACTCCGCACATTGTAGGTGCGTTGGGCCTCGCAGAGGCCCTTAATTACATCGACGAGACGGGATGGGATGAGATTCAGGCCCACGATCGCGACATTACCCAATATGCTTTTGAGAGATTGAATCAAGTGGAAGGGCTTAGAATTCTTGGCACACACCCTGACCGTACTGCGATTTTTTCATTTGTTCTCGATCGACACCATCATCAAGATGTCGCTATGATTCTCGATCAATTAGGGATAGCCGTGCGCTCTGGCCATCATTGCACTCAGCCACTTATGAAAAGACTCGGTGTGACAGGCACTTTACGTGCGTCATTTGCTCTTTACAACAACCATGAAGATGTTGATCGACTCATTTACGGACTGCAAAAGGCTCAAAGGATGCTGGGGTAACACAAATGGACTCTCAAACAGTTGATCACCATGATGAAGCAACACTTAAAAATTCTCGTGAGGAGAAGATGAAGAATATTCCCGTTCAGATTTACGTTCAACCAACGCCAAATCCTGAAGCATTGAAGTTCATTTTAAGCCAAGATGTTAAAACAAGTGGAAAGGCCACATTCGTCCAAGGGGATGTGCCGGCGGAGAGCGTGCTGGCAAAAGATTTGTTAAATCTTAACGGGATCGAGCAGATACATTTTTTTGAGAATGTTATTACCGTCACCAAAAATTCACTGGTCGCGTGGGAAGATCTTGAATTTAATGTAAGGGCCGTTATTGAAACACGCATGCCCGTTCACAACCCTAACTTTGGCGAAAAGCTTGATGAGATAGCTCGGCGCCAAAGCCTCTCCCCCGAGCATCAAAAGATAGAAGAAATTTTGGACAGGACTGTTCGCCCTGGCTTACAAGGTGATGGTGGTGACATTCAAGTTCTTGAGTTGGATGGAAAGATCTTACGTGTGCGCTACGAAGGCGCTTGCGGCACCTGCCCGAGTTCTACGTCTGCGACCATGGAAGCCATCGAAGGAATTTTGCGTGCTGAGTTTGATCCCGAAATTGTGATTGAAGTCCACTAACTACGAAATTTTATTACCACCAGCGTTTCACTTTTCGAATGACGTGGTTACTTTGTTCGGTGATGTAAAGATTGCCGCTGTTGTCAAAGTCTAACCCATACGGAGCAAACATAAGGGCACTTGAAGCAGATATCCCTTCGTGGTTTGTTGATAACTGGTTACCTCCGCGGATGGGCCCCATCGCTGGTCCAGCACGCATTGTTGTATTGCCAAGAGAGTCGTCCCTATTAATGCAAATAACGTGGTGAGCACCGTTGGCGCCGCTCCCAGGCTGTCCGCTCGTGTAACAGATCTGGTTGTCAAAAGCCGCCACTCCTGTCGAGTATCCCGCCGTTGTTATCACAGTCATAATCTGATTGGGCGGCACGCTACTACTAGCTATCGTCACATTGGAGCTGGAAAGATTTAGGTACTTTATGTAGCTGGTACCTTGATCCGAGGCGTCTACTATAAAGTAGTTTCCCGCAATCCTCGGATCTTCGTTCAATCCAACTGGTGATCTCAAACGCACAAGACCCGATGAGATGTCTCCGTCCACATTTGCGGCCGTACCGCATTTACCTACAAAAGAACTTAGGGTTCCTCCAGGTGCAACTTTTACCAGGCAGTGGTTTACCGAAAGCACTGCAATCAATTCTCCAGAGCGTACGGCCATACCTTCAAAATCATCCAAAGTAACGGAGTTCGCTTGTGCTCCTTCATTTCCGGCCACCCATCCGGTGCAGCCACCATAGGAGCCCAGAACTGTCCTGACTCGGTTGTTTTCTACAAGTGAATTGAACTCGACCTTATCAGCGCCTGATCGATTCCAAAATCTCACCATGCAGTTGTTGTTGTTGCGATCTGCGTATAAGAGATCGCTTCCTACAAGAGCAATTCCCCGAATAGCCCGACTCAAGACAGCAAGCGGAGTTTCGTTCTCTACTGTGGCGTTACCAATACCGCCACCCAGCGCGGTTTTGACGAGACCCGTTGATAAGTCAACTGTCTTGATACGCCCGTTACCGGCATCACCGAAGTACATAAGATTATTGGCGCGATCAACACTCATCATTGAAGGTTGACTCATTTCAACCGCGGTTGCCGCTTGATCCGCATCACCGCTAAATCCAGCTTTAGAAACTCCTTTTGCAATTTGAGATACTATTCCGTTAGGAACACTGATATCTAGCCCCCTTAGGCGAAAGTTGCCCGTATCTGCCACTATCAAGCGCGAACCTGCCGAGTCATAATCAATACCCATTGGTGAGGAGACATAAGTTAAAGAACCAGAAAGCCCATGGCCGTTGTAATCTGCCGTACCATTTCCAAATATATTTTGACCCTGCTTATCGAGTACTTGCTTTGAGCCGTACTGCGCAGTTGCCCCAGACTGGTTGATGTATAGAACGCGGTGGTGATCCGTACTCGCAACAAAAAATCCCTTGAGTGTAGAGCCGTCCAGATGAAGAGCGACTCCTCGAGGTCTATTTAGTTTCAGAGACGTTCTTGCTCCGAGAGTTGTATCGCAACTGTTATAAACACCAAAGAGACTCCCTACTCTGCCGTCACTTACAGAGACATCTCCGCCAAAATAGGTTTTCCCTGCCCCGCTAAGATTGATAACCCGCACACGGCATCCAGCATACTCCGAAAAGTAAAGATTGCCCTGATGATCAAGAGTGATATCCCACGGTCTATTTGCTCTTGCTGCTGAACCTGAAGTACCAATAACACCGTCCTCACTGCCCCCTGAGATTGTGCCCGATCCGTTTTTTCTTCCGAGTAAAACTGTTGCCGTCCAGTCTTCTAGATCGGCGGCACTAATATCAACATACTTAATGTAATGATGCTCATTGCACGCAACATACAGGCGTTCTCTTACAGAATCTAACGCCAAACCTGTTGGTCGGTAGCAGGCATGAGTCGTGGCAGCTGCCCCATCAGTGTGATTTGCCTGATTGTTACCATTGCTTCCGTTGCCGAAAACTCTTCGACCAACCCCAGCTGAGTCAAACATGACGACACGATTGTTGAGATAGTCTGCCAGAAACAGGCGAGAGTTTGCAGCGTCCCACACAATTGCCTGCGGTTGAGCTATTTTGAAGTTCGTGTTCGTCTGCCCGTCGCTACCTGCGCCGTCTGCACCAGTGCCCACAACAATCTTAGCTGCCGCTGGAGGAATAGAAATTCCAAGCCTAGTGACTGCTGCTCCAGAAATGTTGTAATACCAAATCAAATCATTCACAGCGTCTGAAAAAAAGTATCCTGTTGAACCATCACGAGCGACCTGAGTTGCCTGGAAAACTACACGATCCGAGCTGCTTTGTGGGTTGCCGCCATCGCCCAATCCCGCTTTGCCAACAAGAGTGCAGATTTGCCCAGCAGCAAGATCGTTACACGCATTGCTAAAGAAGTTAACATTGACAGTCCAAGTTTGGGACGCAGTCTCAACACCATCACTCGCCACTAACTGAATAGTATGGCTCCCCACGAGCCCTATGGTCGGCGAAAATATGACCTGTGCTCCTCCCGCCGGAGTGCTGGCTGAAAGACTTCCGTGATTGATTCCGTCCAGAGTCCAAGTGTAGGTGAGTGCATCAGAATTGGCATCGGTCACATCGACACGAAAAGTTTTGAGCGTCTGGAAGTTGGTGTTGAGCGTCGATAAAGCTGGATTCGCGTTTGAAATGACTGGAGGAGAGTTCTTTACAATGCTGAATGTGTGACTATCTGAACTATCGCTATCAGAGACTGTAACAACAAGTGTATGAGGTCCGTTCGTCAGACTCGAGGCTGCCAAATTTAGAATGGATGTCGTTGCTGACGGTATAGATGTGCCGTTCAACTTCCAGCTATACGACAAAGGAGCCTTTCCGGTCGCGGCGACGCTAAAACTTTGATTACCGGTGCTAGGGATAATGATTGTCGCTGCCGTGGGTGAGTACGAACTTATGTTTGCGACCGTAGGATCCGCAACACTGACTACCCAAGAGTAGGTTGTAGCTTCGTATCCATCGCTTACCTCCAGAGATATTGTATGGCTTCCGCTAAGTGCACAGGTTGGCGAAAATGTCGCTGACGACGAATTTGCAAGCGTAGTTGCCGGAAGTGTGCTTGGTGAAATTGCCCCATTCAGCTTCCATGTGAAAGTCAGACTATCTGAGTCAGCATCTGTCCCGGTGGCCGACATATTCAAAGAACCCGAGCCACAGGCGACTGAACCGCCACTTTGAGAAGGCTGTAAGAAGGATAACCTTGGTGGGGAGTTCTTTCGAATTATAAACTCATGCGTGGCAGTGCTTACCGAGTTAGTCGCAGTTACTGAGAGAGTTTGAACTCCAGGGTAGGCGAGATCGCCCTGTAATGAGTAAAAGGGAACGCTCGTACTCGCGACCTGAGTACCTGCTAGCGACCACTTAAAACTCACGGAATTACCCGCCTCTGAGTTGACAACTATTCCGAAGTTTGTGGAAGCAGATCCAACAATAACTACAGGACTCTCCACGGGGGAGGCACTTTCAATTTTAATTGTGCCATCTTGATTCTGAAGCGGAACTTCAGGCTCTAGAAAGCTAAAGGCCGACTCCCCACCGCCGCCACCCGATTTGCAAGAGGCCAAAACCAGGCCCACCAAAAGTGGAACTACAAACGATCGAGATATGGAATGAAGGACTTTTGCATTCATAGCTTCACCATCAAACCAATTAAGAAATCTATATTGCTCGCGCTCGAAGACTGCGGGCCCGCCAAAATTTGGTAACGGGCTTTCACCAATAAGCCATATTTTTCATTAAACAGTCTTTCTATTCCCGCGCCAAAACCGAATCCGGCATAGCTGCTTGAAACAGACTGAAACTGTCTTTGATGAAAGTATCCAGAAAGGAATGGCCTCCAGATTTCATCGATTTTCACTTTCACATTGTCTTCTTCTATTCCGAATTCCTGACTTTCTGTCAGTGGATAGAATGTTAATCCTATATCAAGTCCGAAACCCATATCTCCAGAAATTCCTTCAGACATAATTACTGAATATCCTGCCTCTAACATCAGTTTCCTAAATAAGGGATGAAGATAAGAGACACTGTAGGAGCCCGGGCCACTGATCGTCTTTGACCTTGAGGGCGTGGAAGCATTCAAGCTGAAGGCTCCTGCGCCAAGGTGAAGCTTTCCCTTCGCGTGGGTCATAGTGACCAGAGACAATCCCAGGACTATACCCATAACCTGAAGAAATGGACTTTTAAGCCGCGAGAGTTTCTGTGCTCTTGTCGTCATTTTGGACTTCGCCCTTTGTTTTATCGAGTATCTCTTTCCAATCCTTGAAAAATTTTGCAATGCTAGCCCGCTTCTTACCGACGAGATCTTTATTGGGAGGGACGCCATCGAAGGATTTGAGGTTCTCGACAAAAAACAATCGCTGTTTTTCATTAAAGATTGCCTCCACGTTTTTTCGTTCTGCTTTAGAAACGTTAAACAACGCCATCGCCCAATCAGAAACTGGAACATTCGCGACAAATTCCCCTATTTCAGCAGTCTGCTCCTCCAGTACCTTAAAGAAAGGGGGGCGCAATTGATGAACAATAGAGTCTTTACGTAAGGCACGGTACACTTCTTTTTCTTCGTGAACTTCGGCTGTATCTAAGAACTTTAAGAGATCTCGATCTTTTCTATACCTGGTGACCTGAGAAAAATCGCGCGGCGACTTCAATGCTATTGCTATTTCGATAAGCTCCACAATACGTTGTTCTTTTATTCTCTCTACCGTTGACTCCAGATCGAGCAGGAATCCCCATTTACCAGGGAACACATCTCTTGCAATCGGAAGTGCTATGGAATTTGGCAGGGATCTTAGAATTGCAAATGCTTCAGTTTCATGCATTTTTGCAAAAAATTCCGAGCGCCTTTCGTCAAGTCTCCACGCCTGAATCAATAGTCTTTCCCATTGGGGATTTGTTTTCGTGCTTTTCTCAAGACGATGAATCCTTAAAAGTAACGAAAGTGCCTGCTGATTTAAATCACCCGGATTTGTTAGAGCCTCGAACCACTTCTCCGAATAACTCAGAGAAAAAAGTTTTTCTCTGAGTTCGATAGGGAATTCCTTTATCAGCGCCCCAAAGGCACGCTGGTCTTTTTCACAAAAGCCGTCAAGTTCGACCATGGCTTCAAAATTTGGGAAGTGGGAATCTTTGCTTAGAGCCCCTACAATCTCTCCAGTCATTTCCCGAATTCGAATGGGATCGGAAAAATTCAAATCCTGAACTCCCGAACGTGCCGAAGTATGATCTACCATGTTGTGCATTGCCGCGCCCGCTAGATTTGAGCCGGCACCACTACCACTAGGCTTCATATTTACGACGGCATCGGCAATCCTTGATGTAGAGGCCCTTAGGATGAAATAAAGACCAATCAAAAACAGAAGTAAACCGCCGATCGCAAAGCTAACCTGTAGCCAGTAGTTCCCCGTCGTCTCCCAGTCGCGGCGGATGATGACTATATCATCTCTTGCTGGCGTAAGACTAAGTAATGAAATCAAATTTTCCTTAACTTCATTGGATCTGTCTTCAGAAAGCTCCTTTGGAAGTTCCACTTTAACTTCAACCTTCGTTGTCCTACGCAGCAACTCATGCATGCTTAACGAAGGATCATCCCACTCATCCGTAATTTCAGTTTCTTGGAGGTCGAGATACGGGAGTCTTTCACCTCTTGATGTCTCCGACGTGCTCCTATGGAGCGGATCAACCCGAACAATTGCCAAAAAAGGGGAGCTCGGAAACCTGCCCTTAAGATAGGTCATCGCATCTTTTGTCAGTTTCTCTTCTAACTCGAGTACTCTTGGATGTTTTTGTGCTTGAGCGAATCCGACGCTACTAAAAGCCACACAAGTTAAAATTAGATGGATCAATTTCATATTGTACCTCTCGGCGAAATCACAAGTAATACTTTTCGATGAAGTGCGTGGAGATCCGACTTCTTAAGATGTTCCGGAAGCTGCCCCTTTTCACTCTCATTAAACTCGCTGACGCCGTAGCCTGAAATTCTCATTGTATCTAAGGGTAGACCTGAATGTTGGAGTCGCCTCATCGCACTGACCGAGCGCAGTGCCGACAGTTCCAAGTTATCTTGAAATTTCCTCTTTGCGCTCGCGATGACTGGCTTGGGATCTGTATAGGCCATGATTGATAAATTATGGCCTCCCGCATACGGCAGGTATTTCACAACAAATTTTTCAAGGGCTGCTCTACCTTGAAGTGTTAAACTTGTTTCACCTGAGTCGAAAAAAGATACGCCTGGAAACTCTACAAGCACTTTAGCGCCCACTTGATATGCCTTGGCACCCAGTTTTTCAATAGTAACTTCGTCGATTCCTTCGCGGGAACTAGAAAACTTTGATAGCGCCGCTGGAGACCTTTCGCTCGAATTCTTTTCTACATTTGTACTGATTGCCTGGATAATTGCTTGAGTGACACCTGCTTGTTTTGTTTGGCTAGGGTCAAAGGAAAAAAACAACACGAAAAACCCTAAAAGCAAAGTGATCATGTCACCGTAACTGATCGCCCAAGTGCCTTCAGAGTCAGGCTCCTCGGCAGAAGACTCTTCGAATTCAATAAGATCCATATTCGTACTCATGCAGCTCCTTCTACAACCTGAGCCCCTGATCTGTCGTAGTTTTCAGCTGCGGCGTCTGATAAGTAAACTCGAAGAAGTTCACGGGCTTTCAAGAAAGAAGTTTCCGTCATTCCGAGCAGAGCACCACGCAAAGCCATTTCAGCGCAGCGAATCTCCATACCGTTGTTTTTTGATATGATCTCGCCTAAGGGATTCACTACTAAGTTTGCAACAAGCAGTCCGTAAAATGTGGCAATAAGTGCCACTGCCATCTCCACTCCCGTTTCGGCTGGAGTTAGACCATCGGACAGTGACCTCATCAAATTAACTAATCCTAGAACTGTTCCTACAAGCCCAAATGCCGGCGGATACTTGCTCAGTCCCTTTATGGAATCTGCAATTCTTTTTCCTCTCTGTGCCTTTTGCACAATCATTTGAGAAAGGATGTTTTTTATCTCTTCGTTTGAAAACCCCAACGACCTTAGTTCAAAAGCGGTTGAGAGAACTCGCTGTGCAAGGTCGCTCCCCTTTTCAAATGATAGAACTTTGCCCGCTTGTAAGGCCCGAACCGCTTCCAACACGTCCATATAGGTCTGATTAATATTGAACTTGGAGCTTCCTAATGCGAACTTGAATTTCTCGATCATTTCCGCGCGCTGTTGCCAAGGCAAAACCATTATCGAAACTGCCACCGTACCGCCGAGAACTACAGTGCAGGCTACAAAATCGAAATAGGAAGAAGCAGATTGCCCAAGATGTATTAGTGCCGATGCGAAAGCAGTCAATGCTAAAAGAATTCCTAATAAAAACGCCACTTATCTTTCTCCTGTTGCCGAATTAAGTTCCTGCTTCAGCCGGGGATCGATCTCCACTAATTAGCTTTATTTTCTCAATCATATTTTCTGTTTCAGAGTTTCCGGGCTCTATCTGATTCGATTTTTTGTAAGCACTTAACGCTAACTGGAGTTCACGCTGCATATAGTAGATGTTTCCGATGAGATCGTAGAGCACGGGATTCTCTGGAAAACGTGCAATTAGGTTTTTAAGCAGGTTCATTGCTTCGTCCATTTTCTTTGATGCAATCAAAGATTGAGCCCTGGCAATTCCTCTAGAGACGTCTCGCACCGCCAAATTCTGATTCTCGCAGCTTGCTGGCACCCGATCTTCAGTCAGCTTGACCTTGATATGTGTAGATCGAGAAAAAGTGGTTTCGGGTAAATGGACTAGTCTTGAAACAAAACCCGCCTTTTTTATCTCTACAATTGTTGAAGAGCTGCCACTTGCAAAGGCACTTGGGGACGTTGTGATTGGTGTGCTACCTATCATTTGGGGGGAGTGAGAATCTGAAGTTACGACTACTTGGGCACCGTTTGGTTCAGAGTCGACCACAAACTGGGGGCTCGAACAATTCGGCAAGATTAAAAGACAGGTAAGCGCTCGGCTGAGTTTAAACAAAGGTGTTCTCACTGTGAAGTCCTCGTCATCGAACCTATCGGGAGAATCTTCGAGTCTTATCAACTTACTTTGTTACTTTTAGACAGAAGGCCAATTTGAAATGCGAAAGTCTGGGCGCCGAGCGCCTACCCCAGCAGCCCTACGCCCAGGACTAGGAGCTTTTGCCCACTCCCTCAGTGTAGCGAGCCAACGCAACACCACTAATAGAATATTTTTTGATCTGGCTCGAGCGGTAGTGCTGGCGACAATACCTTTTGTAGAGAGACTTCTTCTTCAGAAGAAGTCGACCAGTCTTTGATATAACCCTGGGAGAAACCAGTGCCATTTTTCTCATTCAAGCCAAAGACAATGGGCTTAGTGAGTCCATGCGGAACGCGAACGCGCAAGGTTTCGCTGCCACTATTCTCGTTTTGTAAGTGTCTTGTCCCCGACAGTTCGCCGGATACGTTTATGACTTCTTCTGGTAAGTGCCAAACGTAGCTCACCTGGCGACCCTCACCCAACACTATGGCCTCTGCTAGTAATGTGATCTCAACCATTCCCTCATCATCGATATCATTATTGGGATAAGGCTCGTAAACGCGAACGGAATATTCAGAGCCTGGTTTGGAATGAAACTTCAGTTCGGATAGGCCCTTCTGAGATTCTGTACTCAAACTGGCTAGCTTACCGCTTTCGATCTTTTGAGAGAGATCGAAATTTGTGCTCTTCTTTTTGCTGACATACCACGCGCCGACAGCAAAAGAAATCACCAGCAAAGTAACTTGAATGCCTAAAATTTGACGGCTTCGATTACGGGCAGACATATTGCCCCCCTAGTTGAAGTTTATAACTGGCAGTCCCTGATCCTGACCAAAGATTTACGTTAACCAAGTACTTACCAGCGGCAATCGCTTGCGATACCGATTCTGAATAGTCCACCGGTGGCGTTACTGTTCCGTTAACTCGGTCACTTTTTGCAACAACAGAAGAGCTGCTTCCGTAGGTGTACCCTTCGCCGTAAACATAGAGATCAAGATCTTGTCCTCCTGTCCAGCTTAAGGCGAGCGACATAACTCCGCCGGGGTGATCGACAAGGTAAAAATCGTTCCGATAAAATTGATTAGCTGCAGCTGCTGCAGAGCCGTACCCCGATGACCCCGAAGGTACAGTGCTCGAGATAGAGACGCTGCCGCAGTCTGTGCCAGAAAGAGTGTAGCCAGCTGCGTAGTCTGCGCGTGTGTTCTTTTGTTTTTCAGCAGTGTATATGCCCGCCATGCCTGTCAAAGACGGACTATTAAAATTGGAATACAAATACATAAAAAGACCGTAGTCTCGAAAGGCGTAGGTCGAAGATTTAAAGGAGTTCGAGAAGATAGCCCACAGTTCAGCAAAGTTGCCTTGAACACCGTCTTCTAAAGACGGTGTATACAAATTATTCCCAGTTGGCGGCCCGCTTGCTTCATTAGACATACCCGGAAAGCTCGCATCAGCGGGTGCATCCATGAGGTCCCACAGCGCCCTTGTTACAGCAAACTCACGAAAGTTTCCTTCGCCACTTGTGCCGCCCGAATTGTAATCTCTCGTTGTATTTTCTAAATTGTGATTAAAGTAATAGCCACGTGAAGTTCCAGAAACGTTTCCAAAAGAATCTCGATAAGTCGAACTACCATTTACAGCCAGAGAAAAGAAATTAGCCCAACCTTCTCCCCACGCCAGTCGCGGATCAATAATGCTGTTGGCATCATGGGCTCCGCCCGGAGAGTCTGTTTCCGCATAGAGATCTTCTATGAAGTGACCGTACTCGTGGGCTATCACGCTGTCATCAAAGTGATCTGTATCCGTGTTATCCACGTCTCCGCCAATTCCGCCCAAAATGTAGAGTTGAGATCTACCAGGAAGGTAAAAGCTTAAACCAGTAGACGCTGATCCCCCCACGTAAGTGGCTGGGTTGACACCCTTGCCCCAGAATACAGAAACCTTGTCGGCAACCGTAAAGGCCGCGCATCCCGTATAGCCGGAGCAAGAACCTACTTTATCTCTCAAGAATTCATTCGCTCTTACAATCACGTCCAGAATGTTAAACGCACCACCAAGCACGTCAGCCGAATCGCCTTCGGCGGTTAAGGTACCGACGCTTCTGTCTTGATCAGCCACGACCGAAGTAGAAAGTGAATAGAACTGATTGTCGGTAGGGT
>Ga0210019_1004692_pt1 | contig 11746 bp, 10 predicted proteins | sample CryGeyCG2114_020_2_FD_183969 | JGI IMG/M metagenome (GOLD analysis project Ga0210019, IMG submission 183969) | Groundwater microbial communities from aquifer - Crystal Geyser CG11_big_fil_rev_8/21/14_0.20 (SPAdes) (version 2) | ecosystem: Environmental > Aquatic > Deep subsurface > Groundwater ...
GTAGCCGGTGCATTCAACCCGCGGGAGATGGTAAAGAAGATAGAATTCTATTTTTCCGCACTTTCCGCAGGGAGGAAGGGAAGCAAGTTGAAGACAATAGAATTACAAAAGAAACCCCGCGAACTCGTGCATTATAAAAAATCAGACCAGACACATCTTATACTTGGATTTCGGGCGTTTGGTATGCACGACAAACGGCGATACGCGCTCGAAGTGCTCGCCGAGGTTTTGGGTGGGGGCATGAGTTCGCGTTTTTTTCAAACAATTCGCGAAGAACTTGGCGCCGCGTATTATGTCGGCGCGTCCGCCGACCTTCTTTCCGATCACGGTCTCTTTACGATGTTTGCGGGGGCGGATCATACGAAGATAGGACAGGTAATATCGACGGCGCTCCGTGAATTCAAGCGTGTGACCGAAGAACTCATCAGCACGAGAGAACTTAAAATGGCAAAAGAGCATTTGCTCGGCAACCTCTTTCTTTCACTCGAGACTTCAGACCAACTCGCATATTATTATGGAATGCAGGAAGCGATGCGGGAAAGACTAATGGCGCCAAGCGAGGTGGCGACGAAGATAAAGTCGGTAACGCCGGCGGAAATCCGCGCGGTCTCGCGCGCGCTCGTGCGGAATGACCGTCTGAATCTCGCTGTTATCGGGCCCTTTAAGAACAAGAGTTTTCTTGATATAGTCAAGGTATAGTTTCAAAGAATGCGTGAAAACGAACATCTCAAATTGGAAATAAGTTGGCAGACATTATGGAAGATATTCACCTTCTTTCTTGTTATTTTAGCGCTCTATTACGCGCGGAGCGTTTTGGCGATTCTTTTTGTTTCGGTGGTGCTCTCGCTTGGTTTTGATCCGCTCGTTTCTTTTTTGGAAGAACATAAGGTTCATCGCATCTTGGGAACGCTTATTGTTTTTTTTCTGTTCTTTCTTGTGGTCACGCTCGCCGTCTATTTTATGATTCCGATTATAACAATTGAGGCGACAAACTTCTTGCAACGTATTCACGACACGGTCTATGCCATCTTTGGTGTGGGGTTGCCGAGCAATCTTTTGGACGCATTCACGTTCAGTCGGAATAAGCTTTTCGATCTTCTTTCAAACGCCGACATTTCCGTTGCCGGAACGATTTCAAAATTCCTCACCACAGGCGCCTTTGCGATTGTGGCGCTTCTTACTTCTTTTTATCTCTCGGTTGAAAAAAACGGAACGGAGCGCCTCCTCCGCGTTATCCTTCCCGATCATTATGAAGCGCCGGTACTAAAGGTATTTGAGCGATTCAAATTTAAGATTCGCCGGTGGTTCTCGGCACAGATTTCTTTGAGTCTCGTGATGGGAGTGATTGTAAGTGTCGGTTTATGGCTCTTGGGTGTGCGTTACAGCTTCCTTCTCGGTCTCTTGGCCGCTATTTTCGAATTGGTTCCGGTCATCGGTCCGATTATTGTCGGCGTCATCGCCTTTCTTGTTGCCGTTCCGGATTCCTTCTTGCTTGGCGTATACGCCGTAATATTTTTCATCATAGTGCAACAACTTGAGGGACACATTCTCGTTCCTGTTATTATCGGAAAAACAATGAAAGTGCATCCGATTGTGGTGCTTATGGCCCTGCTCGCCGGTGCGGAGATATCCGGATTTATGGGCATTGTGCTCGCCGTGCCGATCGCGGTGATTGCGCAGGAGATATTTAACTATCTCGCGGAACGGAAGGATCAGCGATCCACGCCCGTTATTGAGGCATAGCCGAAAAATATGGAACCCAAAAAGAAGTTTTATATAACGACCACGTTGCCGTATGTAAACGCCGCTCCGCATATCGGATTCGCGCTCGAGATCGTACAAGCGGACATCATCGCCCGATACCATCGGGAATTTTTAGGCGAGGACGTAGTTTTCAATACGGGAACCGACGAGCACGGTGTGAAGATTTATCGGAAGGCACTTGAGGAGAAAAAAGATCCGCAGGCGTATGTGGATGAATACGCCGCAAAATTCGACTTTCTGAAGCAAGGACTCAACCTTAGTTATACGGATTTTATTCGCACCACCGACCCGCACCATATGACGTCGGCGCAAGAATTTTGGAAGCGGTGTATGGCGAATGGTGATATTGAAAAGAAATTATACAAAGTGAAATATTGTGTGGGATGCGAGCTTGAAAAGACTGACTCGGAACTCACAGATGGTAAATGTCCTATTCATCCAAACCTCGAAATAGAAAAGATTGAGGAAGAAAATTATTTTTTCAAATTCTCGAAATATCAGAAGTTACTTCTCGAGTTGTACGAGAAATATCCGGATTTTGTGGTCCCCGACTGGCGCTTGAAAGAGATCAGAAATTTCGTAACCGCGGGCCTGCAGGATTTCAGCATTTCGCGCCTCAAAGAAAAGATGCCGTGGGGTGTGCCGGTACCCGGCGACGAAAACCATGTGATGTACGTATGGTTTGACGCACTCGTAAATTATATTTCAACGCTGGGTTGGTTTGAGGATGAGAAAAAATTCGAGGATTTTTGGGGAACGAAAGAAGAGCCAAAGGCCGTTCAGATTGCCGGCAAAGACAATCTTCGCCAGCAGTCCGCAATGTGGCAGGCGATGCTCATGTCGGCCGGTCTCCCGCCGTCGCGGAAGATTTTAATCCACGGATTCATCGAATCGGGGGGACAAAAAATGTCAAAGAGTCTCGGCAACGTGGTGGACCCGTTCGATATCATTAAAGAGTATGGTACGGACGCACTGCGTTACTGGCTCGCACGCGAAATCAGCACATTCGAAGACGGCGACTTCACAGAGGAGAGATTTAAGGGAGCGTATAACAGCGGGCTTGCGAACGGTTTGGGAAATCTCGTGAGTCGCGTACTCACCATGGCGAAAAACTACAGTGTTACGGTAAAAGACGAGATTAAGGGACAGGTCGCGGACGATGAGCGCTACCGCGACTACATGGATTGCTTTGATATCCAGCGAGCGACCGACGTCGTATGGGAGCGCATCCAGATTGCAGACAAATTCATTCAGGAACGCGAACCATTCAAAAAAATAAAGACCGATCCCGACGCGGCGAAGGCTGATGTGAAGGAACTACTGCGGAGCCTTTTCGAAATCGCATATCTTCTAAGACCCATATTGCCCGAAACAAGCGAAAAAATAGCTACCGCGATCGCGAATTTCGAAAATATCCCAGTACTTTTCCCGAGAAAGGTTTGAGGAATGGTGAGTGGCAAAAACCATTTTGACACAAGGTTTTTCGTTATTTGTTAAATGAAAGCCCCGCATTAATGCGGGGTGAGATTTTTGAGGGCGGGGATGAGCTCCAGAAATGATCGTATTATAATCTGGTTTTGCGGCGAGAATCCTTTTCTCGTGGCAGTACGATTTATTATGAACAAACGCTATGGAAAAAATTCCCAATGCATTTGCGGCTTCAATCCCTTCGGGTCCGTCATCGACATAAAAAATGGTATAGGGGGCAAGTTCGTATGCGTGAAGTATTTTTTTGAAAATATCCATTTTTTCACTCACGCCGTCGTGAACGGTGTCAAAAAATTGAAGTATTCCAAGATGTTCAAGTCGCTCAGACACGAATCCTTGAACATCTCCGCTTACGATACCAAGATCCATATGTCGGAAAAGTTCTGAGATGGCTTCTTTCACCCCGGTAAAAAGAAGATCCCCGTTGGCGTGTTTGCAAAAATACTCTTTCCGTATGGCATCTCCTTCCGCTTTTCTGTTTTTGGGGACGCCGTATTTTTCAAAAAAATCCGCGTAGTGCAGAGTTATTTCTTCACGGAACGAATTTTCCGTCAATACGGGACATGATCCGGTGAGCTTCATAAATATCTCCCTGACAGATTTGAGTGTTATTTCAAGATCGTCTTGTACCGTGCCGTTGAAATCGAGGAGGCCCAGTTCAAATGGGAAAACCTTCATTACAAACTCCTTTTTAAATTGGAATAAACTGGTTGTATGGTAGAATGGGGCGGTGTCTATGTCAACAAAGCCGAAGTATTTTGACGCGCATACGCACATAAATATCACTGCGTACGCGGATGATTACAAAGAGGTCGTTTCCCGCGCGCTCGGGGCGGGAGTTGGAATGGTAAACGTGGGAACACAAAAAGATACCTCGCTTCGCGCCGTTACACTTGCGCATGAGTACGAAAACCAGCCCGTCTATGCGGCGGTAGGTCTTCACCCCGTGCACACGAGCCCTTCTTTTTATGATGAAAGCGAACTGGATCCATTTTCTTATTCGTGCGAATTAGAAAATGGAGGAGAGGTGTTTGATTACGAATATTATAAAACACTCGCCGAAGATTCGAAGGTGGTCGCGATCGGCGAATGCGGATTGGATTATTTTCATTTCCCAGAGGGTAAAGAGGAAGAAACAAAGCAGAAACAAAAAGAAGTGTTTCTTATGCAGATGAAACTCGCTCAAGAGGTTGGAAAACCGCTTATGATTCATTGTCGTTCCGGCGTGCCGAAGCAAGTCTCGTCTAATAGGGCGGGCGAGGACGCCTATGGCGATACGATCGGCATACTTAATACCTACTACCCAATACCCAATACGAACGATTCCGGCATCATCCACTTCTTCGCCGGAACGAGAGAAGAAGCAAAGCGATTTCTCGATCTCGGTTTCTCATTCACATTCGGCGGGGCAATTACTTTTCCTCTGAAGAGAGGCGCACCCGACTACGCGGGAGTCGTCGCGATGTTACCCATAAACCGTATTTTAAGTGAAACAGATCCGCCCGGTCTCACACCCGTGCCCTATCGCGGGAAGAAAAACGAGCCGGCCTACATCGTGGAAATCGTAAAGAAACTCGCGGATATTAAAGGTGTTCCACTCGACGAAATGGCGCGCGTGACCGTGGAGAACGCGAGGCGGATTTTTGGAGTTTAGCACACCTCTTTTTTACTCCCTCGAATTTCACTAAACATAAATTGACGACCGTTAATTTGTGTTTAGTGGAGAAATTATCCGGGGAGTTTGAAAACATTCGCAATAGCGCCGCTTTTGTCTGTGGCGAAGATGTGAATATATGCCATCAGCTTCATTTCCTTGAGATTGAGAAAAAACCCCTCGGCTTTTTATTTTGTTCGGAATTGAGGTAATATAGGAACTACAGAACCAGGGCCTATGAAACGATACGATTTTTCAAAGATGGAAAAAAAGTGGACCAAGATTTGGGAGGAAAAAAGGGTATACGAACCGGATATTGAAGGACAATCCGCCGGCGAGCGGAAACCGTTCTACAACCTGATGATGTTTCCTTATCCTTCCGCTGAAGGTTTGCACGTGGGAAATATGTACGCCTTTACCGGAAGCGATATCTACGGCCGGTTTAAGCGTATGCAGGGGTACGACGTATTCGAGCCGATTGGTCTCGACGGGTTTGGAATTCATTCCGAGAACTATGCCTTGAAGATCGGTGCGCATCCCATGACACAGATTAAAACTTCAGAAAAGAGGTTTTACGAACAGTTGAAAATGGTGGGAAATGGATTTGCGTGGAACGAGCGCCTTGAAACGTATGATCCGGAATACTATCGCTGGACACAGTGGATTTTTGTCCAAATGTGGAAGCACGGACTCGCTTATCGCAAAAAGCAGGCGGTAAACTGGTGTCCCTCCTGCAAAACGGTGCTCGCCGACGAACAGGTGATAAAAAAATCAAAAATCAAAAATCAAAAATCAAAATTGCAGAACGGCGCAGAAGAAGAAGCCGTTAATGTTTGCGAGAGATGTGATACGCCCGTTATCAAGAAAGAAATGGAGCAGTGGTTTTTCCGCATTACAAAGTACGCGGAGCGGCTTTTACAAAACCTTGAAACAATTGATTGGTCGGAAAAAGTAAAAATTGCGCAACGAAACTGGATCGGTCGTTCGGAAGGAGCACTCATAAAATTCAAAATTCAAATCTCAAAAATCAAAACTGAAGCGCAAAAATCAAAACTATCCGACGAGTCTATAGAGGTATTTACCACAAGGCCGGATACGCTTTTTGGGGCGACGTATATGGTGGTGGCGCCGGAGCACGAAATAATCTCAAATCTCAAAAATCAAATCTCAAATTTTAAAGAGGTCGAAGGATACATTACAAAATCAAAAAAGAAGTCGGAGGAGGAGAGAATCGAAAACAAAGAAAAAACAGGAGTGGAGCTCAAGGGAATAAAAGCGATAAATCCAGCGAATAAAGAAGAGATTCCTATTTTTGTTGCGGATTATGTATTCGCGAGCTACGGCACGGGAGCGATTATGGCCGTTCCGGCGCACGATGAACGTGATTTTGAATTTGCGAATAAGTATAATATTCCAATACGACAAGTTGTAGTTCCAGAAAACGAGCTTAGAGCGATTATAGTAACTCAGACCTTAAATGATCCAGAGTTATTCAAAAAAGAATTGAGTGAGAATAACATCAATTATAATCTGGCTACCAGTTCCATTAGCAAGCGTGAGCACATCCAAATAGAAATACAGGAGAATGAACTTGATTTATTTATACAACTCATTCAGAAGTATATTGAAGAGCAAAATTGGGTTGAAATACTTGGCTCTCAGAATGTTATTGTTACGAGGGATGGTATTTATCGCAACTTTTTAGGGGAATCGGACAAATGGTTCAGGCAATTTCAACAGTGGGAACCAGCGTTAAAAGGACAAAAAAATATTTGGGAATTACTAAAAAAAAACGATTTCTTAAAAGGTCTCATTTGTTTCAAGGAAGATGGGATTCTTGTAAACTCCGGAGAATTTGATGGGATGGATTCCGAAACGGCAAAGTGGGAAATTACGAAATTCGTCGGAGGAAAAAAACACATTCAATATCGTTTGCGCGACTGGTTGATTTCGCGTCAGCGGTATTGGGGACCGCCCATACCCATCATTTACTGCCGTAAATGCTGGGAAATTCGAAATTCCAAATCGCAAATTCCAAACAAATCCGAAGCTCCAAATCCTAAATTCGAATACGGAGTACACTATACGGTAATTGATGGCAAGGAACATATGATCTACCCGGTTTCAGAAGAAGAGCTTCCCGTGAAGCTCCCGATGGTTAAGGATTTCCGCCCGAAGGGAAAAGATGAATCACCACTTGCATCGGTGAAATCGTTCTACGAAACAAAATGCCCCGCTTGTGGCGGTTCCGCTCGCAGAGAGACCGATGTTTCCGACACATTTCTGGATTCTTCTTGGTATTATCTCCGTTACCCCTCTATGCATGCGGAAGAATCGGAATTAAAAATTCCGTGGAATCGCGAGATTGCGCGGCGGTGGCTTCCGGTTGATATGTATATCGGCGGCGCGGAACACTCGGTACTCCATTTGCTCTACGTGCGTTTTGTGGCGCTCGCGCTTCGCGATATGAAGCTCCTCGATTTTCCGTCAAAGACGGGAGAACCGTTCCCGAAGTTCCGCGCACACGGGTTGGTTATTAAAGACGGTGTGAAGATGTCGAAGTCGAAAGGGAACATTGTAAATCCGGATGAGTATGTAAAAAAATTCGGTGCTGATGCGTTCAGAATGTATCTGATGTTTTTGGCACCATTCGAGCAGGGTGGTGATTTTCGTGATCAAGGAATTCTCGGCGTTGAGCGGTTTTTGAAGAGGGTATATGAATTGCGTAAGAAAATAAAACCAAAAGCAGGGGAAAAGGCGGAACATAAATTCCACGAAACGATAAAGAAGGTAACGGAAGATATTGAGGGACTCCATTACAACACGGCAATCTCCGCGCTGATGATACTTTTGAACGAATTTGAAGCGTGCGGTGAGATTTCGGAGGAACAATACAAAACATTTTTGAAACTTATCGCTCCGTTTGCGCCGTTCCTTACGGAAGAGGTGTGGTCCCGATTTTTTGGTGAAAAAAAATCGAGGATCCTCGATTCACAAAGTGAATCGGGACAGATTCCCGAAGGGTATCGTTCGATACACAAAGAGGAGTGGCCGACGTACGATGCGAAGAAACTTGTTGCGAAAACGTTTACTCTTGTGATTCAGGTAAACGGGAAGGTGCGGGATCAATGTGAGGTCTCTGCGGGCATTACGCAAGAAGAGGTGGAAACGCTGGCGCTCGCGAGCGAGAAAGTACAGCGGCATCTCGGGGGATCCACTCCAAAGAAAAAAATATATGTAGCGGGAAGGCTTTTAAATCTCGTGGTATGATGAAATCATGAAAAAACTCATTTTTTTCATTCTCATCATTGCTGTCGTGGGGGTTGTGATTTACTCGGTGGTCACACAGATAAGCGGGACAATCCACTTGGGAGGCGTTTTTTCGCCGGAATTGTTTAACTATTCGACCACCCCGAGTACATCCACGCCGGCAAGAGATTCCCCCACTTCTCCGATTCTTCCTTTGAGAATCGGCGGAAAAGACGGTGGAAGAAGCGGAGCGGGGGGAACCGTGCCAGAGAAACCCAAGATTACTCCGCCCGCCGGTTTTGTGCTCACCGATCTTTCTCCCTATTACCAAAAGGTTCGCTTTTCAAACGTTACCCCTCCGAAAAATTATTACAGTCCGACTTCAGTGAGTCGGTTTTCGCTCCGTGGGGCGACCGGTACGAGTACGGTTACGATTGACGTTTCGGGATGGGAAGTGAAGGGTAACAACGGCACGCAGGTGTATATCCCCCAAGCAATCAACAGTTATTCGGTGGACGCGTACGGAACGTCACTGCCCAGAGATGTGATTCTTACCGACGGTACCGTTCTCACTTTGTATAGCTCAAAGAGTCCCGTAGGCGTGAATTTTCGACTGAATAAATGCACCGGTTATTTGAGCAATGAATATAATTTTTCGCCGTCGCTTCCGCAAAACTGTCCTTCTGTGAATCGAGTCGCTGTTTCCACCTTTTCAGGAGAGTGTCAATCGTTTGTCTTTTCTCTCTATGGGTGTAAGGAGCCGACGCCGACTGAAAAAAACCGTTATAGCTATGATTCCGCATGTTATGCGTTCTTAAACAAATTAAACTACAGAGAATGTTATATCGCTCATAGTAATGATTTCGATTTTTTGGCGAACGAATGGCGTATATGGATGGATCGCGAAATGCCGTTTAATGCCGAACATGACCGCATTCTGCTTTTGGATAAGGATGGATTATTGGTGGATGTGTACACCTATTGAAGACCAAAAAGATACTCGTTATAGGAAAGTAGAAAGTAGTATGGAAAAAAGAAATTGGAAAATAATTTCTATTCTCCTTGTTCCATTTTTGATACTATTTTCTATTCTCTGGTAACTATCTTCTACTTTCGCTCCCCGAGTTTCACAGAAACCCGCACAGTGTCTTTGCCACGCAGAGCGGTAAGGTGGATAGTTTCGCCGACTTCACATATTTCGAGAAAGTCTGAGATACTTTTTGCCTCGTTGAATTTTTCGCCGTTCCATTCGAAAATTACATCTCCCTCTTTTATTCCCGCCTCATCCGCGGGGCTTTTGGGAACAACAGCGCGGTCAACGGGATGGTCGCGTATCACGAGCGCTCCTTGTGAAATAGGAAGGGAAAGTTTTTCGCTTAAATCCGCGTTGAGCATGATGTAGTGGAGACCGAGGAGAGGGCGACGTATAGTACCGTATTTTTTAACGTCATGAAGGTCCCGCACCGCCGCGTGTATGGGAATCGCGAGACTGATATTTTCCGCGTCCGTAATAATCGCCGCATTGATACCGATTACTTTTCCGAAAATATCAGTGAGGGGTCCGCCGGAATTTCCCGGATTGATTGCGGCGTCGGTTTGGATGAGTCCACGCATTTCTTGCGGTGGAAGTTTTGGGTTTGGGTACGCCGTGATTGAGCGGGAAAGTCCGGAAATAATTCCCATAGAAACGGTATTTTGAAAAATACCGAGAACGTTTCCGAATGCGAGTACGGTTTGCCCCAGTTCAAGGTCGGTTGAATCGCCCAAGGGGAGTGTGGGAAGTGTCTTTGATGATGTGATTTTTAAAATTGCAACATCGTCCACGGGATCGCGTGCGAGGATTTCCGCCTCGTAGCGCGTATTGTCTGTCGTCACAATGAGATAGGTGGCGTTTCGTTCCTCAACCACGTGTCGGTTGGTAAGAACGATACCGGATTTATCGACGATAAATCCGGAACCGCCGTCTACCTGCACCATTCCGTGTGCGTCAATTTTTTCTTTCGGTATGGAAAGGGAAACGGGCTTTTTCTTTCCTCCCTCCACATTCATCTGCTCCGTGGCAAGTTCTTTAGTGAGTTGATCGAGACTTTTTGTAATGATGATAGAAACGACAGCCGGCATCACATTCCTTACGGTTTTGATAATCCGTGATTTTTCTTTAGGCATCCCGTTAGAGGCGGATCGCGATCATGCGATCTAAAATTGATTTTTTTTCGACAAATTTTTTATTGGAAAAAGTAACCACCCCACGTATAAAGGCATGCGACCGTCTCGTTAGAAATTTGGCAAACATTGCTTTGAAGTATTGGATAGTGGTGAGAGAAATCATTGTGTATAGGTAAGGTTGACGGCGGATAAATCTCTAACGGGACGCGGCCTCTAACGGGATCATTTGTTTATTGTAGCAGATTTATTGTAAGGTTCTTACCATTCTCCGTCTTTCACATACCACACCGCAAGACTTGCGTAACTCCGGTAGGGTGACCAACGTTTCGTTATGGCATCCACTTTTTTCTGCGAATCCACCCGTTTCGTTCCATAGAGCATTTCAAGTCCTTTTGCGAGGCCGAAGTCTCCGAAGGAAAAAACATCTTCGCGCCCAAGCGTAAAAATAAGAAACATTTCCGCGGTCCATCGCCCTATGCCTTTTACTTTTACAAGTTCGGTAATAACCTCTTCGTTTTCAAGAGCACGGAGTTTATGGAGTGCCAGTTCTTTTTTGGAAACCTTCTCCGCAAGATCACGCAGATATCGCATTTTTTGAGTGGAGAGACCGCACGACCGCAGTTTTTTCTCGGATATTTTTAACACTTTCTCGGGAGAGGGATTTTGAGAAGGAAAGAGGTTGACGAAGCGCCGGTAGATGGCTTCCGCCGCCTTTCCCGCGAGTTGCTGATAGATAATGTCGCGACAGAGTTTCAAAAAATATCGCTTGGGTCCGCGCACCGGGCGGAGCGGTTCGAGTGGAACGCCCTCAAGCACCCGATGAATAACCGGATCCACTCTCTTGAAGTGGCGGAGTATATATATGGCGCTCTTTTTGTCTTTTGCGTTTTTCATGAGAGAAAATATTTTCTGTTAAAGGCGCGCCCCGATCCTGATTTAAGGTATTTTTCAAATTCGAAAGCGGTGTATTTATTTCCGATTGCAAAATAAAACTTTAATTCTACAGGCAAACGATCTACCGTTGCTGGAACGTAACCCTTTTTATGACGACCCAGTCTATTTTCAATATTATCGGTACAACGGATATAATAACCATCCCTGCATTGTAGACTGTACACGTAGTACACATTTTATAACTTTGAATTACGAAACTAATAATAATGCTATCATTAAGGGAGTCGTGGCTCTTCAAACAAAGAACCCCGACTTCTGACATGAAAACACTTCAAGTATATCAATTCTTGAAGGATAAAGTCCACTTCACGTTCATCTGTTCAAAACTGAATTTGTCCAAATTTGAAAAATCTACTGGTCGAAAATTGAAAATCTCCATTTTAGACACAATCACTCTGGCTCTGTACAAACATACTCAAGGAATTGCAACAAAGAAATCAATCTGGAATGACTGGAAGAGTATTCTGAAAT
>Ga0210019_1004697_pt1 | contig 11734 bp, 11 predicted proteins | sample CryGeyCG2114_020_2_FD_183969 | JGI IMG/M metagenome (GOLD analysis project Ga0210019, IMG submission 183969) | Groundwater microbial communities from aquifer - Crystal Geyser CG11_big_fil_rev_8/21/14_0.20 (SPAdes) (version 2) | ecosystem: Environmental > Aquatic > Deep subsurface > Groundwater ...
TTCGGGAAGATAATACAAGAAATCTAAGAAAAGTGCCTGGTTTAGGAGATGTTCCAGTTTTAGGAGGTTTATTTAGGAGCAAATCATTTAGAAACGGAGAGACTGAGTTACTTGTTGTTGTCTCACCTCAAATTGTAAGAGCAACTGACCCAGAAAAAGTTGCTGAACTTTCTACCACTGATATTCCATATGATGAGTTTAATCAACTTGCGCCACTTAGGCCATATATAGAAATGATGGATGAAGTAGGCCCTGATATTAAACAGCCTTTAGATCCCGGAAAATATAATGAAGTAGTTGGATATAAAGGAATGGAACCTAATACAGCTCATTTAGCTCCAAAGGCTAGTCCTCATAAAATCCAAACCTCATGGTTAGATTTTAATACTGCTGACAATATTACTTTGCGCAGTTCTGTAGCACTTAGATAAGATTTGCTAGTTTACTAACTTTAATCCAAGCTCATCTGCAATTTGGGTAAATGCACTTTCTAAATTTGCAGGATCGTTTATAAATATTACTGGCTCAGCTTTCCCTGTATTTTCCATTGCATTTTGAAAATTATCTATGGTTCTTTGATTAATAGATAAAGTAAGGACTACAGAGTAAATTTTTATACCGCTATCAGTTAATTGTTTTACCTTACTGCCTAAAGAACTAAAGCTATGACTAGGAGCACCATCTGTAAACAAAATTATTATTTTTTCTGCTTTTGCTCTGTCACTTCTATCTAATGTTCTTTTTGCATTATCCAGACCCGCATTAATATTAGTTCCTCCGGCAGGAAAACTATTAACAGCAAGAGGACTTGCAATTGAACCGTTTCCTCCCGATGCCATAATTGTAAGTGAATCTACTATAGTGTTAAAGCCATTAGAACTTACCAAATTAACATAAGGGAAGGTATCTCTAAGTCTAATAATAAGACCATTTGATCTAAGTGAATAATCATTTGTTGTTATTGTGCGATCATTTGTATATGAATTACTACTGAAAGTTACCAAACCTACTTTTAATGCAGCTGCTCCATAAATTTTTATTGTGTCAATGAATGTTCTTATTCCATATACAGCACCTGCATGTGGTTCAACAAATGCCGCAGCTCTATTAAAATAGTTTCTGATTCTGCTTGAATTACGATTATCTGTATAAGTGCTGGAAAGTTGCTTGTCTTCATTGCTAATCATTAAGGCTTGTAATTCACTTATTCTATGACCGGATAATGCTGTTCTGGATAAACTAATTGTCATATTTGTGTTAGTGATAACACCTCGTTTAGCATCATTGTTATAAATTCTTACCCCGTTGCTGTAGGTTGCATCGGAAGGAATATCTGTATTTGGAGTGTTTATAACTACATCTGTAACCACAAAGTTTCTTAATTCATACCCATTAGTGAATCTACTTGGATATCTTAAATTTTGCCCTTGTGAAAAAATAACATCGTTATATATCATGAAAGTTCTTTCACCGACTCTACGTCTTCTTGCAGTTCCTATATAGGTTTCAACTGTTGAAAATCTCATGGAACCGGATAAATCAACCACAAATACAACATCATAGGGAGGCAGTTCTGCAGTTTTAGTCAAAGATATTTTTGTATTTCTTATAAAAGGATTTGGGAAAAATGGTTTTGGATTTATTTCAGTAGTTACTGTTATTTTTCCTCTATTAGCATCAGTAACTACTGTAATTTTTATTGGACTTCCTCTGTATAAATTATTTATTTTGTCTTTATCAGTAAATGTTGTTGAATATGTGTAGGATGATTGTCTTCCTGGACCAGTAGGTTGGTGATAGTTACGGGCTTTTGTATCCTGAGATATGTTCATTTTAAATACCTGAAGAGTAGAATTAATTGCTTTTCCTGCATCTGCTTTTGATCTAAAATATTCCTGTGCTCCGGCAACTGCGCCTGCTTCACTTGCTTTTTCCAAGTTACTCCTTAGTATTCCATAATAACTAACATCTACGGCCAGCCCAGTTAAAGGAATAATTGCTGCAACTAACAATATTGTTATAGGAATAATGGATCCTATGTGATTTCTTGCAAATTTTAAGGATATGTTTTTCATTTTAATTTAGTATGGGTCTGCGTGACCTTTCTAAAAATTTTGTTGCTGAACCTGAGAGTTGTATTCCATTTTCACCAAAGATTGGTGTTCCAATAAGCTTGCCTAGATCAAAAATTGGAACTCTCATGGAATTATTGTTGGGAGGAGGAAAGCTAACTGTTACAGTGACTTTTGTACTTTGAATTCCATCAGCTTCTCCATTATTTACGGTTGAATTATTAGAACTATCAGCCACATCAAACCTAAATTGTGAAGAGCTAATTACTGCACCTGGCATCCGAACCCGATCTGCAAATCCAGAAAAAGAGGCTACATTATATGTACTTGTTCTTTGGGCACCTACTCCTATGGAGCTTGCTGCTTGTTGTGCTGCAATACTTAAAGCACTTTGAATGTAAGCTAATCTTCCAAATTCAACCAGCGCAAAAATCAAAAATAAAAATAGTGGCATAGCAAGCGCAACTTCAACAATAACTGAACCTAAATTATTTCTTTTTATCCTCATCTTTCAAATCTGCCTTCAATTTGAAACACTGCTCTTGCCATAAGAGCTACTTTACTTTCAAAAATATTTCCTGGGTTAAATACTACTGGTATAGGAGTATTTACATTTGCTCCTTCTCCTGGATATGTTATTTCTACTTCTAAGAAATTAATAGCTCCTGGATTGTTTTGTCTGTCAAAAGGCAAATCCATTACTCCCTGCACCTCGTTACCTCCATTGTTTAAGTATCTGATCATAAATTGTCCTGGCTCTTCAATTACACGTGGAATTCTTACGCTATTTACTATTAAATTTTCTAATTCGCTCTTTGATATAGTACCCTTACTCATAAAATTTTCATCTACACTTTCTTTGATTGATGCACCTATTCTTGCTGCTTCTTTTGCTCCATATTCCAGAGTACTTTGTAAATAGTACATGCGTCCAAGTTCAAATACTCCACCAATTACCAAAAGTAAAAGAGGTACAACTAATACTAGTTCTACTAATGCAGCTCCTGATTTAGATCTATGAAAAAGCATCGTTTTAAAAGTTATTCTACTTAAAACCTACCCAAAAACCTTGTCTAAAATGGTGATTATTTCACTTTTTATATAGTTTTCCTCTTAGGGGTATACTTAAAAACCATGTAACTGTTCACCTACTATAAGCAAACGTGTGGGTGACGCTAGAAGGGATGGGTCCATGAGCAAGGAACGCAGCTCATGGAGGGTGACCTGTAGGCGGCAGGACCCACTGAGTTATATCTAACAAGGTGAACAGTTACAAAACCATTAATTTATTAGTCCAAAAGAATTTGCCAGTAATGCTTTATCTTCATTAGGGATATTACCAGGCCCGGCACCAATAATTAAGCCGCTCCAATTATTATCAATGTAACCTGGAATAACTGTCCCTTTTATATGATAAATATTTTGTTCTTTTGTTATTTCATTTATCTTATAACCAACAAAACCTTCCACTGTCACTGTATTTGAAAATTCACCATTTAATGAAACAACTGGTGAAACAAAAGTCATCCCGATAAATGCTGGATCATCTAGTTCTTGATACACAGAAGTAATTGAGCCATTATTGATTTGGAATATCTCATTTATGGTTAAGCTAGGAGGACTAATACCAGAAGAAGGATCCTTAAAATGTCTAATTATTTCTTTAATACTATTTGCACTGGCGTTGTCATCATCAAATGCAGTAAAGTATGAGTTTTCGGTTGCTCCATTTTGTGTTAGGTCAATATTGTTGTTGTTTGCTGAGGCGTTATCAAGTTCTGTAATATTTATGGCTAGTGGAAAACCTCCTCCTGGAGCAATACCTCCTGCAATTTGTTTCATTGCAATAGAACTATCTGAAACGTCAAGGCTTGTAATCATAAATATATTGCTTAAGAAAGTGTTATTTGTATGCTTGTAAAAAATTCTCATTGCATTAGAATCAATACTTGCTTCATCTGGTGTGAATTGCTTTGTAGTGGTGTCATATTTCCCTATCTGGATTGACAGTCTGCTATTTTGTAAAGTAAGAGGAGTAAAGTTTCTAATATTTGAAGACAAATTGTCATTTAGATAACTAAGAGAAATGTTTTTAGCAGCGGTGTAGTCAGAGCTATTAACTAATTGTGATATTCCTGCAAGAGAAGCAAAATCAACTGCATTTTTAATTTTTGCTTTTAATGCATACCCTTCAGATAAATCCAGCATTAAAGCTCCAATGCTTATTATAGGGATTAATAAGATTGCTACATATGTTATTGCAATGCCTGACTGGTTACGCATTTGATACCTCAGATCTAGCAACTGTGCTACTTCGAATTTTGGGAGCCCACTTGTTTGATGAATTAAAAAATCCAAATGGATTAATTATAGGAGTGTAATCATATTCAACATTTATTGTGACAGTGGTACCAACTGAGCGTGTAGTGCCAATTGGAGGTTCAATTGTAATTGTTAATCTTTCTATATCTGGAACTAGCTCTTGTGCTTTGGTAGCATTTATTAATTCTTCTTCAGTAAAATTTGGGGTAACAACAGCATATCTTGCAGCCTCTCTGGAAATTTGATTCAAAGTGTTTGAAATATAGAGTACATTTCCAAATTCAAAAACAAAAAAAGTTACTCCAATAAGTAATGGAATAACTAAAGCAGCTTCCATAAAGATACTTCCTTTTTGTGTTCGAGGTGTTATCAAATGAAATGGTATAAGCAAAAAGATCCCCCCTTTGCTTTAATTTTACTTATTATTCTTATACTAAACCGACAAATTAAATGCGAATTTAATTTGCCTTTGTACCAGCTGCTCGGCTTTGCTGAATAAATCAGACAAATCCTCGCTTCATAAATATAGTAAACCTCAAAAGTTTAGCAATTCATTGATTCCAATTCATTCAGGCTACCCCTAATAATAATAGTAAGATTTTTGATCACCTAAAATGACTTCAATTGAGTTTAAATCATCAAGCAAGTTATTATTGGCTACTTGTACCGCTTGTGAATAACCTTCTGGAAGTGGTTTGGCAGGTAGTAAATCCCCATAAATATCTTCCAGATTAATACCGGTCGTAGCAAGAATATTTTCATCATTTAACTTTCTTAAAACTAATTTCATTTCACCGACCTGTGATGCAAGTGCTACTTTTTCACTGTCTCTAGGAGATAATGCAACTGTAACTTGTGAAACTATTTTTTGTCCTGGCTCGGCTACGTTATTAATATCAATTATTGAATCTCCTGCTGCTAAAACAAGAACATTTTGAAGAATTGTTTTTGAAAAAACTGTCTCTTCACCTCTTTCCACAATTGACAGTATATCAACTTTGTCCCCGGGGCTTATATAACCACCTGCACCGCTTATCTCGGTAACTTTTATTGTATGTGCTCTATACCCGTCTGGGATTACCATTGGTAAACCACCTTCTGCTCCTTGTGCAACAAGTCTTGGTTCAGTAATTATTTCTCCTTGCTTTAGAGAAGACTTAACAGTTCTATTTAATACAGCATCTATTGTGGAAGGGTAATCTTCAGGTATTGCTTTAGCTGGAAATTCTTTAATTGTTAAATAGTCTTGTGTAAGCTGTGTACCTGCAGGAATATCTTTGCTGGCAACTACAACAGCTTTAGTGATAGTTAATTGTTGAACTTGTTTTTGTGTTTGGGTTAAATACTGCCATATGCCAACAGCAGCAATTAAACCTAGAATTGTTGCAACAGAAATCATAAGTATTAAAGAGCTAAGTCTGCTCTTTGTTTTTGGTGTAATTGGAGGAGGACTTACTGCCATAGATGAAAACCAAACAAGTTGCCTGGATTGAATATTATATAGAAAATTGTACCCATAAAGATCGCAATACCATAGGGAATCTTTTCCTTCTTATCTACAATTGGTGACAATTGTCCGGTTGTTATCAAAAATTTTAGTTTACTAGGACTAAACATAATAGCTAAAAGTACTAAGATAACACCACTAAGCCCGCTGTAAATAAAGATAAGAAGAACCTCTTTGTAACCTACAATTGAACCAACAGCCCCAAGTAATTTTACATCTCCAGCTCCCATTCCACCTAATAAGTAAAAGATTATTAAAAGTCCAAGCCCGGCAAAAAATCCAAGAGAACAATTTAAAATACCTTTAAAATCCATTTGAAATAAATAAAATAAAATACAAATAAAAAATGTTCCAAATGTTAGCCAATTTGGAATTTTTCTGTATTTCCAGTCAAAAATTGCTCCAATACAAGATATTAACAAAATGATAATTAGTTGAGGTTGCATTTAAGATCTCTAAAAATATCTTATTAGATAACAAATAAAAAAGCACAACATATATGTCCTTAATAAGTTATAAGGCAGATTTATATACTATTGTGCTTTATAAAAAATTTTATTGAGCAGCGTTTAAAGCGTTTGTTACTCTTGTGAAAGTATTTATAATACTTCCTCTAAATGCAGTGATAGCTGCAATAAGAGCAACAGCAATGAGTCCGACAAGTAGTGCATATTCGGCCATTGATGCGCCTTCTTCGTCTCTAATAAAGTTTGCTATAGTGTTCATATTTTATCTCCTTTTAATTTTTGGGTCCTGTCTCTTGTTTCTTACCCTGATTGTAAAAAGTAAAACTTAGGAATCCCTAATTTTTAATAAAACTTAAGGGTGGTCCATAAAGTTGTTCATACATAGGGTTAATATCTGACATATGAAAACAACAAAGAGCATTTATTTATTACTCTTTGTTGTTTTTGTGAGCAGAGAACCGGACTTTATTGAGCAGCATTTAAAGCATTTGTTACTCTTGTAAAGGTATTAATGATGCTACCCCTAAATGCAGTGATAGCTGCAATAAGAGCAACAGCAATGAGCCCAACTAAAAGAGCATATTCAGCCATTGATGCGCCTTCTTCGTCTTTAATAAAATGAGCTAATGTTTTCATAATAGGTTCTCCTTTTTAATACTCTTACCAATTTAATCATAAAGAAACGAGCTTAAAATTCTAGTGATAAGTTGCACATAAAGTGTTCTAACCTAAAATCAATTAAATTCTAATGAACATTCTTTTGTATTTATTCTTGTTGATTGTTTAGAGTGTTTGCTGCTTGAGTAAATGAATTTGTAAGCCCATTCCTGAAGGCAGTAATTATTGTTGCAACAGCAACTGTAATTAATCCTATGAGGAGTGCATATTCGGCCATTGTTGCTCCATCTTCATTGGATAAAAAACGAGATAGTGATTTCATAAATTTCCTCCGATTTGCAAATGGAAAGAATCTACTATGCAAGATACCCTAAATTTTCAAATTGTATTCAGCAAAGAAATATTTGTTCACAATGGTTGGGGGTAAGAGAGTTCTTTATGGGGTTGACACTGTATTATCCAGTCAACCGTTTAACCTATCAAGGTTTAACCTTATATAAGCAGTGGTAACAAACACATATAAGCACTTTTAAGACCTTATTGATGGGGAATTACATTGAATTTTTTTGAAGCAATAAGAATTCATTTTAGATTGGGCCTTATAATCCTTTTTCTTGTCCCAACTATTACATGGATTATTACATTAAATGAAACACCAATTTATGAAAGTACTGCAAGACTTCTCATTGAGGCAAAAGATCTTGGGTTTAGACAAGGTACTGGTGCACAGCCATTTCAAACAGTAGCTAGAATGAGTGATCCAATTCAAACTCAAATAGAGATATTAAGATCAGCCACTATATTAGACAAAGTTATAAGACAATTTAATTTGCGCTATAGAAGTGGTCCTAATAAGGGCAGGTATTTGGAATATTCTGCTTTAAGCAATAACCTTACTGTAGGGTCTGATAGGAATGTAGATATTTTAGAGCTCAAATTTAAAAGTCCTAACCCTAAAAGAGCACATGATATTCTTCAAGCTATTGCGGATAGTTATATTGCTAAAACTATTGAATTGAAAGCAAGTGATACAGCAAGTGCTATTAGATTTTTAAAGAAAGAAAGAAATAGGGCAGAGCGTGAAGCATTAGATGCTAGTAATCGTTTAAAAATCTTTGAAAAAAATAGCAAAGTTGTTGGCTTAGATGCTGATCAGGAACTAGTTAAAATGTCTTTTAGGCTTGCTGAATTACAGTTAAAGGTTGAAAGTGAATATGTCAATGTTAAAACAACAGCAGATCAGTTGGAACAACAATTGATGGTTACCTTAGATACGGCAGTTTTAAGTAGCTCAATAGGCGGGGATCCATTTCTTGTAGCTCTTCGCAAAGATTTGTATGAGAGACAAGCACAGCTACTTAAATTTCAAACAAAAGTTAAACCAGGACACTTTCAGCTTGAGGAATTAAAACAACAAATAGAGGGTGATCAAAAATTAATTAAGGAAAGAATAGTAGAACTTGTTGGAGAAGGAATTGATCCTTCACAATTTCCTGAAGGAGATGACAGGCTAAGAAGTGATTTAGTAAAAGTATATTTAACAGCAAAGGCTGCGTCTCTTTCGGCAAAAGAACAATTAGATGTCATTCAGGAATTTGTCAATGATACTAATAATAAATTAAAAAAATTGCCAAATGAAAAATACATATATACCCAACTTTTAAGACAAAATGACATTGCTAAAAAAAGACTTGAAGAAATTGATATGAAACTGATTGAGTCTAGGATGCAAGGAGTTATTGCCTCTCATATTACAAATATAAGATTGCTTGATCCGCCATCAGTGCCTTCCCAGCCTAAGTGGCCTAATGTACATATGGCACTTCTATCCAGTTTTATATTTGGACTTTGTTTGGCAGCTATTGTAATTTATCTTGTGGAATACTTTGATGATGTAATTAAGGGGGTTGATACACTTCCAAAAGAACTCAATGTACCGTTTCTTGGTCAATTGCCGCAAATACATCCTTCTGATTTGCCGATCTCCTACAAAGAGCCTAGATCTGAATATACTGAATCAATTCATAGTTTAAGAACAAACCTTTCCTTCTTGTCTTTGTCTGGTGACAGAAAGGTTCTCTTAATAACAAGTTCTACGATAAGCGAAGGAAAAACCTCAATTGCAGTTAACCTTGCAATTACGTATGCTCAAAGCGGCAGGAGAGTTTTATTAGTTGATACTGATATAAGAAATCCTTCATTATATAAATATCTGGCAAGACCTAAAGATGCAGTTGGTATCAGCAATACTTTAATTAATGAAATAGACTTTTATGATGTTGTTCAAAAAAGTGTTCTGGGTATTGTTGGTTTTGATTACTTGCCTGGAGGGGATGTTCCTCCAAATCCGGTTCAGTTACTTGAATCCAGTAGGATGAGGGAATTGCTTGAAACATCAAAACACATTTATGATCTGGTTATTCTAGATTCACCTCCTGTAGGATTATTTTCGGATGCTCTTTTACTTGCTAGATATGCGGATGTAGTAACACTAGTAGCAAGATATAACAGCAGTTCACGTAAAGAACTAATCGCTGCTGTTGATTTATTGAATAAAGCAAATGTTACCTCTATTGGCATAGTCTTAAATGCTGTACCTACAGGCACTATGTCATATGGATATGGGTATGGATATGGGTATGGATATGGATATGGATCTCAATCAGAGGATGAATCCTTATCTGAAGGACAGTCGGCTGCATAGGGAGGGAGTAATGGTTTTTAAACACAAAATTAAAATAATTTCTCTCGTGCTTGCTTTGTTGGTAGTAATGGGACAAATTACTTTTGCTCAAGATAATGTTGATGATATTACAAAAATTCACTTACAAGCAGTACTTACCCCACCTTATGTAATTGGACCGGGTGATGGGTTAACTATAGTTGACCGCACGCTAAAAGATATCTTTAATAGAGACGAATTATATGCGGTTACTGTTTCTCCTGATGGCTATATTTCTGTTCCACTACCTAGCGGTGATCAAAGAGAACTATTAGTAGCAGGTTATACGATAAGTGAAATTTCAAATGAAATCAGAAAATTATTTTCAGAAACATTAATTAATCCTCAGGTATATGTTCAGGTTTCAAAATATAGACCAGTTAATGTTTATATTGGAGGAGCTGTACAAAAACCAGGGTTTTATAAAATTGCAAACACAAGCACTGCTGTACAAGGAGGAGCTCAGATATCTGATGCTGATACTTTTACTATTTCTCTAACAGCGGTGATTCAAGTGGCAGGTGGATTACAGCATGTTGCTGATCTTACTAATATTTCTATTACAAGGGGAGTGACTGGTGAAAAGCTTACTGTTAATTTAAAAGATCTAATAACAGGACAGGTTGCTTTTAATGATATTAATTTGCAACCAGGTGATGCAATTTATATTTCAGAAACGAATAATTTGGATGACCAAGCTTATACATATATTGCACTGCTTGGGAAATTAGGATATGGATCACAAGAGATTATAGTTTATGGTGAAGTAAATCATGAGGGTAAAGTTAATTTACCTGTTGATGCAACGTTTGTTGATGCAATTGCTGCAGCTGGTGGACCTAATTTTGTGGGGAATCTCAATGATGTTGAAATAAATAGAATAAATGAAAACGGAAATTATGAGACATTTAAAATTGATGTTAATGATTTGATTAAGGGTGGGGTATCACAAGATGCACTAGCATTAAAGCCTAACGATATAATAACAGTTAATAATTCTAAGAGTAGAGTGTTGCTTAGATTTGGTAGAGGTACTTTACAACAGAGCGTACCTCTGATTGTCAGTACTGTAGCAGGTGCATTTGCTGGATATGTTGTTCAGGATAATTTCTTTAGTAGAATTACTAAGGCTCAAAGATCACTAGGAATTGGAAGAAGTTTATCTGGTATTGGTGGTGGCTCGGGTACTAATATTACAATTATTGGCGGTGGGGATGAATAAGTGTCAACAATATTTGGTACTTGTACTATTTTTGTGCTTTTTTATTTTATATAGTGACTTTCATTGGGCTTTTGCAAGGGAAGATAAATTAAATATGTATACAGTTAATCTTTCTGAGATTAGTAAATATGATGTTTTAAGTCAAGGCACTGTCATTGAGGCAGTGTTATTAGAGGATATTACACGCGAAGATTATATGAAAAAAGTAAATTTTAAGATACCAATGGGTGATGAAGATGGGTTATTGTTAAAAGGTTTTGTAATTCAAGCACAACCTGGTGGCAGATTTTCAGAACATGGGACAGTCCAATTTTCTACATCAGAAGTTGTTTTAGAAAGTGGTAATAATATTGAGATTAATGCCATTTCTCCTAGCTTTGAAGCTTATCATAACCCGCATATTGATAGTAATTTAGTAAGCATTGCCAATACTGTTACAAATTTATCCTTGACTGCTTCTCCTGTAACATTAGGGATAAGTATAGGAGCAAGCTTTCTTGTAAATGGTATTTTATCAGCAAAACAAAATGGAATATCTGATTTTATATGGGGTGGACTAAATGGTTCTGGATTGTCTATTGTTGAGAAGTTACTTAGGAAACAGCCGGATGGGTATATTGCAAAAGGAGAAATAGTTCCCTTTATTTTAAAAGAAGATTTAAAGGTTTCCAGAGGATATTTAAAAGAAGAACTTACTGAGACATCGGTAGATAATAGTTATGCCAAGCAAAGAATCGAGCAATTAATTGAATGGGGAGATTTAGCTGGAGCACTTGAATTTTCAATTAGAGCTGGTCAAGAAAA
>Ga0210019_1004700_pt1 | contig 11730 bp, 10 predicted proteins | sample CryGeyCG2114_020_2_FD_183969 | JGI IMG/M metagenome (GOLD analysis project Ga0210019, IMG submission 183969) | Groundwater microbial communities from aquifer - Crystal Geyser CG11_big_fil_rev_8/21/14_0.20 (SPAdes) (version 2) | ecosystem: Environmental > Aquatic > Deep subsurface > Groundwater ...
ACAACAGCAGCCTCCCCAATAAAAGCATATCTTTCAGGAACACAGGTAAAGATGACAATCTGACATTCCTTCGCAGCTACGGACAATACGGTGCCCATCAACTTCAAACGCTCCTGGTCGGTAGAACCCAGCGCATCATCCAAAATGACCGGTGTCCCGCCATCCTTTGCCACTATCATGGAACACGACAACCGATACATCAAAGAAAGTTGTTCTTTTGTACCCCCGCTAAGGGAATCGAAGGGTACTGTGACACCAGAAACCGTTCTACTGGTAATTTTTAAATCATCGTCGATAGTCACCTGAAATGAAGGGTCAAAAACCAAACGACCGAGTTTTTCCATTTTTTCTTTAAGCGGAGCTACATAAGCCCGGCTCACCTTATCCCGCTCTTCGCACATGATATCAAAAAGGCATTTGGCCGAGACGGCTCTACGAGTTGAGGCGCGGTTTTCGAACTCCAAATGTTCAAATTGATTCTTTGCCGCGTTTAATTTTTCGTGAAGGCCCTCTTCGCCCTTCATTTTAAGACGGGTTTGGACCTCTATCAGCCCTTTGTCTTTTAAATCATAACTGCTTTTTATAGTTTTCAAGGAGCCTGTGGTGGAATCTGATAGGGCTCTTACTTGTTCGGAGTTGAAAGCCTTTAAAGAGTCTGCGGCTGAACGGTATGCAGTATCCTCTGAGAGCACAGCCCTATCGGCAGCGGTCAAGTTGGCCTCGAGTGTTTCATCAGATTCTTTTTTTTGGGCTTTATCGAGGTTTTCTTGAGTCTGTTTGAGGTCTTTGGCCAACTGCTCAAGTTTTGCCACAGCTTCTCTGTGTTTTATATTTACACTTTCGAAGAAGGAGCGGGCAGACTCTAGAACCTTACGCGTCTTTTCCAATTCGCCACTCGCAGCCTGAAGATTTGCTTCAGCCTTTGTCCGTTCCTTTTTTGCCGTGTCAAAATCCGGACAAATCGCGGGGTCTTTAACCCGCTCAACAAGGTAGTTCGGCACGCTTTGCTGGAGATTGTGCAACCTTTGTTCAAGGCTTTCGTAAGCAATATCTCTGAGGTTTTCCTTTTCGACCCGAATCTTGTTTTCAACACCCCGCAATGCCTCTTGGCGTTCGTCATGCGCTTTTCTGGCTTCGTCCGGGCCTGCCACAGTGGCGGCAGTACAGGCGGCCGCGAGGGTCTGACGAGCATCTTCAACCTTTCGGGCAAGCCCTTCAATGCTGGAGCCTGCGGTTATTTCGATATCAAGGGTTCCTGGAATGGACACCTTGGTCTTATCCAAAACTGGTATTTTACGGACTTCGTTACTGTCAAGGACAACCTCCATATCGTCGATGTCCAGGCGACATTTAGAGATGGGACGAAGAAGAACACTTGGCGACCCTATTTCCATCTTGGCACAGGCGGTCTTATAACCGAGTTCTGCTTCTTTTATCCTGTCTAAGGCGCTAGCATCTACCTTGTTCTTCGCCAACACCGTCTCTGCCTGGGCGGCGTCTTTGCGAGCCTGGTCAATCCGTTGTTTGCGTTCGAGTAACTGATCCTGATCGAGCTTGTCGTGATAATAGTCGAAATCCAACCTCTTCAAAACGGCAAGAGATTCCGTTTCCTTTCTTTTTCTTTCGGCTTCGTCGGCCGCAGCCTTGGCTTTATTACGGGCTTCCTCGGCCTGAGACAAAGCCGGCAGGGCCATTGAACTGCTTTCTTGAAGTTCTCTGTGGGCCTTGGCAGCGTTTTCTGCCGCGCTAATCATCTCCTGGCGGATTTCTTTGGCGTGCCGTACTGCCTGAAGAGTTTTTTGAGCGGATTCCTGTTTTAAAGCAGCTGCCGAAAGAGTGTTTTCGAACGAGTTAATTTGCTCGAGCTTGGTTGTAAGGTCTATCATCTGTTGAGATAGCTCTTCTTCCTGCTTCTTGAGCTGGGCCAATTCCCTTTTCAATACAGGGACATGATCAATATCGGTTTCAAGCGCACGGATGTCTTGTTCAATCGACCTAACCTCAGTCTCCTTTTCGATCAAAGCGTTTTGCAGGTCCTGAAGCTCCTTCTTCTCGGTCCCACGACCAATAGTATAGTAGCGTTCATATTCCTGCAAAACCCTTTTGAACAAACTGAGCTCTTGCGGTGCGGCCGGGTGAACCCCTGCTGCCTTGTCGAGCGCCGCAGACAATGCCTGTTTGTTTTTAAGGTCCGGTTGGCCAATCGCCTCACCCTGCATAATAAACAATGCCTTCCATAAATCGACATCGAGCGTTTCTTTAAGAATTTCATTGGCCCGATCGTGCGCCTGGCGGCCAGTTAGATTTTCGGGGTTTGGTTTTGTAATAGTAAGCTTGGTCTCGGGCTTTTTTAAGAATCGCTTGAAATAGGTAAACACATATTTGCCACTCTCCATTTCCAGTTCAATTTCAGGGCCCACATCTTGATTAACAGGCTTGATAGCGTCAATAGCCTGTTTTTTGCTGTTGTCCTGATGGTCCAAAATCGTGTTTATAGCCTCGCCGAGACTAGACTTCCCCGACTCGTTCGGGCCTTCTATGCGGGTAATCCCCAGGGGATTGAATTTTATCTCGCGTGTATTGATGCCCCGGTAATTGGTAACCTTAAGACGAAGGAGTTTCATGCGGCCTCCTTGGAGAGACGAAGAAGGAGCATGAATGCATCGCGGGCAACGGTGCCTTCGGTCCCACCCTGGTCTATTTTATCCCGGAGTCTTTTTATTGTTGCATCGGCAAAGCCGGAAAAACCAAGATCGGTGAAGTCCATATTATTGGGAATTACGAGGAGGTTGTCTACGTTAATCACGGAACCCGCCAAGACATCCTTGGCCGCAAGAATGTGGGTTTGAAGAACCCCATGCAAAGAAAGTGAGAACGAACCTTTCAGATCCATTTTTACAACAGACCGTTCCCTGTTCGGGATATCTTCCAACTTTCTCCGGAGCGATTCCACATCGCCTTCAGTATTCAGGTCAACCAACTCTTCGATAAAACTCCATCGGCCTATTTTCACTTCTTCAGTAGTGACATGGCCGGCATCCATAGTGACAATCTGGCAGAACCCTGAATGATCTTCGCGGAAATCAGTGGATTCGGGAGTCCCGGAATACCAGATTCTATCGCCAGAACCAATTTTCGTGAGAGAATGACGGTCGCCAAGGGCTATAAAATGAACCTTTTCTTCTGAAATAGCGGCTTCAAGCTTGGAAACCGCAATCATATTTTCCGCGTCTTTGTCGGGAGTAAACATGTCAACAATACCATGCCCCACACAGATACGCTTTATGCCCACTGCCGGAGGAAGTGCATTTAGTAAATCAACAATTGGGTTGCCGTTCGGCCGTTTAGACAGCCATGGAGCGCCTACCAGTTCAAAACCTTCACCAACTGGAACAGGTTCCGTATTCTCGATGATATGGACATGAGCCGGTTTCTTTTCGATGAAAGTGCTGGAGTGATAAACGGAAGCCGCATTCAAAGGGTCATGATTACCGGGAAGGAGATAAACAGGGATTGTCACCTCCTTGAGTGCTTCGATTGCCCGCGCGACGGTTTTACGGTCCACCTGGTTTGACTCGAAAGAATCGCCGCACACCAGCATAAACTGACATTGTTTTTCTTTGGCAGTCCGGCCCATTGTTCGAATGGCATCAAACCGCGCCTGGGTATAGCGTGCCTGGGCCTCTTCCGAAAGGAAGTAGCGGGTCATACCCAATTGCCAGTCGCTGGTATGAAGGAACCGAATCATGAGTTTAGCCTTTCGCTTAATTTAATAAATAAGTAACATGTCCACGGATATGAGATTATGCTATTCTGTCTATTGTTTTTTTGGTAATAACTTTGCTGATTCTTTTACGTCTACCAAGATGTATGCCTTTACAAGCGCTGCTTGCAGCTCACGCATCAATAGTCGCATATTTCTCCAATCTTTCAAAAAGCTTTTATATTTTGGATACCTCTTCTGGCGCTCAAATGGTGTCATTAGCCGTAGATGCTCATCTAATTCAGTCTGTTTCCACCAATGATGATAATTCGCTTGCCATTTCTCAAGAAAAGGTCGCAAAACATGGACCATTAAGTCATTAATCAAAACTCCCAAATGCTTTGTCTTATCTTGTCCCAAGCGACCAACTGGAAACTTACGCATTATTCCCCTTGTCTCCCGAAAGAAAGAATAAACAGAATCAAGACTCTCCGACAGAACTTCACCAGAAAAATCCTTGCAATCAGAATCGTATTGTTTACCCGTTAGAGATACTCGCGTACAAATTTCCGAATACAGCTCCCATGCGCATTGTCGGTCATCTTCCGAAATTTCGGCTTGTACTTGTAAAAAACCTAGATTCAGCGAAAGTCCGCCCTTCTTAATTTCCGGCATGTGCACTCCTATTTTCTATTTATCTGGATCGCTATCAAACCATTTATCGAGTCTTTCAGGATCCCAATTCATAGTCTCAGTTGCGCGACCATTAAGCGCGATTGGAATAGATGCATAATCTTGGCCTTTAAGACGCATCCCACGGATTCGTTTCCAAGTATTATTACCAGATAACTCCTTTTTCATATTATAAAATGTTTTGATTTCCCAATCTACCCACTCACTACTACCAGTATTTGAACCAATAAGTACAATCAGTTTCGATGCATTATCAAATTTGTCCATGATTTCATCACGCACCAGCTTTGAGCGAGGATCGATAGGAGAGCAAATTATTGGATTACCGTACCTATCTCTTACGGGTTCTTTCAAGGAGTGATCGCGAAAATCCAGCGGATGGGCTGGGTTACGGTTTAAGAGTTTAAAACCATTTACTTGAGATGCACCGCTATGATCAAAACTAACAAAAACATTTTTTGCCATGAAGACTCCTTACTTAACACTAGCTTGCAACCACTTGTCATTAAATTTATCCCTAAAATCTTCTAATATCTCTTCGAACCTGGTAAATCCCTCTTTTTTCATACGAGCAGCAAATCCAATACTCCTTTCCGTACCGATTATGGCCGACCAGAAATATTGTATCATTCCAGTTGCATCGCGTTGCTTAAGACGGACTATCGTAAGATTAACCCCGGCCTTAAGTTCTTTTGATGCTATAGAAGAACTTAATATCGGCTCAAAAACACTTTCGCTTAAGAAATTTAGTATTTCTTCTTCTTTAGTCATTTATTGCTCCTTGTTGATTAACCCAATCAAGTGTTCGCCGAAAACTTTTGCCAAAAGAGGCGGAACCGCATTGCCTATTTGCATGGCCATATTCTGGAACATGCCGAAGAACTCATAGTTATCCGGAAAAGATTGAAGCAGGGCTGCCTCCCTTAACGAAATCCCTCGTAGTTGACTAGGATGACCGAATCTTCCATTTGAAATACTAACACATTTACAAGTTAAGGTCGGACTTGGTGCGTCCCATTTCATTCGTCCGTAAGTGTCTTTATGCCCATTGTGATTTAAGTGACAATCTAATATTAACTCTTTAGTGCGATAGTCTGTTCGAGATCCGCCATCTTCCGGAGTCTCTTTTAGCCTTTTTATATTAATCTCTTTTATTCCCGCGCATTCGTGACTAGACACAACATCATGGCGCTGACCAGCTACTAGCCTAGGTAAATAGTTAATGGTATCGCGTACGGTTTTGTACGGTAATTTTCCTTTGCCGTGAGTATTTTCAGGAAATGACACTGGCTCATTGTAGTGTTTCTTTAAAATACCGATTAGGATAAATCTTTTTCTGTTTTGCGGCACACCGTAGTCTTTAGCGTTAATAATACCAAATGTACAATTATACTTAAGTCTTCCAAGGGCATTACAAAGCCTTTTAAATTGCCTGCCCTTATTTATTTTCATTATAGCGGGAACATTTTCAAAAAAAAGTAAGTCTGGCTTTCGGCGTATCTCTTCCATTATTCTCACCACCTGTAACACTAAAGACTTGCGACGATCATAATAGTGGTTCTTATTATGTCTACTAAACGGCTGACACGGAGCACAGGCAGCAAGAAGAAATAATTCTGAAGGGTGAATATTTATCAGGGAGTCTAACTCCTGTCCTTTTAACGATTTAATATTCGCTTGATAAAATTTAGCAGGTCTATTGTTATAATCATACGTTCTTCTGAAGCTATCGTCATAGTCAACACCAACTCTGACTTCAATACCAGCATCTAATAAGCCTCTCGTTAATCCACCAGCGCCACAGAATAGATCAGCTGCTATTATCTTCATTCTCGTGCTCGAAGAACCTTCTTTATTTTCATCACACATTGATCAACATTTCCTTTAATCTGAAAGTCCCAAAATCTCAAAATCTTCCAGCCCTCTTTCTTTAACCATTGATTAACCTCTTTATCTCGGTCCATGTTACGTCTTATTTTTTGTAGCCAAAAGTTCTTATTACGTTTAAACCTATGCCTAGACGTTGCCATGTTTTTAAACCCATGCCAAAATGAGCTATCGCAAAAAACAGCCACCCTAGCATTTTCCCAAGCAACATCTGGTTTCCCCATAATATTTATTTTATTTCTTTTGTACCCCACTAGCATATGATTTTTTAGGGCACGTATCAGGGTCTTTTCAAGAGCCGTATCTTTTGCCTTGATTCGAGACATGTTATAAGAGATGGCGGCTTTTGATCGTTTTCTTTTCATATTTTAGTGTTTATACTTGTTAAGGATACCGTTTAGCTCCTCTTCTAGTTCTTCTCCGGTTAGAACGGTCGTATCGCGATTATGAAATTGCTCTGTGAGCAACTTTGTCGTTTCCTTAAGCCAATTCTTTGGGAATTTAGCCTGCAGATCTTGTCTGGCTCTTGCTAGCCATGAAAGGATGCGCTCGTCTCGTTTTATTGCAAGATCAAAAAATCTTTGCCATGCCGACCAATCACCCCCAGACTCAATAACCTCCCAAGGTAGTTGTCCCAATTTATAGCAATAATAAAAAAAACTCGTTTCTGGTCGATAGTTTGCCCTATCATCTGGTCCGCCTGGTGCTAAATCTGCCGCATGGTCATACAGGGCTCTCCATATATACTTTCTATCATCGGGATGAACGAGTCTTTGATCATCTACAAATACGAGTCGCTTACCTAGTTCGTGCCTAATTTTTAATATCATCTTACTTTTTGGCTTTACGGTGTTAAATTTTTTTAGTTCGCGCTGTATTTCTTCTAATGTGCTCTGAAGATATTGATCCAGCTTATTCGCTTCATCCATCATTTTCTGCGTTACAAATTGGTCGGATTTATAAACTTTCGTACCAGCATGTTCTTTCCCACCAATTATACGAGTCTCTATAATTATAACAGCCATCTAAATCTCCTTATGACCCATAGTAGTCATACATTATTTTGCCTTGTAGTTTAGATATTTCTCGTGCTAAGTGCTCTGCATTTTCCGTGGTTTCTTCATCGAACACCTCTTGCTCTTCGCTCCGCAATATGACTCTTGGAACTTCATCCGCCATAATTCGAACAAGATAATTCTTTATGTTTTCCGCATCACTATTGGCATCATAAGCTGTGTGGTTGGTGTTGTATTGAAATATATACCCCTGGTCCTCCCCAGGAATAGCCTCTCCCATTATAGATACACTATCTTCCTCTTCAGGATACTCCACGGCATCACATCTTTCAAAAAGCCCCTCTTCAGGAGGATCTTCTTCAACATAAAAAGTTTTTCCAGTCTTGTCTATTTCCGATCCCTTTTTCAGGGTAGCCACAGAAATTGCAACCATTTTAACCCGAACACTATACTTACCAGACGCGGGATAATTATTTTGATTAATTTCAAGGTTCAAAGCCTTTATTTCAATGCGTTGTTTGGGGTCAAGATCTATATTCTGATCATACAAATGCCCCCCCGCTTGCTGATCCCCTTTAACTATATATATCTTTATATTAACTATGACCTTATCATTAGTGTCATTAGCGGCAAATACTGCAGCACCCTGTAACCGTTCCCCGTAGTTTACCCTTCTAATGGCACGAGGAAATTTAAAGTCAGACATCTCTAAACGCAATGGTTTCTTTTTCCCGCCGCCACCGCCGCCACCGCCGCCACCGCCACCAGTCATATTACTCGCAATTCCCAGCTTTTTAAGTATTCTATTGATCGCATAGACCGCCTCTCGCTCCGCGGTTGATTGCATTTCACGGCGACGGTCTTCGGCTCTTATGCCAATCCCAAGCTTTTCTATCGCAAACCTCTCCATTTCATCTTCGAGCTTACGCTTAACCGCTAAAGCCACTCCTTTCCTGAACTCGAAGCTGTAATGTTCTATGCCCTCTTGTTTTTGCATAACAAAATCCAGGTCCCTATCGAATGAAACGTAACCGTAGAATGAATTTGCGAAGTTGCGTGGCACATATGGGATGTTAATTGCGCATACTTTCATTCCAGAACGTTGTATGGCAACGCCTCGTATATCTTCTGCGACTTCATTTCGTAAATTGCATGCAAAATGTAAGTGTTTAATACGGTGAGTGGCGCCACCAAAAGTAATGTCAATATTATCTTTTTTCCATACCTTAATTGAACTTGTGTCGCTATCGGGTAGCTTAAAATCATGCGGGATTTTAACAGTTTTCTTGTCTCCACTATTAGTTACACAGATATTTGCGTCATATCTCAAGATTATTTCCCACCAAGTCTCCTCCAGATAACGTAAAAACTCTCCTGATGTAATTGCACCCACAAGCTCGTCGACAGGATTAACGATAATTATTCTTGTTCCAGTCCTATCAATAGGCGCAAAATCTTTCTTAACATATTGAACCAACTTGTCTCTACCAGCATCATCATCGAAGCTATTCACAGGGGAATCCGTAAGCACAATGGTTCGAAAACCAAATCTATAGGAGCCGTCTGCTTTCACGGTATCATAAAGAATCGTTTTATCTTTCGATGCGCCAACGAAGATAAACTTACCCCGTCCTCTAGCGCCGATAGCCTCTTCTTCCTGGTTTTTTGTAAAAGCAACGTTTTCAAATCGACCCCACCTTTCCTCTGCCGGTAAATCCGCTAACAATTCGGCTGCGGTTAGAACCCTGCCAGTTAGTCCTGTTGTTCCAGTATCAGTAATTGTTAAATAAGAGTTCCCGCTTTTACTTTTTATCAGCTCGAATTCCATAGACCACCCCTTACCATGACGCTTATCCGTTCGAGCATCCCACCCGTTCTGCACGGCATCTTTTTGCACGGCATGACTTATGGATGTATAAGATTTATAACCATCGATGATATTCCGGAGCTGATTTTCCCAATTAGTAACAGTAGCACGCGCAGAAGATATATCTGCACTTGGTATTATGCGATGCGCCGTCATATGCTTATCTCCCTTTTTTGGTTATGAGTTGCATGCCGTTTGTGGTTACCTTATATTCTACAGAGACCCCTTCTTTATCTCTGCCGATCAACCCAAGTTCAAACATCCTTGCCATCAAACCAGCCCTTTGAGTATTAATGACAAGATCGGAGTCTTCCCATTTTGGATTAAGCTCTGCTTTGAGCCGATCATTGATCTGCTCTCTTCTGTTTATACCGCTTTCTATTTTTTTTAGCAACCATTGAATAGCTGCATGTTCTCCTTTTACGTTCTTATACACATGCTCTAAATAATACTCTTTTTCCTTATCTGCAAGACTTGCATCGAAATTTTTATCATCAATTATTGGATTTTTCAGACATGCAAAATCTAATCCTGCGTTTGTTACGCCGATATAAACTTTTCCGTCCTCATGCTTTTTTAAGCTAACAAATCGTAAATACGGCATAGCTCCTTCAAGCTTTCCGTCTTTTCTCATCGACGCCAAAAATTGGGCCCTATATCTATTCGTACTTTTAAATTCCTCTTGCTGTAGGTAGGCATCTATTTCACCGACTCGCGTATTCTTCCCAAGCTTGGCTATGGTTAATTCTCTATATTCATTATCACTGATATCAATAGGTAAGCCTGCAGACACTCTCTCGACTCTGATCTTTTTCTCATGCCGCTCATGACCTCGTAGCATTTTTCCGTACGCGAGAGCTATTTCTCCGGCTTTAGTTCGAAACGACTCCAGTTCAACGGTCTCTTCCTTGCCGAGACTCGCCAATAAAATTCTCAAACCTAATTTAATAGGAAATATTCTATTGACTTGCCCCCACAACCAGGCATCGGATTCATTTAGCGTCTTACCTCGCTTGATAGAACAAGCCAGGTCTTCAAAGCGTGGATATGACATCGTCTTTACCTTATTACTCCTTATATCTGTTAGTGATGGCACAACATCAACATCTATGCCAGGATAATCTGTAGGATTGTTTGTGTATTCTTTAATGTGAATTGTGGAATTGCCATTTGCAAGTTTATTTGTAGGTAGTTTTGTGACCTCATCTCCTTCCTCTATATACAATTGATTTTCCATAGCCGTCAAAATAAACTGTGCCGTTGATGAGTATCGCCCTAGATTTACTAGTCGCGAAATATAGTCTACCTGCTTCTGCGTTACATCTATAACGTATCTCATTTTGTCCTCCTTAATGAAATCATTTTATATATGATGTTATCATTCTGCTATAAATTATACAATTTATTAATGAGATGTCAAGTATTATTTTATGTTTTTTTATTTATGCGTTAGCTATATATACGGTCTCCAAAGCGATAACCAGTCTAAGGCTGAACCTCAATAAAACTTTTTCTCCCAATGGTACTGGGATATTTTAATAGAGATTGCTTCGCTTCGCCCGCAATGACGAAGAATGTTCTTATTCCGCTTTATTCTTCTAATCCACGCCTTAGGGAGCCATGCTTTCTTTCCATTAAATTTGATTAAAATAGCTTTTTGGGTTTCTTTGAGTAGAAAAACGTCTATCCAGAAGTATGTTTTCGGATATAGTAGGGTTCTTAATCTAAAATCCATAATTTATAAGATTGCTTCGCTTCGCTCGCAATGACACAATTATAGAAGTCCTTTATTTTTTAGAAACTCCCTGTCCTGCTCTGACATGCCTTGAAATCTTTTGAAAGGTATTTTATCTTTATTATTTTCATAACTCTTATATACGGACTGGACAATATGTCCACACCTCTGTTTATTTCTGTCCAGTCCTGTTTGCTTTTTGTCCACTCTCTCGGGTGCAAGAACACTGTCTAATATAAGGTATTGAGTAGGCTCCTGGCCTTTGCCGCTTACGAAGTCTATTACGCCTTTCTCCTGCAGAGCCAAGCGAGATCTTTGAAGCATTTTGCGATTAATACCCAAGTCGTTAATAATGACTTTATCTTTCCATGTGAAGATATTGCCGAACCTGGAATAGAGACCGCGGAGGTAGATTAATAAGAGCATGGGAACTTTATTGATTTTTCTTTTACGGCAGGTGGTAAAGAAGTCGTAGTGGAGGTATTGGTAATTCATGGCAGGGCCTCCACTTGAAAGAGAGATTGCTTCGGCGCTTCGCGCCTCGCAATGACGTTGTATAGTAGATGTATAGTGAATGTATAGTGGAATTTGACAAATTTGATGAAATTAGTGAAGATGGCGGAGATAATAGAAAAGGCGTAATCCCATATTTTACTAGGAATTACGCCTAATTTATTACAGCTAACAAGGTTAGCTAAAAGTACTGGCGGGGACGACGGGGGTCGAACCCGCTATCTCAAAATAAAAAATAAAAATTTTTGAAAGAAAATCGCTTCAGAATGTGTCTAATATATAGAGGCATTTATGACTGAAAAGTATCATTTAAGAC
>Ga0210019_1004701_pt1 | contig 11728 bp, 10 predicted proteins | sample CryGeyCG2114_020_2_FD_183969 | JGI IMG/M metagenome (GOLD analysis project Ga0210019, IMG submission 183969) | Groundwater microbial communities from aquifer - Crystal Geyser CG11_big_fil_rev_8/21/14_0.20 (SPAdes) (version 2) | ecosystem: Environmental > Aquatic > Deep subsurface > Groundwater ...
ATTGAGGCAGTTTGGGCAAGAGATAGGATCACATTGCTTAATGCATTAAAGAGGCTAATGATTCCACTATATCTTCAAAGTGGAAAAATTGCAATAGGCATCTTTTTTGCAGTTTTGTTTTTGCTTTTTATGCCATTTCCAATTCTTGCATATTCCATAATAGGGTCATCAGGGGAAGATTCATTTTCAATTTTGTTAACAGTATCTACTATTGCCTCAGTCATGATTTACGTAGGAGCAATAATTGAAGTCAAAAAGTTATTAAAATTAAAAACAGGTAATGCGTTTTTTGCGCCGATTGGAAGTTTTGTGGTAGTATTGGGGTTTTTGAAAGGATTACTTCATGCAAAAAACAACACTGTTTCGTGGAGAGGAAGAGAGTATTTCATGAAGGACCATGTTCAAAATTCAATTAATGTATAGCAATGCTTTTAGATAGAAAATCAAGTAGCGATTTTAAATGAGTAAATCAGAAATGTTAGTTGGAGCAGCGATAGGTGCTGCAGTGGTTGCGATGATTTTTTCGATAATTCTGATATCGCCTACTTCGATAACAAAATCTGAAATTAATACAAGTGACAAATCGATTCCAAGTGTTACTCAAAATATATCTCCAGCATATTCAACAAGTCTTTCGTTAATCGATATTTTTGATAAATCAGAACCAGGAGTTGTGCGAGTTAATGTTCAAAGAATAGATCAATCAAATGGTACAAGTGGGCTTGGGTCAGGCTTTGTTTTTGATAAAAAAGGAAACATCATTACAAATGCTCATGTTGTAAAAAATGCAAAAAACATAGTTGTCACATTTCTTGACGGTAGATCATATAATGCAGATTTAATTGGTTCTGATGAATTTACAGATATTGCTGTAATCAAGGTAAATGCAGATCTAACACGATTACATCCATTATCATTAGGCGATTCATCAAGTCTCAAAGTTGGAGAGTCTATTGCAGCAATTGGAAATCCATTTGGATTATCAGGTTCTATGACGTCTGGAATTGTAAGTCAACTAGGTAGACTCTTACCGTCTGGTTCTGGATATTCCATTCCAGATGTAATTCAAACGGATGCAGCAATAAATCCAGGTAATTCAGGAGGGCCCCTATTGAATATGCGAGGAGAAATCGTTGGAATAAACACAGCCATCCAATCTACGACGGGAGAATTTACAGGAGTAGGGTTTGCAGTTCCATCACAAACATTAGTAAAGATTGTACCAAGTCTAATACAAGAAGGAAAATATCATCATCCATGGATTGGAATTACAGGCAGAGACATAGAACCAGATTTAGCCAGAGTTTTAAAGCTAAATGATGCGGTAGGATTTCTAATCGTTTCAGTTATTGATGATAGCCCTGCAGCAAAAGCAGGATTACATGGTTCAAATGAAACGGTTCAAGTTGATGGATTGAATTATCAGATTGGAGGAGACATAATTTTATCAGTAGATGGCAAGCAAGTAAGAAAAATAGATGATATTTTAGTTCACTTGCAAAGGGCAAAATCTGTTGGTGATGAAATGGTTTTAGAGATTTTACGGGATGGTAGAACTACAAACATTACAATAAACTTGGAAGAAAGGCCAAACGGAAATTAAAACAATACAAGAATAAATACTCTGGGCTAGCACAACAACCATTGAACAAACTTGTGTTAAGCTCTGAGAGTTTAAACAATGTTTTAGAAGACAAAACAATCTCTAGAGACGAAATAATAAAAATATACGAAAATTCAAAAAACAATCCAGGTGATCTATTTTCTGTAGCTCAGATATTGAGAAAGAAATTCAAAAAAGATTATGTCACATTTTCAAAAAAAGCATTTTTCAATATTGTAAATTTGTGTAAAGATACTTGCTCATATTGCACATACAAAGCAGAACCAGGAGAAGAGAAAATATCGTTAATGTCAAAACAAGAAATAAAGCAACTACTAACTCTTGCAAAAAAATACAGGTGTGTAGAAGCATTGTTTGTAACTGGCGAAGCGCCTGAACAGCGATATCAAGAAGCTCGAAATTGGCTGAAATCTAATGGATTCAAATCAACCTCAGAGTATTTGGTTCATGCATCAGAATTAGCTATAGAAATGGGGTTATTCCCACATACTAATGCAGGAAATTTAGAAAAAGAGGATCTAAAAGAATTACAAAAAACCAATGTGTCAATGGGCATAATGTTAGAAAATAGTAGTGAAAGATTAACAAAAAAAGGAATGCCACATTATTTGGCATCGAGTAAAAGACCAAAGGTCAGACTAGAAGTTCTAGAAAATACGGGTAAATTAGGAATACCAATGACAACAGGAATACTAATAGGAATTGGAGAAACACCAATAGAAGTAATAGATTCAATTTTTGCAATAAAAAAACTACAAGAAAAATATGGAAACATACAAGAAGTGATTGTTCAGAATTTTCAGCCAAAACAAGACACCCTAATGAACAGTGTTCCGCCAACAGACGAAAATTATTTCAAAAGAATTGTGGCATTAACAAGAATAATCATGCCAAAAATGAATATTCAAATTCCTCCAAATTTATCTCCAAAATCATATCAAAGTTTTTTATCACTTGGAATTAATGATTGGGGAGGGATTTCTCCACTAACTCCAGATTATGTTAATCCAGAATTTTCTTGGCCAGAAATCAAAAAAATTGAAAACAATTCAAATGGTGCAGGGTTTGAATTAAAATGTAGATTCCCAATATATCCAGAATTTTTTTCATTTATTAGCAAAGAGTTAAGAGGTAAGATGAAAAATATTGAGAATGAGGAAGGGTTGGTAAAGCAGGAGTATTGGAAATGAGCATTAACTTAGATAGATTACTAAAAAATTCAGATCCTATTGTTTCAGATATTTTAAACAAGGCATTATCAGATAAAGAGATATCATCTTCTGAAGGACTAAAGCTTTACAACACAGCCGGAGTTGATTTTCATCTTGTAGGACTAGTAGCAGATGAGATAAGAAGAAAAAGAGTTGGAGATATTGTCACATATGTTGTTAATAGAAACATCAATTTTACCAATGTATGTATCAAGCAATGCGGTTTTTGCGCATTTAGTAGAGATTTTAGAGAAGAGGAAGGATATTTTCTCCCAACTGAGGAGATAGTAAGACGAGCCAAAGAAGCTCATCAATTAGGAGCAACTGAAGTATGCATACAAGCAGGGCTTCCCCCAGATATGGACAGTAATTTGTATGAAAATATTTGCAAGGATATTAAAAAAGAAATTCCAGATATCCATATTCACGGATTCTCACCTGAAGAAGTACTATACGGAGCATCAAGATCAAATACAACAATTAGAGAATATTTGAAAAGACTCAAAGAAGCAGGAGTGAATACTCTACCAGGAACAGCAGCGGAAATACTAGACCAAAAATTAAGAGACAAGATATCTCCAGGTAGGATCAGCGTCAAGGACTGGATAGAAGTAATTAAAACAGCTCACAGTATAGGAATCAACACTACGTCAACTATGATGTTTGGACATATCGAAACATCTGAGGACAGAGTAAACCATATTGCAAAAATAAGAGAGATCCAAAAAGAAACTGGTGGGTTTACAGAATTTGTTCCGCTTAATTTTATCTATAGTGAAGCTCCAATGTACAAACATCAAACACAAAATGAAATAAGACAAGGTGCAAGTGGAAATGATGTTTTGTTAACACATGCAATTGCAAGAATTATGTTGAATAATTACATAGATAATATTCAAATGTCATGGGTAAAGGAAGGTCAAAAAATGTCACAGTTGTTGTTGATGTGGGGAGCCAATGATTTTGGTGGAACCTTAATCAATGAAAGTATTTCAACGTCAGCTGGTTCCAATCATGGTCAGCTAATAAAACCAAAAGAAATCAGAAGATTATCAAAAGAAATTGGAAGAATTACTGCAGAAAGAAATACTCATTATAAAATATTAAAAAAGTTTGACAAAGATAATGATGATGAAGATGAATTAGATAAAATCTCAGATTCATCAAAATTTGGATCGTATGCAGAATTAATTAAAATTAATAAATTCAGATACAAAAATCCAAGAGCAAAATAATTATTCAATCATACGAGTTTTAGGAAAATCAAAAATTCATTTTGTACAAAAATCTCAATTTAACAATCCAGAATGTAACTAGAAAAGTAGCATTATCAGATACATTTTTGAAGAAACAGGCATAAAACAGGTGTAAAAAAACTATCTAGATTGATCAACAAAGCTCGAGTTTAACATTAATAAGGTAATGTACCGTACCATACGGTATGATGCGAGCAAGATTAACATACATACCTGTAGAAGTAGCAGATCAATTCGAAGATTTTATTATAAAACGAGATGTCCAAATACTTGATGCAGTAAAAGCAAGAACAAAAGACTACAGTACACTATCACTTCTAAAACTACTGTATCAACTCAGGGGGAATCCAATGACGTTTTCAGATTTGTATACAAAATCAAAGATAAGAATGAAAAAATCATTTCTTAATTATTTGCACCTTTGTGTAGATTACAACTTTATACAAAAAGAAGCAGTAGGAGCAAATGTAATCTATTCCATAACTGACAAAGGAAGAATAATGTTGAATCTGTTTATTCATAAAAGTAATTAGACAGAATAATCGACGGAAATAATGCAAAAGGAGTTTCCAGAAGCAGAGGTGTTTGAGACAAAAAAAATAGAACTCAACAGTCCGATAATATTTGCAGGATTTGTAGGAGCAGGTCTTGTAGGACCATTAGCAGTAAACCACATCATTGAAGAATTAAAAATGGAGGAAATAGGATTGATGAGATCAAAATACCTTCCACCGTCAACAGTTTTTAGAAATGGAATGTTACGTCATCCTTTCAGAGTATATGCAAACAAAGAGGGCACAATATGTACGATAATTTGTGAGATTACATTAAGAATGGATGGAATCTATTCAATTGTTTCGGCAATTTTAGATTGGGGTGACAAAAACGGCTCAAAAGAAATGGTAATTTTAGACGGAATACCAAGTGACGAACATGATGGTAAAGCATACTGTGCAGCAAGAGAAGATTTGATAAGAACAATGGCAGACAAAGACATTAGTGCAATACCACAAGGATTCATCACAGGAATTCCCGGAGGAATTTTAAACGAATGTATTATAAGAAAAATTCAAGGAATTGTTTTACTAGCAAAGGCAAACAAGACACTGCCAGATCCCGAAGCTGCGGCAACACTGATAGAGGCATTAAATAGATTTTATGAGATGGAAATCGATACCACAGATTTGGAGAAGGAAAAAGAAAGGATCAATTCAGAGTTTGGTGAATTATCTCAGAAATATGTTAAGCATAGAGAAGAGTTTGCTGGTATGTACATGTGATGAACTAGGCAAATTCTTTTATTCACAGCAAATACGCATGAAACTATGGCCTTAACCTACAAAAAATCAGGCGTAGACATTACAAAAATCAAACAAAGTCAGGCAGTAATTGGCAGACTAATTGAATCCACACATAAACTCCAAAAAATGGCAAAGATAACACATGGTTTTGGACATTATGCAGGAATAGTAGAAATTCCGGGAGGAAAACTATTAGCCACACATACAGACGGAGTAGGAACTAAAGTAGTAATTGCAAATTTAATGAAAAAATATGATACAATCGGAATAGACTGTGTTGCAATGAATGTAAATGATATAATATGCATCGGTGCAACCCCTGTTTCATTTGTAGACTATATCGCTGCAAACAAAAATGATCAAGTAATTTTTAAAAAAATTGTAGAGGGATTAGTGAAAGGTGCAAAAAAATCTGCAATGCCAATTGTTGGCGGTGAAACTGCAATAATGCCAGACGTTATTGCAGGAAACGGATTTTCATTTGATTTAGCAGGAATGGTAGTAGGTTTGGTCACAAAAAAAGAAATGGTACTTGGAAATAAAATAAAATCAGGGGATGTAATTATTGGAGCAAAAAGTAGTGGTATTCACTCAAATGGATATTCACTTGCAAGAAAAGCATTATTATCAAAATATTCAGTAAAAGATAAAGTTAAAAAAGTTGGAAGAGTTGGAGATGCACTTCTTACACCAACAGAAATTTATGTAAAACCAGTTTTAGAAATCAATCAAAAATGTAAAGTCAACGGATTTGCCCATATTACAGGGGGAGCATTTACAAAATTAATGAGACTAAAAAACATAGGATTCAACATTGATAACCTACCAAAAATGCCTCCAATCATGGAATTAATAGCAGAGCAAGGAGTAAAACAAGAAGAGATGTACAAGACATTTAACATGGGAGTGGGATTTTGTGTTATATCACCAAAAGATCAAGTAGGAAAAATAATATCAGTTTTCAAAAAACACAGAATTGAAAGTCAAGAAATAGGACAAATAACATCAAAGAAAGGAGTTTTTGTAAATTCCATTAAAATCACATAATTATTCAATTACAAAAAAAAATCGACCAAATATCGCCTTATATTAGCAATAAATCAAGAAAAATAGAAAATAGATGGCAGCAGAGGCTCATTTTATTGAAACAATCATAGGAGTAGGAATTTTATTATTTGCCGCAAAATTAATGGCGGAATTATTTCTTAGGCTCAAACTGCCAATCGTATTAGGGGAATTAATTGCAGGAATGGTAATCGGACCATTTGCACTTGGAGCATATATTGTAGGTTCTGAAGGAGTGCCATTACTACACATCAACGATGAAATAAAAGTCCTAGGAGAGATTGGAGCAATTGTAATTTTGTTCATGGCAGGATTGGAGATGACTCCAAAAGAATTTCTAAAGGGAGGGAAGGCGTCGTTTACAGTTGGAACTCTCGGAGTGATAGTTCCATTTGTGGCGGGGTTGGTAGTTTTTCAAATGTTTGGTTTTGATGCGTTGCAATCAATGCTTATTGCTACGGCACTTACAGCCACAAGTATTGCAATTTCAGTTCAAGTGTTAAGCGAGTTTGGAAAACTCAAATCAGCAGAAGCCCGTCTAATCATAGGAGCTGCGGTAGTAGATGACATTTTAGCAATAGCAGTATTATCAGTGGTAATATCAATTGCAAACGGTCCAGGTGGAGTGGACAGTATTGACATTTCAGATGTAACAATTAAAATTCTTCAAGTTTTAGGATTCTTTGCAGCAATGTTAGTAGCATCTGTTTGGGTCATACCAAAAATTATCACACCAAGGTTATGGAAAGCAAAAGGAAGTGTAGAGGGAATTGCAACAGCGTCGTTTTTCGGAGCAGCTGCACTTGCAGGATCTATTGGACTATCACCAATTGTAGGTGCATTTGCAGTAGGCATGGCATTGTCAACTACAAAAGTATTTGAAAAAGTTGAAAACTATGCACACCAAATAGGATTAATCTTTGCACCATTATTCTTTGCAATAATTGGTGCGCAGGTGGACTTTAGACAGGTCAACATGGAGGTATTATTTCTTAGTGGAATAATAATCGCAGTAGCAGTTGGATCAAAATTATTTGGATGTGGTCTTCCAGCTATGATGTTTTTGAAAAGCAAATCCAAGGGAATGAAAGTCGGAATAGGGATGATATCAAGAGGAGAGGTAGGATTGATTGTAGCTGGAGTTGGAGTGGCATCAGGAGTTTTAACATCAAGCGTATATTCCACCATCATCATCATGGTGGCAGTAACTACAATCATCACACCAATTTGGTTGAAGATAGAATATAGAAAAGAACAGAGGCAGGACGGAGCAGAACCACAAACAAACAATCTACCATAAAATGACGACTGAAAACTGTCAAACATTACAAGATTAGACATCAGACAGCCCAAGATTATTTAACGAATTTATGTTCAATTAGATATGATTTCAGATATGAATAAACTAGATGTGCTATTTTCAACTGCATGTACTGAAATTACACAAAATCTTCTGACAATCAAAGAACCAACCAAAAAACAAGTAAAGGCTGAAATTAAAAAAATATGTGCAAAATACGCACTTGAAAGAATCCCCAGAAATCATGAAATTTTATCCACAGTAAAAGATGAAGATTTTTTTAAATTACAAAAGGTGTTGTTAAAAAAACCAATCAAAACGGCATCTGGAGTATCAATAATTGCATTGATGCCAAAACCTTATGCATGTCCACATGGAAGATGCACGTATTGCCCAGGTGGAATAGAATTCAATTCTCCCAACAGCTATACTGGAAAAGAGCCATCAACACTTAACGCAATACAAAATGAATATGATCCTAAATTACAAATTGTATCAAAAATTGAAAAATTAATTGCGTTTGGTCATGATCCATCAAAAATGGAAATAGTAATTGTAGGTGGAACATTTCTATTTATGCCAAAAGATTACCAAAAGAATTTTATCAAATTATGTTATGATGCATTAAACGGAATTGATTCAAAGAATTTAGAAGAAGCGAAGTCAAACAATGAACATGCAAAAATAAGAAATGTTGGATTTACAATTGAAACAAAACCGGATTATTGTAAACAAAAACATGTTGATATGATGTTAGATTACGGAATTACCAGAATAGAGATAGGAGTGCAATCATTACAAGAGAGAGTATACAAAATTGTCAATAGAGGACATGATTACAATGATGTTATAGAATCATTTCAAATTTCAAAAGATGCAGGGTATAAAATTGTGGCACATATGATGCCAGGTCTACCTACCATGACTCCAGAAGGAGACATTGAAGATTTCAGAAAATTGTTTGATGATACTAGTTTCAAACCAGATATGTTAAAGATCTATCCTTCACTTGTAATTGAAAATACTCCACTCTATGAAGAATACAAACGTAAAGAGTATACACCATATTCAGATGAAGACATGATCAGAGTATTAACAGAGGTTAAGAAAAATATCCCAAAATGGGTTCGAATTATGAGAGTACAAAGAGAGATATCCCCAAACGAGATCATAGCAGGACCAAAATCAGGAAATCTAAGACAGATAGTACATCAGAATTTAAGCAAACAAGGAATTTCATGCAAATGCATCAGGTGCAGAGAAGCAGGATTGTCAGACAAACAGGCCCCTACTGAAGAGCCAAAATTAACTAGAATTGACTATGAATCATCTGGAGGTAATGAAGTATTTTTGTCATATGAGGACACAAATGATTCAATTTATGGATTTTTGAGATTAAGAAAACCAAGTATTCTTGCACATAGAAAAGAAATTGGTAGCGACTCGTGTATTGTAAGAGAACTACACGTGTATGGAAAATCATTAAAGATTGGGGAGAGAGGAAATAAAGAAATTCAACATTCAGGGTTTGGAAAAAACCTTATGAGAGAGGCTGAAAAAATTTCTAAAGAAGAGTTTGATTCAAAAAAATTACTAGTCATAAGTGCAGTTGGAACAAGAGAGTATTATCAAAAATTAGGGTATTCGTTATATGGACCATATATGACAAAATCATTGAATTAGGAAAAAGAAATGTCAGAACAAGAAATATTTGGAAAAGGAACATGGATTGACAAACTTGCACACGAATTAATAGAACGGGAAAAGACATTAGGTCGAAATTTAGATCTTATAAGAGTTGAAAGTGGACTAGGGGCATCCGGAGTACCGCATATAGGAAGTTTAGGAGATGCAGTAAGAGCATATGGGGTCAAACTCGCGTTAGAGAATTTTGGATATAAATCAGAACTAATTGCATATTCAGATGATTTAGATGGATTAAGAAAAATTCCAGAGGGATTTCCTAATTCATTAGAAGAGCATTTGGCAAAACCAGTGTCATTAATTCCAGATCCGTTTGGATGTCATGATTCCTATGGAATGCATATGAGCAGTATTCTTTTGGATGGCCTTGATAAAATGGGAATTAAATATGAATTCAGAAGAGCAAGAGACACATACAAAAATGGATTGCTAAAAGACCAAATTCACACAATTTTGCAAAACAGCTCCAAGATTGGAGATAAGATTTCAGAACTTGTAGGTCAAGAAAAATTTCAAAAATTTCTTCCATATTTTCCAGTTTGCTCAAACTGCAATAGACTGTATACCGCTGAAGCATTTGAGTATATTGCAGATGAAAAGAAAGTAAGATACAAGTGTCATGATGCAGAGATTGGCTCCAAAATGATCAAAGGGTGTAACCATGATGGAGAAGCAGACATTACCAAAGACTTGGGAAAACTAGCTTGGAAAGTAGAATTTGCTGCAAGATGGGCTGCGTTTGACATCAGATTTGAAGCATATGGAAAAGACATCATGGATTCAGTAAAAGTAAATGATTGGGTATCAGATGAAATTTTGAACTTTCCTCATCCTCATCATGTCAAGTATGAAATGTTTTTGGATAAAGGAGGAAAGAAAATTTCTAAATCATTAGGCAATGTGGTAACAGGACAAAGATGGTTAGAATTTGGAAGTCCGAAATCAATACTATTACTTTTGTATAAAAGAATCACAGGAGCAAGAGAATTAGGATTAGAAGATATTCCATCATTAATGAATGAGTATAATGAGTTAGAAGACATATTTTTTGGAAAGATCAAAGTAGATAATCAGGCCAAATTAATAAAGTCAAAAGGACTCTATGAGTATGTAAATTTACTGAATCCACCTAAAGAACCAAAAATTCATGTAAATTACAGATTATTAGTAGAGTTAGGGAAAATATTCAAAGAAGACAGATCTGAAAGAGTAATGAAAAAATTACTAGATTATGGAGTGATCAAAAACCCAGATCCAGAAATAGAAAAACTAATTGAGATGGCAGGAAAATTTGCCGATGAATTTGATCAACAAGAGAAAACTGAAATCAACATGGATGAATCTATAAAAAAAGTGTTAAAACTACTAGTGGATGCACTTAATGAAGAAAAAGAACCTGAAGATATTCAAAATGTAATATATCAAATTGCAAAATCAAATAATGTAGAACCAAAGGATTTCTTCAAAATACTATATCAGATAATTCTAGGTACATCAAGAGGACCAAAAATAGGTCCATTGATCACAGATATAGGAAGAAAGAAAATAGCCAAAACAGTTTCAGAATACATCTAAGAAATGCCTCATAACGAACACAATAAAACAAGAGGCGGTGGAAGTTTTACAATGATAATTATCGGTGCAATATTATTGATTTTAGCACCAAACATAAATCAAGACTATCCAGAATTAGGAATGATTTCATTCGTAGGGGGAGCCGTTATTGGAGGAATTGGATTTTACTTTAAGTTCATCAGGTCAAAAGTAAAAACCTAAAGAAACGTTCATCTTTTGGGAAATTTTGTGATAATTATGGGTCTATTTGGAAAGAAAAAGGAGCAATCAGATGACAATAAATCTGAAAAAAGCGAAGAGATCATTTTAAAAGAATCACTTGAAACAGAAGTGGAAAGTTTACAAAATATTTTCAGGACAAAACAAGATGAAATTGAAAACATTACAAAAAAATTACATGATGTAAAAGAAGAGTATGATATAGCAACAAGTAATTTGATGTCAGTAAAAAAAGAAATAAATCAAAAAAAGATGGAACTAGATACAATATATTTAGAGTATAAGGATATCAAGTTAAAATTAACCGATGTAAATGAAAAATTCAACAAAAATAAAAAATCAATAGAAGAGTTAGAAAAGGTAGAATCAAATCTAACAAAAAAGAAACAAGATCTTGAAAAAACCACAAAAGAGTATAGTGAAATTAATGACAAGGTCATTGAAGAACAATCAGCTTTACATGAAATACGTGC
>Ga0210019_1004702_pt1 | contig 11721 bp, 10 predicted proteins | sample CryGeyCG2114_020_2_FD_183969 | JGI IMG/M metagenome (GOLD analysis project Ga0210019, IMG submission 183969) | Groundwater microbial communities from aquifer - Crystal Geyser CG11_big_fil_rev_8/21/14_0.20 (SPAdes) (version 2) | ecosystem: Environmental > Aquatic > Deep subsurface > Groundwater ...
ATTTCGTAACTCACAGTCACTCAGGGTGTGAGGTGTTGCGGAAACAATAACCCCCCCCGGCACACCAAGAGATGTGAGAGGCGTGCGCAGTGACGCAAACAAGGTCCGGTTTACGGCAAAAATTTTACTTTTGTATTCGCGCCTCTTCGTAAGTTCTTTTTCTCTGCAAAATGTTCCAGTTTTCCTATGTCGTAATAGCGATAGCCATTTGTGGTGCCACGGCGGGCTTTGAGCACCCCCTTTGAGTCCCAATTTCTCATGGTAGCAACAGATACATCTAAAAGCTCGGCCGCCTTTTTTATGGTTATACCTACCTTAGTGCTCTTGTGGTTTTTCAACATTTTATGGTTTGCTCCTAAGCACGGAGTGTAATATACTGTCAATCATGCCTTAGGCTATGGGTGTTTTCTATCGCTATCGAAACCCTTAGTGGCCCAGCTGTTGAAATCTTTTTTCAGCTATCAATATCTTAACACAGTACAATACATATGACGACTACCGAAGAAGAGCGTGAATGGGGAGCGAACCAGGATAATGCCCCAGAAAGGAGGAGCAAGAAAAGTTTTTCGTCTAAACTTCGTGCATGGGGAGAGTGGTCCACCATCCTGTTTGTTTTCCTTTTGCCACTCATTCATGCCGCCGGCTCAACGATGCCAGACGTCTTTGTAAAGCGGGCGCTTGTACTCATTTTTGTTTTCATTGCGCTTCTGTTGTGGCTTACAGCCAAAACAGAAGAAGGGGAGTTTAAACTTACCACCAATCTCTTGAGTTGGTCTGCGTCGGCAGTCATTCTTTTTGGGCTACTGGCCACAGTTTCCTCTCCAGCCATTCGAGACTCATTTTTAGGAACGACAATAGAGGAGGGCACGTTCATGGGCATTCTTTTAGCATTCTTTGTTTTCTTTCTTGTCTCCACTTATGCCCGAGAGCGTCAAGTACTAAAGCGTTTGCTTGTTGCCCTCAGTTTATCGGCCACGATAATTCTGCTCGCAAAACTGACTCATTTACTACTCGGGTTTTCATTTTTTGGATACTTTGCAAGCCTCGTAGATACTCCTCTTGGCAAGTGGAACGATTTTGCAATTTTTTATGCTCTTGGGCTAATCCTCTGTCTGGCGGCCCTAGAACTTCTTGCGCTGGCACCTGTTATGAAGCGATGGCTTTGGGCAGGGGTTGTTTTTACGGCGCTCGCGGTTTTCTTAGTTAACTTTTCCCTGGCTTGGGTGTTGGTGGGTGTATTTAGTATTGTCACACTGCTTTTTAAGCTTACGCTTCATCGTCGAAGCGAAGAAGAGCAGAAACTTTTTTCTTTTCGCTCGCTTTCAAGTACTCCCAGTTTTGTTTTTATTGTCCTCTCGCTTATTCTACTTTTCGGCAATCAGAAAATAAACACGGCCGTGGTTGAGCCACTTCAGCTAGGCAGTCTTGAGGTGCGCCCGTCATGGAGTTCAACGTATCAAATCGCCAAGGCCACACTCGGAGAGAGCCCTCTTTTGGGAAGTGGCCCACATAGATTCGCCAATCAGTGGCTACTTCATAAACCGGAGGGAGTAAACAACGATACGTTTTTTTGGAACATTGACTTCATGGCCGGTGTCGGCACGATTCCAACCTTCATAATCACTTCAGGCATTCTTGGTTTTCTGGCTTGGCTTGTTTTTTTGGGAAGCATTTTGGTTGTAGGCTTTCGTTCTGTGTTTGCGAAGGCGATCCCCACCCACGAGTTGGCTTTGCGCTATCTTGTGTTTATCAGCCCCGTTTATCTTTTTTCGGTTGCTTTTGTATATTTTACAGACTTTTTATTATGGATCTATGCATTTGTCATGCTTGGTATTTTTGTTGCTTATCAACAGAAAAGAGTGGGCACCCGCGTATTTGTAGTAAGTGTATATAACCAACCAAAAGCCCGTTTCTTTTTCGCCGGTGCCATTATTGTGGCCCTCGTCGCAACTGTCGCAACAGGGTACATTGCCGGGCGGCGCGTTGTTTCGGCCTTTGTTTACCATAATACACTGGCTAACTACACCTTAAATGCTGATCTCCTGCGCGCCCAAACGTCCATGGGGCGAGTAATTGCCATAGACCCTACAAGCGATGTCTATTTCAGAACCCTAGCCGACGCCCACCTAGTAGAGCTCCAACGTCTTGTTTCCACCACAGACAACACCACATCCAAAGATTCGCTTAGAGAGAACTTCCAGTCGGCTCTTTCGCGCGCGATCACGAGCGCAAGACAAGCCACTGAGCTTAACCCGCTTCAATACCAAAATTGGATTACCTTAGCCCGCGTTTATGAGTCGGTCGTACCACTGAAAATAGAAGGATCTTATGAATTAGCTCTGCAATCGTATGAATCTGCGCTTGCCGGCAATCCCTATAGCCCCGAGATTCGTTTGCGGATGGCGCGCCTTGAGCTGGCTCGCGGAAACAGAGAAGAGGCTCGCAAGCGCATTGGAGAGGCGCTTGAAAAGAAGAGAAACTATACGGCGGCGCTGTTCCTACTCTCACAGCTTGATTATGCAGACGGCAATATAAAATCAGCTATTGCAACGGCGGAGCAGGTCGCCTTCTTGGCTCCACAAGATATAGGAGTGCTGTTCCAGCTTGGATTCTTGCGCTATCTAAACAGAGAGTTTGCCGGTGCTATTGAGGCTCTGGAGCGCGCGCGTAGCTTAAATCCTGAATATGCAAATGCCAAGTACTTCCTTGGTCTAAGCTATGATATGCGCGGTGAACACGCAAAAGCCATAGTGGAGTTTGAAGATATTGCTCGCTCAAACCCGGATAATGCAGAGGTGAAAAAAATAGTTGGGAATCTTAAGGCAAAAAAGCCGGCACTATCTGGCATCGGCGCTCCGGGAAATGAGCCCGGTATTCGTGCCGACTTACCCATCGCAGAAGATGGGCGGAGCGCAGAAAATGAATAGTATCATGAAAAAGTAATGCGCTGGCTTTTAAGAATCATGGACACAGAACAAAGCGGTCTCCATCAGGCCGCTTTGTTGCTTGGCGGGTCAGCACTTGCTTCTCAGATACTGGCCTTATTGCGAGACAGGCTTCTCGCGCATACTTTTGGAGCCGGTCGCGAACTAGACCTTTATTATACCGCCTTTAGAATTCCTGATTTTATATTCGTGGCGGTCGGGTCGTTTCTTGCCGTTACCGTACTCATTCCTGTTCTCCTTGAGCGAGAGCGAGTAAGTGGTCCCGAAGCAGTACAAAAGATGCTAGGAACACTGCTTGTATTTTTTGCCCTTTCGATGCTTGCTGTGACCGTTCTTGTTCTTCCGCTTATCCCTCACATACTTCCATGGCTCGCGCCGGGTTTTTCACCCACAGAGCTTGTGACCCTTCGTCACCTTACGTATGTTCTTTTGCTCTCGCCTTTGTTTCTTGGTCTCTCTAATCTTTTTGGGGCAGTCACACAAGCGCGACGTCGATTCCTCACTTATGCATTGGCGCCATTATTGTACAACCTCGGTATCATCTTGGGAGTGATCGGGCTTTATCCTATTTTTGGCATTTTGGGCCTTGTCTATGGAGTTGTGTTGGGAGCATTGGCTCACTTTCTTATTCAGCTTCCCGTTGTTGTTAAAGCTGGAATGTTTCCTCGGTTTGCGGGGATGCTTTCGTGGCAGGAACTCAAGCCAATTGTCAGTCGCTCGCTCCCGCGTACTTTGGCTCTAGGGAGTAATCAGCTTGTGCTAGTTTTTATTTTAGCCATAGCTTCGACGATGACCGTCGGCTCAATTGCAGTATTCAATCTTGCCTACAATCTCCAGTCAGTGCCACTCGCTCTTGTCGGAGTAAGTTATTCAATCGCCGCTTTTCCAACACTTGCCAGATTTTGGAGTGGGGGAAATCACACAGAGTTTTTGTCTTCGGCCAGTCGGGCCCTAAGGCATATTATTTTTTGGTCTGTGCCCATCGCCGCTCTTTTTATTGTTCTTCGCGCCCACCTTGTGCGCACCATCCTTGGTTCCGGCAGTTTTACTTGGCAAGATACTCGTCTTACAGCCGCAGTCCTTGCTGTTTTTACAATTTCCGTGGTATGCCAAAGCATTATTCAGTTGGTAGACAGGGCTTATTATGCTGTTGGCAAAACAAAAGAGCCGGTGATAGCAAAGCTTCTGGGTTCCGCTCTGGCCATAGCGGCCACTTTTATCCTTGTTTCCTGGGTGGAACTCGGGCCGATTTGGTTTAACGGGCTCACAAACATTCTACATATTGCTAATGTGACAGGTAGAGAGGTTGTCGTTCTACCACTTGCCTTTTCGATCGGCACGCTCGCTAATATATTCTTTCTATGGTATCTATTTGATGGGTCAGCTCCCCGTCAGGTTGTCTACGATGTTGGCCGCACTCTGGGCGACTCTTTGTTGGCGGCATTTTTCGCGGGCACGGCCGCTTATCTGGTTATAAGGTTTACTGCTCCGTATGTTGATTTGCAGTTTGCCCCTTGGGTATTCGCCCAAGGACTGCTTGCTGGGATATCCGGGATAGTTGCCTGCATTGTTGCTTTCTCGTTTTTGCGTAGCAAAGAGCTTGGCGAGCTGTGGGGCGCACTGCACAGGCGCATGTCCAAGATGGTGCCGGTGCAACCTGGTCCTGAGGATATGAAATAGCACATAGAGAGATTGTAAGAAAGCACAAAGCCTCGACGCTCTACCTGGTGGGGGGAGTCGGCACGTAGACCAAAAGCGTTAATTGGGGATGGTATAAATATAAAAGTTCCTTCATGTCTAGCTTTAAAAACATAAGAAACTTCTCGATTATCGCTCACATAGACCACGGCAAGTCTACCCTCGCCGACCGTCTTTTGGAGGCGACCGGCACTATTGAGAAACGCAAAATGAAGGAGCAGGTGCTCGACCAGATGGACCTTGAACGCGAGCGAGGCATTACCATCAAAATGCAGCCCGTGAGGATGGTGTACCATCCTCACCGCGGAAGTGACGCGTCCTTCGGCGTTAAGTCTGCGACCGTCAGCGGGCGTATCAATGAGGTTGAGCCATGTGTTCTCAACCTCATTGATACGCCAGGTCATATCGACTTTTCATACGAAGTCTCACGAGCCATGCAGGCAGTAGAGGGGGCAATCCTTTTAGTAGACTCAACACAGGGGGTCCAGGCGCAAACACTCTCTGTGCTTAGAATGGCGCGAGAGGCCAAGCTCACAATCATTCCGGTAATGAATAAGATAGATTTGCCTCTGGCCCAGATTAAGGAGAGTCGGGATCAGATAGTGCAACTGCTTGGCTGTTCTCCTGATGATGTCTTGGCCACCTCAGGAAAGACCGGCGAAGGTATTCCAGAGCTTTTAGAACGAATTGTGGTGGAGGTTCCCGCTCCCACGGTCTCTCTCACTCTAAATCTTCAGGCACTAGTATTCGACTTTGCCTACGATACTCATCGTGGCATGATCGTGTTTGTGCGTATTGTGGAAGGTAAACTAGAAGAGGGAGCCGAGCTTTTATTTTTAGGAGCAAAGGACAGTTTTAACGCCCTTGAAGTGGGTATTTTTGCGCCCGAAAAGAGGCGCACCCGCATATTGCAAGCAGGAGAGATTGGCTATGTGGTAACAGGCCTCAAGCGAGCGGGGGCGGCGCGCGTCGGTGACACTATCACCACAAAAAACAAACAAGCAAGCCCGCTCCCGGGATATAGCGAGCCGACTCCTATGGTGTGGGCCTCTCTCTATCCGGAAGAACAAGATGATTTTGGAGATTTACGCCAGTCTCTTGAGCGGCTAAAATTATCGGACGCGGCTCTCTCTTACGAGGAAGAGGCCTCTGGGGCGATCGGGCGGGGTTTTCGTTGCGGTTTCCTTGGGATGCTTCATCTTGAGATTGTTTCTGCCCGCCTAGAACGTGAATTCAAGATGCGGCTAATTGTCACCGCGCCAACTATTTGTTACGAAATAGAGCTTGTGGACGGTAGGCGAGAGAAGATATACGCCGCCACGCTTTTTCCAGAAGAGTCCCGCATCGCTCGCGTCTATGAAAGCTGGGTACGGGCCACGATAATCACCCCCCCGGAGTTTATGGGAGCCATCCTTCATCTTCTTTATGAACATGAAGCGGTAGTGGGTGCCACTTCTCTTTTTGGAGATAATCGCACGTCGCTTACGGTTGAAATGCCATTACGTGAGCTAATGCGCAACTTCTTTGACGAACTCAAGAGCGTGAGCTCCGGCTACGCCTCCCTTTCCTACGAAATCACAGACATGCGCCAGGCAGACGTGGCGCTAATGGAGGTCTTAGTGGCCGATGAGGTTGTGGGTGCGTTTGCAAAGATTGTTGCCCGTCGTCGCATCCGCGAAGAAGCTGAGGCAACAGTTGAGCGTCTGCGCGAGGTCCTACCCCGTCAGATGTTTGATTTTAAGATTCAAGCCCGAGCCCAGGGTCGCATCATTGCCTCTCGCTCTATGTCGGGGATGAAGAAAGACGTTACCGACTATCTGTACGGCGGCGACATCACCCGCAAAATGAAACTGCGAGAAAAGCAGAAGAAAGGCAAAAAACGCATGAAGGCGAGAGGACGCGTAGAAATTCCCCATGAGGTCTTTCTCAAGATGATGAAGCCCAAAGACTAATCTCTTTTGGTGAATATCGATTTACGACTTATGACTTAGGGACGGGGCAAATCTCGTAGGTAGCTCTAATACTTTGAGTTACGAAATGCGAGTTTTTCCCTCCCCTGGCCAGGGGGAGGGGCCATTTCGTAATTCACAGTCTAATAGTTCAGTAACTTAATTTCCGCGACCTTCCGCTTTAAGTCCGCGTATGTCCGCGAGGGCCGTTTTATCTATTTTCTCATTTGTGGCTTTATTGTTTAGAAAAAGTGACTCCGTGGGTGCGTGCCGAAAGTTCATTAAAAACGGCACTAAAAGGCAAATGGGAATGAGTACAACGCCACCATGCTAACTATGACCAGGATGGCAATAATGCCCCAAAAGAAATTAAACCACTGCCTGTGTCGTTTGTTTTTAAAAATCATAACGAATGATGTGTGTAGAAACGGAAAGTTGTAACTCAAAAGCACCACAGACCCACATTGCTACTAGTTTCTAACTCTTTTGCTTTCCTGCGTGTCAATGTAGTATAGTATCTATGTGAAAACCTTTCAAGGCCCAAGAGTCATGCACCATAAGGTCGTCTTTGCTATTTGGACCGGAGCTCTCATCTTGCTTGTTGTTTTGCTTAGTAAGGCGGTGTGGGGGATTTCCAGAAAAGAGCGAGCCACGGCTGCCACCAGAGCATCAGCAGATAGCGAGCTTGAGTATTTACAGGCACGTAAAAAAGAGGTGGAAGCAGAGGTTGTGCGACTCTCAAGTTCGAGTGGTCAGGAGGCGGAATTGAGGACAAAGTATCAAGTGGCGGCTCCTGGTGAGCAAGTGATCATACTGGTGGAGGAGAGAGCAACCACAACAGCAGACAAGCAAATCATGGATGCGGATTCACGTTGGCAACGCTTCCTTAAGATGCTTAAAAAGAGTTAAGGGGGTGTCTGTACATTCCGGGGCCCGCCCACAAATATTGCCATCATGCGCGGCTATCGTTTAGTGGCAGGACGCGACCTTCCCAAGGTTGAGATGGGAGTTCGATTCTCCCTAGCCGCATCGTAGAGAAAGTAATGCCAAACTTAGTGTGCGGGTAAATTGAGGTGGGAATTCGTCATGTCATCCGATAGGGCGCCCCGTCAAATGACGGGGCGATTCTCGCTATCCGCAATTAAGGTAAATGATCTGAATGAGGAGGTCGCTTTTGATGTATATCCACTGGAAACTATATGACCACCGCGTTTAAAAGACTCAAAGAAGACTTTACTTGCGAGCATTGCGGTCAGGGGGTACAAGGGAATGGCTACACCAACCACTGTCCGCGTTGCCTCTGGAGCAAGCATGTAGATGTTCACCCCGGTGACCGCGCTGCCGACTGTGGCGGGCTCATGCCACCAGACTCCGTAGAGACAAAAGCGGGGGAGACTATTTTGATACACCAGTGTCAGACCTGCGGACACTGCAAGCGTAATAGTATCCAAGCGGGAGACGATTATGATACAGTAATAGCCGTATCGCAAAAGCCTGACACTTAGAGCGACAACTCTAACTGCTCGCAGTGTGCAATTTCCAAGACCGTGAGTTACGAAATTACCCCTCCCCATGGCCAGGGGGTGAGAAGTGGGTAGGGCCCCACTTCGCAAGACCGGAGCGCGACGGCGCGATGTGGGCTCGCGGCCTAGGCGAGCACGCCGAGAGCTGTGAGGTTGGGAGGGGGTAGGTTGGTGATACTTGGCTCAACCACAACCCCACCCTAACCCTCCCTACGGGAGCTGTACACCTTTTGGCTCTTTTCTTCGCTCCACCTGTCCCGACCGTAGCGTCGGGGCTCGAAAACAGCTCAAAAGGTCTTGCGACTTGGGTCCCTTGCCCAAGTCTCACCCTGGCCAGGAGAGGGAATAAATGCGAGTTTCGTAATTCACAATCCAAGATGTCAGACGTACGCCAAATAGGTGTCCTCTGTCCTCGTAGTTCAATGGATACCTGCCCGCCAGTGCCCGTGCCTCTGTAGTTCAATGGATAGAACGGCCCCCTCCTAAGGGGCAAATAGAAGTTCGATTCTTCTCGGAGGCACAGGCCTTGGCAGGCGGGGACCGGCTCACTCCTAACGAGCTGATATAGATTCGATTCCTATCGGGGAAATCTTGATGTATGAATATGGTTCGCCGCCCAAAGCGGTTTACGAAACTCTCCCTCCTCTGCCTAAGGGGAGGGCTGGGGTGGGGTGGGAGAGAATTATGTACCAGAAACCCTCCCCTTAGGCAGAGGAGTGAATAAATACTACTTTCGTAATTCAAGGTTAAACAACGCTAATTAAGCCATATATTATAACGTATTTTGCCAATTTGACTTCCCTAAAGATATCCGCTATACTAAATATGTTGTAAGTACTTCTCAAGCCCCTGTTTTTTGCGTCGCAGGAGATGGGGGTCCCGTCACAAGTGCCGGGGCTTCGACTGGGTAAGTGTCTGCAATGCATTAATAAGTGGGTGCGCTTGTCTCGTAAAGAGTACATGTGCGCCCCTAGTTGGGAGGCAACTCCCCAAGTTTAGAATGGCGAAAAAGCTATATGTAGGCGGTGTTCCTTACAGCACCACCAACGATGCCTTGCGAGCACACTTCGCACAGGCGGGCGCGGTTGATACCGCGGACATTATCATGGACCGTCAGACCGGTCGCTCTAAGGGCTTCGGCTTCGTCGAAATGGCGACAGACGAGGATGCTCAAAAAGCGATCGAGATGTTCCACGGGAAGGATTTTGAAGGCCGTACTCTTACGGTTAACGAAGCTCGACCACGTGAGGAACGAGCCCCGCGCACTGGAGGTTTCCAGCGCAACGACGACTCTCAACAGTCCTGGTAAGAAACTAAGACACATACCACAAGAAAACCCTCCTAATGGAGGGTTTTCTTGTTTCGTAAAAAAGTATTGGTGCTGGAGGCCGGTCTCGAACCGGCGACCCTTCGCTCTTCAGGCGAATGCTCTACCAACTGAGCTACTCCAGCGTTTTTCTCAAACAGTGCAGTATCGTATTAAATCAATGAACAGAAGAGCGAAGGGGACCCTTGTCACGAGTATTTTCCTGCTGGAAAATCTCGCGACCCCACCTCGCGCCGTCGCGCTCCGGTCTTGCGGTCGGGGCCCTACCCAACCTCACTCTTCAGGCGAATGCTCTACCAAAGCCGACGCTTCGGTCGGCTCCCCGTACCCCCGCTACTGCGGGGTGTCGGGGCTGATTCCCGACGCTTTGGTCGGCCTGCCTGCGGTAGGCAGGGATCCCGACCTCGTAATCGAGCGTCAGGGCTACTCCAGCATACAAAGGAACATATTTCATATGACTGTGAGTTACGAAATTGCTCCTCCCCCTGGCCAGAGGGTGAGAAGTGGGTAGGGCCCCACTTCGCAAGACCGGAGCGCGGCGGCGCGAGGTGGGCTCGCGGCCTCGGCGAGCACGCCGAGAGCTGTGAGGTTGGGAGGGGGTAGTATGGCTCTAAACCTACCCCACCCTAGGGCCAGGGGAGGGAAAAACTCGCATTTCGTAACTCAAAGTCATATGACGTGTGACATATGACTAATGCCCCGACGTTATATTACCAGAATAGCCACAGATAGACAATTCTAGCGTTTGAGCACTTGGAGGAGGTCGCCTATGCCAGGAATACCACTATTAGCACTCTCCTCATTTTGGCTGATGCTACCCTGAATATTGTCGTAAGCTCCTATAACCGCGTTAATATATGGCTGGATAAAGTAGTAAGAGAGGGCTATGCCTCCTAGTATTACAAACCAGTACAAAAGCCTAAAAAAAGAGGCCCAGCGAGCGGAACGGCGCATGCCAATAAGAAGCTTGTGGTTTGCTTCTGTAAGCTCAAGGTTTCGCTTTAGTAGTACTTTTACGTCCTCATCCATATGGTTAAAGAATTTAGTAAACCGCCTCACTACTACACCGACTTCACTTTTAGCGCGCGCTTTTTTTCTTTATTTATCTTTGGCAAACGAATTGTTAGCAGACCGTTCTTCTCTATTGCTTCTGCTTCGTCCGCCTCCACTTCCGCCGGCAGGAGAATCGTGCGTGAGAATGAGCCCCAGTAGAGTTCTTGAAAGAAATAGTCCTCCTCCACTATGTCGTCATAACGCTGTCGCGATCCGCTCACAGTCACTATTTCGCGTGAAATTTCTATAGATAAAGTCTCCGGTTTTACGCCGGCAATCATCGCCTGCACGATAATCTCATTTGGTGTTTGGTACACATCCACGGCAAGCTGGCCAGAGTCATCCGCCCCGCTTTCTTGCCCATCGCCTTCAAACGAACTAGTTGGAATTTCTAAGGAGTCTTCCTCGACAGTAATGGCCGGAATAGTTCCTGTTATTCGCTCAAAGAATGACTGTTTGCGCTTAAACATAGTGGTGGCAGATAAACGAATAATGTTATTGATTGCAAGATGGCTGAAATAAGGCACTGGACAGGGATCAGAACTCATTCATAACGACTCTTTTTCCAGTCATCAGCTTTTAAAAAGAGCCTTTACTTTTTCAAAAAAGAAAATAAGCATAATAATACCAAGCCAAACAAGAGAAAATACCGCAAGAGTGAGTGGCTGTTGTCCTGCAGACTCTAGTTGCAGTATAAGCAGATTAAAGATTGTGTGCAATGCCGTAGCTGCGAATAACCCCCCAAGAATATATTCAAACTTGACTATAGAGGACTTATAAAATGAGAACGCAATAAACGCTCCCACTGTCGCCGAAGCAAGGACATGTAGCAGACTGGCTCCTACAAAGCGTAAACTACCCGACAGAACGGTCACCGTAGCAGGAAACTCCGAAATAGCGCCAAATATAAAGAGAGCGTTTTCCGCGGCCGCAAAACCAAGAGCGGCCGTGATAAGGTATATCATGGCGTCCACGGGCTCATCAAAAGCCTTGTTGTGGCGCATGGCCGCGTAGCTGGCCGCCCAGTATTTCACAAGCTCTTCAGAGGCCGCCCAGAGAGTCACACGAATAACGCCGGGCGGAAAAACATGTGCCAAAAGAAGCTCAAGATGTAAAGCAACAGCCACCGAGCCCATTCCAGCCACAAAAGCGAGGGCGATTACCCCTTTTGGCTCGGGATGAATCTTGTCCTCCTGTAACCAGAATATCAGCCAAAAAAGAGCAGG
>Ga0210019_1004703_pt1 | contig 11721 bp, 12 predicted proteins | sample CryGeyCG2114_020_2_FD_183969 | JGI IMG/M metagenome (GOLD analysis project Ga0210019, IMG submission 183969) | Groundwater microbial communities from aquifer - Crystal Geyser CG11_big_fil_rev_8/21/14_0.20 (SPAdes) (version 2) | ecosystem: Environmental > Aquatic > Deep subsurface > Groundwater ...
AGATCGATCAATATTTCAGGATAAACCGTGCGGAGAAGCAGGTTAAAAACCTCCTGGTTTTCCCGGCCCGAGACGGTGTCTGGGAACCCCAGCCTGCGGTTCAAAAACTTGAAAACGGTTTGCACCCGGTGCGCCAGTTCCGGAGACCTGGTATGCTCCAGGCCAAGAAACTTCCGCCCGGCATCAGTAACCAGAGACAACTGATCGGTGGCTTTTATAAATATTGGCAGGGAAGACACGATTCATTATTCCGGGTTAAGTTCAAGGGATTTCTTTATAACAGGGGTGCCGGAGAGTTTCAATCACTTGGCGTGGGGCTGTAGTATTTCTTCAAAACTTTCATGCCCAAAGGGGGCTCATGAGCAATAACTCATTGAGCCGGGAAACCGATTGCCCGCAAAATAAAGACATTGCCATTTGCCCCTGCGGCGAGCAGTCAGGGCCAATTCCACCCCGCCCGCCCAAGCAGGTAAAACGTGATCAGGAGACACGGCAGTAAATACGGCACCGCCTGAAAAGTACTGGGGTCCATCAGGGAAAAGGCCGAAAATACAGATCTGGTGCCATAAATAACAGCCAAAACCTGGGCCAGCCTCTTCTTTCCTTTCAACAGATAATAAGTCAACACACCCAAAAGGAGTAAAAATGCGACCAGAGAAAGGACTGCCGACCACCCCAGGTTGAAAGGGGGAATAAAAATCATAGCGATAATAAGATAAACCACATTCAGGCCAAGAAACCCATAACCGGCCTGGGTAAACTTTCGCGCTTTCAGGTCCAGGACCTCTGTCGATTGAAAATCTTCGTTTTCCATTTTCTAATGTAAGATAAAGAGGAGTAATCGTCCTCGTAGTTGCAGATTCATTTGCGGTATGTTAGCTTCCTGCTCTTAGTTTAGCATTATTTTCTTTAACCGGGTTTTCTTCTATAAAAAGCATGCTTCCTGTTGACGAACAACTTAAAGCCATCCGCAGAGGCACATCGGAGATTATCGACGAGAAAGATCTCGCCAAACTGCTGGCCTCCGGAAAACCTCTCAAGGTAAAAGCAGGGTTTGATCCTACGGCTCCCGATCTACACCTCGGGCATACGGTTCTTCTTCACAAGATGAGACAGTTTCAGGAACTGGGACATGAGGTTATTTTTTTGATCGGTGATTTTACCGGGATGATCGGCGACCCTACAGGCCGGTCTGAGACCCGTAAAAACCTGACTCCCCAGGAGGTACAGGAAAACGCAAAAACCTATCTCGCGCAAGTTTATAAAATTCTGGACCATGAAAAAACGACAGTCGCCTATAACAGCGAATGGATGAACAAGTTCACCTCGGTGAACATGATCGAGTTAGCCGCGCATTATACCGTTGCTCGTATGCTGGAACGCGATGACTTTCAAAAACGTCTCGCAAAAAACCTTCCGGTTTCCATCCATGAGTTGATGTACCCCCTGATCCAGGGCTACGATTCGGTGGCTTTAAAATCCGATATAGAACTAGGCGGCACCGACCAGAAATTCAACCTTCTCGTTGGCCGGGACCTGCAACGGGCCTACGGACAAAAACCCCAGGTAGTTCTCACCATGCCCCTCCTGGAAGGAACCGATGGGGTTCAAAAAATGAGCAAAAGCCTGGGCAACAGCATAGGGGTATTCGATGCCCCTAACGAAATGTTCGGAAAAATCATGTCCATCTCGGATGACTTGATGTGGCGTTACTTTGAATTGTTAAGCCAGGTCAGCGCCCATGAACTGGAAAACATGAAAAAAGAGGCGGAGTCTGGAGTGATGAACCCCAAAAACGCCAAGATGAGTCTGGCAAAAGAAATCGTTGCACGCTACCATTCGCCTGACCTTGCCGAAACAGCCTTGACCGAATTTGAAAATGTGTTCAGGAAAAAGAACCTGCCGGAAGATATCCCGGTGGCAAAAGGTTGGGGAGAGGAAATGAGGGGGATATGCAATATCCTCAAAGACCATGACATGACCGACAGTACATCCGCCGCCCGGCGCCTGATCCAGCAGGGGTCTGTAACGGTAAATGGCGAAAAAATTTCCGATGTTAATCAGGAACTGCCTGGAACACAGGAATATCTCATCAAAGTCGGAAAGAAACGGTTCCTGAAAATTCAACCGGGATGATCAGAACGTTTGTACCGAATCGGGTTGCCCACTTCCATATCAATCCTGTTTTTCATAACAACCGCTGTCGCGGTTTTCTTTTGCGTGTCGATAATCTCTATTTCCCCCCTCACAAAGGGTAGCAAGGGTGTCCTTTTCGGTTCCAACCTGTACCAGACATCTTCCTCAACTTGGGGAACAGCATAAACTTCGAAACGATCACCAGGTCGCACGCGGTCTTCCCAGCCTTTATCAATATAAACAATGTCGCCGCCGCTTATACCTATTTTGTCCCCCTTGGACGCGACAATATAACCCTCAAGAGATTTGTCCGTCTCTCGAAACCTGGCAGCCTGGTCCTCAAACTTTTTATATGGCGTGAGCAAATGTCCAGGTTCAATACCTTCATACGCCTTCACCACGCGGGCATAGGAAAACTTGTCACCGGGGTCTGTAATCTCAATCACTCCATGAATCAAGACCCGATGCCCCAAGGGTTTCCCGGGATGTGGTACAACCTTGTGGCCATAGCCAGTTCTCCGCGTGTACTCTCCCAGTTTCTCAAACATGCGCCCTGGCAGAACGGGGTGATAGATATAGCGGTCCAGAGAATAAACAGTAAACCGGTCGCCTGTTTCTATTCCCTGACGCTTGCCAATATCCACAAAAATCTCATCGGGCCCCGTTGTTCCCAACTTTTGCTCAAACAGTCTGGTGATGGTGCCCACGGGAACTAAATCCGGAGTAATAAATCCGGCATTGGCATATTTTTTTTCTGCAAAAATTTTTTTCCTGGAAAAATAGTCGGGATTCTTTTTTTGGGAATGGTGCCCGGAATTCGCCGCCATCTCCATATTTCCATTTCCTGCAAGGGCACTTTCTCCAGAGGGAAGAATCTCCATGTCCGGAATGACCCCGGCCACTTCGTTTTCCAAAGTTACCTTTAAATCACTTCCCCATGCAGACGGAACCATAAACCCACCCGCATGCAAAACCGAAACAAACAAAAACCCTAATGAAATCAGCGCATTCATAAATTAACCCCATCAAAGTTGAACTAAAACAACAAAGGTTTAAACCCGCATGACGTTTTGGTTTTTTTCGTTAGCCTTCATGCCCCATTGCCTACCATCGGGCATGGAAGTATAGGAAAAATATAACACCCACCAGCCCTCTACAGGCCTGTGGCGACTTAAAAATCTAAATTACTATTGAATATAAATATGTTAAACCATTTTATGCCAAAATCGCAGGCTTTTTTAAGAAAGAAGTACTATATTTTGATTTTCAATAATTCACCCGTCCTGAAAAAAATTGCCGGAATCGGGCCATCCTCCTTAATAGAGAAGGGATTAACCCTTGACATGGGACTCTGCCGGTGAAATAATCCATCAAACCTTCCCGTATTATCTCCGGTTGTCTAACCATCTGATTTGGTGAGAGTAAGGCGGGATTCTCGTATTTCTCAGGAATTTTTTAGGATTGATTTATGAAAAGGACTTTTCAACCCAGTAATGTTAAAAGAAAACGCGTGCACGGCTTCCGCAAACGAAGCTCTACCGTAGGGGGAAGACGCGTATTGGCAAACCGCCGACGAAAAGGCAGGAAACGCTTGACGGTCTGATTGCGAAGAACCCGGTAAATTGTTTTGTCTTTTTTAGGGCAAAGAGTTTTGCCAGCTTGATGAGTCATTGCTCTCTGAGCCACCGCCAAGTGGGCGGAGAACCTCCGCAAGCCTGATATTTTTCTTCAGCTTTCGTGAGCCTGTTTTTATCCTCCCCAAGCAAATTATAATATCTTTATTTTGTGGGCAATGAGTTTTGACAACTTGACGGATCGTGGCTCTCTGGCACCGCACCTAGTGGATGAAAAATTTCTCTTTCAAAAAAAATGAACGGCTGGCCAAACGGCCCGAGTTTGAGAAGGTCATGAAGGAAGGGAAAAGAAAACGTGTGGGAAGATTATTCACCGTCATTTTCATCCCTAATGAACTGGGCAGAAAGCGGCTGGGAATCATTGCCTCGAAAAAGGTGGGAAACGCGGTGGCTCGAAACCGGGTGAAACGAAGAATTCGGGAAACTTTTCGCCACATCAAACACCGTATAGAACCCGCTCTGGATATCGTTGTTATATCAGGGAAGGACATGGTGCCGCTTCCTTACCGGGTGATTGAAAAAGAACTTTCGAACGCCCTTCTAACCAAAAGGTGAACCCCGAAACCCAGTCAAGCGGTCATCCATCGCAGGCCTCCATGTTAAATCAGATTTTCCTTAAATTAGTGCGTGGTTATCAACGGTGGATTTCTCCCCTTTTTTTTCCGGCTTGCCGGTTTTATCCCAGTTGTTCAGAATATGCCGCCCAGGCTTTAAAGCGTTACTCCCTGATTAAAGCGGCTGGACTGATCATCAGCAGACTTTTAAAATGCCACCCTTACCACGTTGGTGGGGCGGACCCGTTAAAATAGGGCTACACGGCCTGGAATCGGAGATTCAACTTGGAAAACAGATTATTACTCGCCTTTGTTCTGTCTTTGGCGGTGTTTGTAGGCTGGGGCTACTTCCTGGCAAAAGTGCAGGGTCCAATGCCAGTGCGGGAACCGGTCATGGAGACCAAAGATAACCAGGCGCCTGCGCCTCAAAATACAGCCCCTTCGACCCCTTACTCGTCGCAGTCAATACAGCCGGTAGCTCCAGCTCCTGTTGATTCGTTGCCAGAAGTTCTCATTCAAGTCTCCGCCGGAAAAACTCACTTCACCATCAGCAATCGTGGCGGTGTGCTGAAACAACTGCAGTTGCCGCGCTTCAAGAGCGATAGTGGAGAAGTTATCGACTTGATCGACAATCCCGACCACCTGACAGGGGCTCTGGCTCTTAAGGCCAATGACCCCGAGATCACGTCAATTTTGCAGAACGCAAACTATGAGCCTTCGACAACTTCCATTGTTTTAGATGAGAACAACCGGGAGGGGCGGCTAACCCTGACCCTCAACCACCCGTCCGGCTTGCAGGTCATACGCAACTATACCTTCCGCTTCGACGATTATCTGGTTGATATGAGTACCCAGATCTCTGCCCCGTCCATGGCCAACAGGAACCTGCAATATCAAGTGGTATTGGGACCAGGAATGGGAGGAAAGATTTCCTCGCAAACTGATTACATCGTTTTTTCCGGCGCAACGGCGTTCGCCAATAATGAGAGAACTGAGAATCCCCCGGAAGATATCAAAGACACGTCCTATTTCAGGGGAGATCTGAAATGGATGGCCTTCCAGAATAAATATTTCGGGTCGGCCCTCATTCCCCAGCAGGGTACGAAAGCCGGTATCGTGTTTAAAGAAAAAGATCAGGCCTTTGTCGGGCTGGAGTTCGAATCCGTTCAATCCTCCGCCAACGCTCAATACTTGATGTATGCCGGCACCAAGGAACTCGAAATCCTGGAAAACGAAGGCCATGACCTTGTAAGACTGATCGATTACGGCTGGTTCGGCAACAAGTTCGCTTTTCTGGTCAAGCCGCTTCTTAAAGTTCTGGCGTTCTTTTATGGGCTCACCGGCAACTACGGCTGGTCAATCATTTTTCTGACGATCATCATTAAATTATTGTTTTCCCCGTTGACGCATAAAAGCTTCAAGTCCATGAAGGGAATGCAGAAGGTTCAGCCTTATGTAAAAATCATTCAGGAAAGAAATAAAGACGACCGGCAGAAAATGAATGAAGAACTGCTGGAACTGTACAAAAAACACAAGGTGAATCCGGTCGGCGGCTGTTTGCCCATGGTGTTGCAGATTCCCGTATTCATAGCCCTCTACCACGCGCTATTCTTTTCCATTGAGCTTCGCGGCGCCCCGTTCATAGGGTGGATCGTTGACCTTTCCGTTGCCGACCCTTTTTACGTTTATCCGGTGTTAATGGGTGCCACGATGTTCCTGCAACAACGGCTGACTCCATCGGTGGGCGACCCCATGCAACAGAAGATCATGATGTTTCTTCCCATCGTGTTCACCTTCCTGTTCATTTCGTTCCCGGCTGGGCTCGTCATATACTGGACCGTCAACAATATGCTGACCATCACCCAGCAATATTACATCTATCATGTATCCAAAGCCTGACGGAGTGCCTTTTTTTCTTTTATACCCCTCTCCCTTGTCAATCGCTAGCCACAAGAATGGCTAACGATCGACAAGGGTTGACTAAGAGGCCTTTACATCAGCCATGGATGCACCAAAATTGATGTGAAATACCTGGTCATCCAGCATTACTGCGGGAACAGATTTCACTCCTGCAGATTCTGCTTCAGGAATGCGCTCGGGGCTTTGTGCGAAATGAACAACTTCAAGGTTGTATTGACTACGGTCAATAGCCTTGATCAACATTTCTTCCGCGGATACACAAACGGGACAACCTGCATGATAAAAAACAGCTTTCTTCATCGTATTCTCCTATAAAGTTATACTTCCATAATAGTATCGAATCAATACTATATATAATTTGCCACGTTGAATTTGATTTGTCAAGTAAGTATCGAGGCGATACAATAAACTTATGAGTCTGCCAGAGGTTAATGATGTTTTGGAGCGATTGTGCAATCTCCTCCGCATGGAGACGCGGGCCTTTGGCCTGAAGTACGGGTTGCAACCAGTGCAAATGGAGGCCCTGACCTATTTGACACAATGCAATCGCTATTCTGACACGCCTCAGGCAGTTGGAGAATATCTCGGATTAACAAAAGGCACCATCTCACAGTCCCTCAAAATTTTGGAGCAAAAAGGCTTATTGAGCAAGCAACCTGACAAGCAGGACAAACGGATGGTTCACCTCACTCCAACCAGCAAGGGAAAAAATCTTGTAAAAAAGGCCATTGCTGAAAAAAACCTTGCACCCTCTCTGGTAAAAACCAATTCCTTGAAGATAAACGAACTCACGTCCATTTTACGCTCTGCCTTACAGGAAATGCAACGGGCCAATAAGCGTAAGGCCTTTGCGGCCTGTCACACTTGCAGATTTAACCAACAAAATGAAAATGGCTATACATGTGGATTGACCCATGAACCACTCAGTACACAGGACGTACAACTCATCTGTAGGGAGCATGAATACCCCTTATGAACGACACCATCACAGCCATCGCCACTCCGCCCGGTGAAGGAGGAATCGGCATCATCCGCATCAGCGGCAAGGATGCATCAGCCATCGCCCTTCAGCTTTTTCACCCCGCATCGGGCGAAAAGATAAAGGAGCTTGCTCCTCAGAAAGTTCTGTTCGGCGAAATCCAGGACCCGGAATCGGGGCAATGCGTCGATCAGGTTCTTCTCACTTTTTTTAAAGCTCCTAAAAGTTATACCGCCGAAGATATCATCGAGATCAGTGCTCACGGTGGATCATGGATCATGGCGCGAATCCTCGAACTGGTATTGGGGCAAGGCGCCAGATTGGCAGAGCCGGGGGAGTTCACCCGTCGCGCTTTCACCAATGGCAAACTCGACCTGACCCAGGCTGAAGCCGTCGCCGATGTCATCGGTTCCGCTTCCGACAAAGCACTGACCTCCGCACTGGCACAGCTCAAAGGCGGACTTTCCCGCAGACTCAACACCCTGCACGAAACCCTGCTCAACGCCCAGGCTCAACTCGAAGCTTCGATAGATTTCTCAGAGGACGGTCTCACCTTCCAGTCACTTGAAGCAACACAAAAACAAATTCAAGAAGTTGAAAACGATTTAAGGAAGCTGGTGCAATCCTTTCGACAGGGAAGGATTTATCGGGAGGGGATGCGTGTCACGCTGGTCGGTAAACCCAACGTCGGGAAATCCAGCCTGCTCAACGCTCTCTTGCAAGAAGACCGCGCCATCGTCACTGCCCACGCCGGAACCACCCGCGACACCCTGGAAGAACGCGCCCGCATCAAAGATATCCATATCATCATCGTCGACTCGGCAGGACTGCGCAATAACCCGGAAGTGATCGAAGAAGAAGGCATAGAAAGAACCCGCGCCGCCCTCGAAAAAGCCGACCTCGCACTAGTGGTTTTCGATCCCTCCCAGCCTCTTGACCACAATGACGAACTGTTGATGAACGAAGTGGGAGAAAAGCCCCGACTCATCGTGCTCAATAAATCCGATCTACCTCCATGCTGGCAACCGGACCAAATTGAAAACTTTCTCTCTGGAGAAAAACCGATCTCCCTCTCAGCCAAAACCCTTAAAGGGTTCAGCGCTCTCGAAACTGCTCTCTACCAGAAAGCCATCGGTGGAAAACGGGTCGGGGAATCCCTGGTCATCACCCGCGAACGCCACCGCGATCACCTGCACCAAGCCGCTGAAGCCCTGCACCAGGCCAGCGAAAGCCTGACAACCGGCCTCTCCGAAGAGTTGATAGCAGTGGATGTCACCCTGGCCATGGAACACCTCGGGGCCGTGCTCGGAAAAACCTTCGAAGAAGACCTCCTCGACAAAATCTTCGGCCAGTTCTGCATCGGCAAATAGCCGGGCAACGCCCGGTAGCTATTGATTCCAAAACTAAAACCATTTACGCATGGAATGATTAACTAACAGGTTGCTGAAAAACTCCCCAAACCGTCATCCTTGAGGAGCCCCTTCAACTTTGCTCAGGGCAGGCTCCGGCGACGAAGGATCTCGAAGTTCCTTATAAAACAAGAAGAGAGATTACCCGTTCCGGGCACGAAAGCCAAGGTGAAATACCACGTCTTCGCTGACGCTCAGAATGACATGCGAAAGAGTTTTTCAGCAATCTGCTAAATTTATCATATGGGAAAACCGTAGTTCGTTGACTTTGGATAATCCCAAAAATTAAAAAATTGACAAGTGTTGACAAATTTGCAAACATATTGCGATGATTAGAGATACAAGACCAATTTCATGGGTAAAAGGAGCTTTAAAGGATTACCAGAAGTTCCCCAAAGGGGCGCAACTAGAGATCAGGCGTGCGCTCACCGTAGCCGCAGAAGGAGCCAAAGCAGATAACGCGAAGCCCATGAAAGGGCTTGGTGCAGGTGTGTTGGAAATCGCTCTCAAATACAGGGCCGATGCCTACCGGGTTGTTTATGCTTTGCAAATTGGAGAAGCTATTTGGGTCGTACATGCCTTCCAGAAAAAATCAAAAACAGGCATTAAAACCCCGAAGCAAGATATAGACCTGATAAAAAAAAGGATGAAAGAATTAAAGGACTTTTTAAAATGAAGAAGAATGAAAAAATAGAAGTCGTGCAGGGTAGCGGCAATGTCTTTCGGGATTTTGGCGACCCCAATGCAGATACCGAGCAATTGAAATGTATTCTCGCCGCCAGAATCATTGACATTCTTGATAAACGGAAATTATCTGTGCGGAAGGCTGAAGGGGTTACAGGAGTGAAGGCAAGTGAATTTTCCCTCATTCGCAATGTTAAGTTAGGACGCTTTACGGCGGATCGCCTCATTTCTATCCTGAACAAATTCGACCAACAAGTGGACGTTAAAGTTAAAGTTCGTCCCCGTTCAAGAAAAACTGCCCGAGAAGAAGCCGCATTGAGATCGCTACGGGGTCAAGCCGCTTCTTGACTACAGGTTGCAAACTGTTCTTGCCAGGAAAACGCGGCAATGGGTGAAAAAGCATAACGATAAGATCGCATTATTCTTTTTGCCCCCTTACGCGCCCCAATACAATCCAGACGAGTTTTTGAACAATGATGTCAAACAAAACGTCAACAAAAAGCGTATCCCAAAAAACCAGGAGGAACTGAGCGATAATTTACGTTCTTCATGAGGTTCATCCAGAAAAAAAAGACCACATCGAAAATTTATTCGAAGCGCCTTCCGTCAAGTATGCCGCCGCTTAATTGTCACCTATTTAAGTGCCGGGTTAATATTTGGAACCATTTTTACATAAATGTTGAAACAGTTGAATGGGACATTGAAACTCCATAGGTTCGATCTAACCACTTAGAAATCCTACGAAGACTCATCCCTCTCCTCCTCATACCCTTCATCTCTTTGATGATGGCTTGTTGTTCTGGGTTGGGAGTAAGTTTTTCATCTCGTACCATGTAACCGAAACGAGTAAACCCTCCAAGGAATTTACCTTCCGTCTTCTGAACCTGTTTCACCTCACGAATACGAGTGGCTATTCGCTCTCTTTCGAAAGAAGCAAAAGCTGAAAGAATTGTAAAAATGACTGAACCGATACCGTCATTAGTCACATCACCACCAAGATCGATGAAGTGAACGGAGACTCCTCTCTCCTTCAACTCGTGAAGTGTATTCAAAGCATTTCTCGTGTTACGGAAGGCTCTATCTAACTTGGAGAAAATTAAAACATCCCCTGATTCGAGTCTCTCGAACAACTTAGCACCCTCTGGACGCTTCTCAAACTCAATACTTCCACTAACACCCCTCTCGGTTACAAAGTTCTCTGGAGGGATCTCGAACCCATTTAGAGAAGCGTACGAACCGATTTGTTTGAGCTGGGTCTCGAGACTGTCACCCTCATTAGCCTGTTGTAAGGTCGATACCCTGATATATCCGTAGTAAGTAGACATTTACCCTCCTGATCAATTTAAGAGGGAATTATTCAAATTTTTTTCTGTTACGACAACAACTTAATTGTGATTTCGTAAGACCCGTTTTCTGGCGTCTTTTACGGTCGTTCGACTCGCGGTAGCGACTCGAACTGTGTCAAAGCGGAAAATTATTGCTTTTTCTTCTAAAACATTCCCTTTTCCTAGAACAACTTAGAGATTAGAAAGAGGAATTGTTTGTATCAAGTTGGAGTGTTAGACTTGCTACATCAAATCAAACAAAAGGAGAAGCGATGACAGACTCGGAACAGCCCCCAAGATATCAAGACTATGTGATTAAAGATGGTAAGTTAGTAGGCGACTTCGATGGTCTTTACAAAAATTTTGATGAACCGTGGCACCAGTCAAGAGAAGATCACGTCTTCGATAGCCGAAGAGTCTTGGCTATATCTTGGTGTAATCGACTTCGAAAAAAATTTGGAGCCAGTCGGGTTGTTGAACTTGGATGTGGCTTCGGTCATATAACAGAACAACTTCGACAACAAGATTTTTCGTCTGTTGGAGTGGATATTTCTCAAGTAGCGATTGAAAAGGCTAGAGAGATAAATCCATCGTCAACTTTCGTCACTGCTGGATTAAATGACTTCGAGAAAATTAGCCAATTTGACCCAGATATTTTCTTAATGGCTGAAATAACTTGGTATGTGCTTGATGATCTTAATAAGTTCATTGATAACCTTAGAACCCATAAGCATCAACGAAAAAAACCAACTTTCCTAATTCATTTTTTGTCAACTTATGCTCCTGGGGTCCAAAAATATGGGGTTGATAAATTCACCAACCTGAATGAAATTAAAAAGTACTTCAATCTGAACTACCTTGAGTCTGGGTATACACAAACACCTAGAGAGGATGACCCTCTTTCAGAAGGAACTTATTTCGTTGCTGAAATTTGAGAGGGTTTGGGGTGTAGTAACTACTTTAAATAAAGGGTCGCTACTTGACTACATGAAAGTGAAAAGGGGTCGAGATAGGGGTCAACGATAACGATTCGTCCCCGAATCGTTCACGCAGGTTTTCTTCGGTTAACTTTCTGACCTG
>Ga0210019_1004711_pt1 | contig 11711 bp, 9 predicted proteins | sample CryGeyCG2114_020_2_FD_183969 | JGI IMG/M metagenome (GOLD analysis project Ga0210019, IMG submission 183969) | Groundwater microbial communities from aquifer - Crystal Geyser CG11_big_fil_rev_8/21/14_0.20 (SPAdes) (version 2) | ecosystem: Environmental > Aquatic > Deep subsurface > Groundwater ...
TGCGGCGCTTTTTGGACCGTGTCGTTCCACAGGGCTACCGGGTTTCGGTAATCGTTGTTTCGGTTCAATAGGAGCGCTGAAAGAACGCAGAGTACGGCAATGGCGGAGGCATACGTCCCGACAGACGAAAAAAATTTTATTCCTGTTTTTGCCATTGGACTTCCGCAAAACGTCCGGGCGAGGAAGAGACAGAACCCGAACAGGGGGAGGTAAAGATTCCGCTCGCTGAACGCTTCGCTCCACAGGCGCGGGAACAAACTGTTGGTGGGCGAAAGGACGATGAGGAACCACAGGATTGCAAATGCCGGGAAAGCGTTTTTCCGGAGCAGGTTGAGGATCGCCCAAATCGTCGCACCTGCAACGAGTCCCACCGGAAAGACTTTGAGCGCACCCTGGAAAAACCAGGAAGATGCGGGGACCAGGTGGTAATCGAAGGTCAGATTGATGGGGAAGAAAAACAGGCGCACCGCATACAAGTAGATCTGCGGTTGGTTGAGAGCGTAGGTTAGGTCCATTTTGTTCAAATCCTCGGCCATAAAGTCCAGCAGGGTGGGATTGATGGCGAGAAACCCGGTGCCCAGGAGGGGCAAAGGGAGATACCATCCCCACAACCGTCTTTTGAAGGAACCCCAGAGCGGGCCCCGCATAAAACACAGGTCGAATACGAGTGCGGCGGCGGGGAAGGCCACCGCGGATTCCTTGCTGAGCAGGGCCGCGCCGAAGGCGATAAGGGACGCCGGGTAAAACATGAGGAACGACAATGTCGGAGGAATTCGTTTCAAACTGCCTGCGATATACAGAAGAAGCGCCAGGAGACTGAACATCCCGCTCATGCTGTTGGCCCGGCCGGAGAGATAGCCCACGGCCTCGGACTGGAGAGGATGCAGGCCGAACAAAGCGGCGGTCACAAAAGCTACAGGCAGGGCACGCGCGCGAATTTCCCCGGTTCCGTTTTTTAACGTGATCCAGACGACTCCGTACACCAGCGCCGAGGAAAGGATGTGAATCAGCAGATTCACCAGGTGAAACCCAAAGGGATCGAACCCGCCCCATTTGTGGTTCAGAACGAAGGACAGGTAGAACAGATGCCGGTACTGAAGGGGAAACGTCTGAATGTAAGTGGAACCCGTGGTTTCCACAAGGTGCAGAATCGTATTCTGATCGTCCAGGTTGAAGGGGCTGTGAAGCGTATTCAACCAGCCGGGCAGAATCAATGCAAACAGGGCGGCGAGGGCAAGGGGAGTTTTAGATTGGGTCATCTTCCCGATTTCACGGGGTTCTTAAAAGATTAAACGCGAGTTGCGCCGCGCACCGCAGGGCGATCACCGAATCGACCATGCCTTGAACGAGCATGTTGCTTCGATGATGTTTTTTGAAATAGTAACTCATTCCCAGGTGACGCTTGATGATCGCGCGGGGATCGGTTTTTCCATGGCTTGTGGTGATTTGGTGCACCACCTCCGCCGCAGGCTCATACATCACCCGGTAACCCTTTTGCCAAACCGATCGGCAGAGATCGACGTCCTCATTAAATAAAAAGTAGTTTTCGTCAAACCGTCCTGCTTCCTCGAAAACGTTCTGCGGAACCATCATGCAACATCCCGATACCCAATCCACCTCCATCGTGGAATCGTGGTCGAAGTCCGTCATCAGGTAGCGGCGGGTGAAGCGGTTGCGGGGAAACCATCGTGAAAGGAGCGAGTAACGGTTGAACAGTCCCGTCCATAGAGTGGGGAATCTCCGGCAGGACATCTGAATCGTCCCGTCGGAATTCAATACCCGGGGACCCACAATTCCTACGTCGGGATGTGCGTCCAGAAATTCCGCCATGTGTTCTATCGCGCCTGGCTTGAGGATGGCGTCGGGATTGAGAAACAGCGTCCGTTGGCCCCGGCTTTCGCTGAAACCCTGATTATTGGCGGAGGCGAAACCCAGATTCCTTTTGTTTTCGATGCAAATCGCCTGGGGATATTGTTCCACCACGGGTTGCCATCCGGTGTCGTTGGGGCTGTTGTTGATCAGGATCACCTCGAATTCGGATGCGGGAGGATTTTGATAGATCGACGCCAGGCAATCCCCGAGCGTATGGCTATTATGGTAATTGACAATGATGCAGGATAGGTTCACGTTGCCGGTCGCGGTTAGGCTGGGGGGAGACGAAGGGAAATTCGAGCCTGCCCATTCCCCGATTATTGCCTAATTCACGGGGGATTTCAAGGATAGGGGTGGTTTCCCCCGCCATGGAGAAAATGAAAACTGGAGGTCAATGGGAAATGAATCGATGGGCAATGGGTTTGCGCCTGCCGCTTCCAAACGCCTTGCGGGAAATTTTCAAACGAATTCGGGAGAGTTCAAAAGATCCCGTAACGGGGGAACTGACATCGCATTTTCGTAAGGGTCGCAGGTTCCCCAACCAGACGATTTTCCCTTTAAGAGGAATTGAGTAAACGGAGAATTTAAGACGATGAAATGTTTTGACGGACTGAGTGTAACGGGTATATCGTGCATAGAGTCGAACGGTTGAAATAAAGCCTTGGTTGAATTAATATAAGTCTGACTATAAGTTCTTGAGTTATAGGGCTATTAGGTTTGTTCAACCGGATTTCCCGGGTATGGGAATAGTTTGGATTAAATTCCAATAGATCAATAAATTTTATGGCGAAACCCTTGGATTTGTTATTAGTTTCCCCACCAAGTAGGGATTTGGTTTTTCAGGCCTTGGGCAAAAACCTGACGGCCATAGAAATGCCTGTCTGGTCTACTTTGATGGCAACCTTTTTTCAGAATGGGGGTTACTCGGTACGCATTTTGGATGCAGAGGCCCATGGCATGAGTTTTGACGCCACAGCCAAGGCGATTGTTGAAGCCCAGGCCGTATTGACGGTATTTGTAGTATACGGTCATCAGCCTTCAGCTTCCACTCAATGCATGCCTGCGGGACGCGCCGTATGCAATTTGGTGAAACAGGAAGCTCCCTACCTTTCGACCCTGGTTATGGGTACCCATGCATCCGCTCTTCCCAGGAGAACCTTGGCTGAAGAACCCTACGATTTCGTTTGTGAAGGAGAAGGTCCTTATACCATTTTGGGTTTATTGGAATTGTTGAAATCCGGTTCCCAAAATTTTGGGCGTGTTCCCGGCCTTTGGTATTTTCAGGGCGGTCAAATTTGTTCCAATCCGGTTGCAGACAACATCCAGGACCTTACCCGGGAACTACACGGACAGGCCTGGGACCTTCTTGATGTTTCCAAATACCGGGCTCATAATTGGCATTGCTTTGAGCATATCGAGGAACGACAACCCTACGCCTCATTGCAGACCAGTTTAGGTTGCCCCTATAAGTGCTCCTTCTGCTGTATTAACGCTCCTTTCGGCGGAGCGGGAATCAGGTATTGGTCGCCGCACCTTCTCATCGATCAACTGGATATTCTGGTGAATAAATATTCAGTTAGAAATCTAAAAATTCCTGATGAAATGTTTGTATTGAATGAAAAACACGTCATTGGGCTGTGTGATCTGATTATTGAGCGGAACTATCCGCTCAATATATGGGCTTATTCCCGGGTGGATACTGTGAAAGACCGTTTCCTGGAAAAACTCAAAAAAGCCGGTTTCAATTGGTTGGCCCTGGGGATTGAGTCGGGGAGCAAGTATGTTCGTGACGGAGTGGATAAGGGCAGGTTCAAAGATTCGGATATCTTGAAAATCACTCAAAAAATAAAAGATCACGGGATTAATATCGTGGCAAACTTCATTTTCGGATTGCCGGACGATACCCAGGAAAGTATGCAGGATACCCTTGAATTGGCGGCTGAAATTAATGCCGAGTGGGCGAATTTCTATTGTGCCATGGCTTATCCCGGCTCTTTTCTGTATACCCGCGCAAAGAAACTCGGTCTTCCCCTTCCAGACAGCGAGAATGGCCCGGGCTGGATTGGTTATTCCCAGCATGCTTACGAAACACTTCCATTGCCCACCGAAACCCTTTCCGGGGTCGAGGTTTTGAAGTTCCGTGATGAAGCCTTCAATAAATATTTTAGCAATCCATGTTATGTGAATATGGTCGGGCAAAAGTTTGGCCCCAGGGTGATTGAACATATTCATGACATGTTGAATTGCAAAATTAAAAGGCGATTTCATGACATGGTCAGTTCTTCATGATAGGGTTTCCTTTCCTGACCGCCATTTGAAATTCTGGAGTAATGAAATTGATCAAGTATAAATATTCCGGAAAAGGTTTTGCGCCCTATTTGAGCGGCCTGAAGTCCAATTCGTATGAAAAAGAATTTCTGATTCGTTTTTATCGGGACATGTTGCGGATCCGGCTCATTGAGGAGGAAATCGAACGTCGGTATCATGAAGACGAAATGAAATCCCCCATCCATTTGGTTATTGGCCAGGAGGCCAGTTCGGTGGGAAGTTGCGGTGCGCTCCGTCCTGAGGATCAGGTCTATTGCGGCCATAGAACGCATGGCATTTATCTTGCCAAGGGTGGCAATTTGAAGGCAATGATGTCCGAATTATATTGCCGAACTACCGGGTGTGCCGGTTCCCGGGGGGGGTCAATGCACCTGTTCGATAAAAGCGTGGGGATGGCAGGATCTTCGGCGATTGTTGCGGGTGCGATTCCCATCGCTACCGGTGCCGCACTGAAGGCCCAATTGACGGGAGAATCCTGGATCGTTGCGGCATTTCTGGGAGATGCCGCTGTGGAGGAAGGCGCTTTTTGGGAGGCCGTTAACTTTGCGGTTCTCAAAAGGCTCCCCATCCTTTATTTTTGTGAAAATAATTTTTTTTCCGTCTGTTCCCCCATTGAAGTCCGCCAACCCGAAAATGCGGAAATTTATAAGAAAGCCGAATCGTTTGGTTTGAAAAGCGTGAAAGTCGATGGGACCAATGTTCTTGAGGTCTATGAAGCGTCCAGGAATATGGTGGAATATGCTCGCTCGGGAAAGGGACCTGCATTTATAGAATCGGTCGCCTACCGGTGGCGGGGCCACGGAGGTGCGGGAGATGACAGCCATACGGGTTACCGGGATCCTGCCGAGGTCGAACACTGGCAACAATTTGATCCGGTGAAGTCTTATTATGATTTTCTGGAGCAGAAAAACCTGTTAGACGGGGAAACCCGGCTGGCGATTAGCAAAGAAATAGAAGCGGAAGTTCAGGAAGCTTTCGATTTTGCCATTAACAGTCCCAACCCGATTGAAGATGATCTTTACACCCATGTGTACAGCGATTAATTATTGAAAGGACCTCCCCCATGCCTTGGGCCGCGGCATTAATCGCATCCAAAGAAACCTCGATTCCCTCCGCTGAAGAAGGGCGAATCCTTTCCTATGTTGAAGCGCTCAATGAAGCCCTCGCGCTTGCGCTTGAAATCGATCCCCACGTTTTGGTTCTTGGACAGGGAGTGAACGATCCGAAGGGAATGTTTGGGGTGACCACCGGGCTTTCCGCTAAATACGGTAACGCCAGAGTATTTGATACTCCCTTGTCCGAAGAAGGAATGATGGGAATTAGTACCGGCGCCGCGATGAATGGGTTAAGGCCGGTTTATTTACACAATCGCCCGGATTTTTTATTGCTTGCCTTTAACCAGTTGGTTACCCATGCGTCGAAGATTCATTTTATGGATAACGGCAAAACCAAAGTGCCCATGGTGGTTTGGTCGGCCATTGGACGGGGGTGGGGATCGGGAGCGCAACATTCCCAGGCGATTCAAGGATTGTTGCTGGGAGTTCCAGGACTCAAGATCGTGATGCCGAGCACCCCTTATGATGCCAAAGGATTGATGCTGTCGGCAATTGCCGATAACAATCCGGTCGTCATTTTCGACCACCGCTGGTGCATGCGGCAGAATGGAGTGGTTCCCGAGGGGATGTATCAAGTTCCCCTGGGACGGGGAGTGTACCGCCGCAATGGACGCGACCTGACCTTGGTGGGCACCTCCCACACTCTCGAAATGGCGATAAATGCCGTGGATTCCCTCGAAGGGGAGGGGATCACCGCCGATGTCATCGATTTGCGCACGATCAAACCCCTGGACGGGGAAATCATCATCGAGTCGCTTAAACGCACGGGGAAAATTCTTGTCGTCGATACCGGGTGGGAAATGGGTGGAGTATGCGCTGAGATCGGATGCCTGGTGGCCGAAAAAGCTTTTTACGATCTCAAAGCTCCCATCAAACGGATCGGTCTCCCCGACGTTCCTTCGCCGGCGGGATTCACCCTGGAACAATTCTATTACCCCAACCCTGAAAAAATCGCCAATGTGATTCGCGAGATGGTGTGCAAGCAATGACCTTGGCCGCCCGGGAGCCAGCGGAATTCTTCCTCCCTCTTGTCCTCGGAAAAGCGGATCGTCGAAATGTTAGGTTTTAAGAAAGGATTCGATTCATGAAAATTCTGGTCACCGGTGCCGCGGGATACATCGGGTCCATTCTGGTTCCCCAACTGTTAAAATTAGGGCATGAAGTGATGGCGGTGGACAGTTTTATGTACAACCAGACCTCGCTTCTCGATTGTTGCCACGATAAAAATTTGATGGTGGTCCGGGGTGATGCGCGGGACCGCGAGATGATCCAGGGACTTATGAATAAAGCGGATGCGGTTTATCCGCTCGCCTGCCTGACGGGAGCCCCCCTGTGCGCCAAGGACCCGTTAGCCGCTCAAACGACGAACTTCGACGCCATCAAAATGATACTGGACCTTCGAAGCAAAAGTCAGCCCATTATTTTCCCCACCACCAACAGCGGTTACGGGGTGGGCGAAAAGGGAAAATACTGCACCGAGGAAACTCCCCTGCGCCCCATTTCCCTGTATGGGAAACTCAAGGTCGAAATCGAAAAAATGCTTCTCGATTCCGAGAACACCCTGACATTGCGGTTTGCTACCGTATTTGGTACCAGCCCGCGTATGCGGCTTGACCTTCTGGTCAATGATTTTACCTATCGGGCGGTTTACGACCGATTCCTGGTTTTGTTTGAAGCTCATTTCAAGAGAAACTACCTCCATGTGCGGGATGCCGCCAGTGCGTTCATTCACGCACTCGATAATTTTGACCGGATGAAAGGGCAACCCTACAACGTTGGGTTAAGCAATGCCAACTTGAGCAAACTGGAATTGTGCCAGGAAATCAAGAAGCATGTTCCCAATTTTTACTTTGCGGAGGCTTCCATCGGGGAGGATGTCGACAAGCGAGATTATATCGTCAGCAATGAAAAGATTGAGAGGACCGGATTTAAAACCGAAAATGGCCTTTCGGACGGAATCGCTGAATTGATCAAGGGATTTCAGATTATCAAACGAAACCAATTCGCGAATATTTAACGGTTTCCATGGCTTTACCCCTTCAAAAATCATGATTATCAGCCGGACACCCTTCAGAATTTCCTTTTTCGGGGGAGGCACCGATTATCCAGCCTGGTTCCGGGAAAATGGCGGCGCGGTTCTGGCCACCACTTTCAATAAATACTGTTATATCAGTTGCCGCTTTCTTCCTCCCTTCTTTGAATACAAACATCGACTGGTGTATTCAAAAGTCGAAGTCGTGAACAATACCGCGGAGATCCAGCATCCTGCCGTGCGCGCTACCCTTGAGTTCATGGGAATCAAGGAAGGCCTGGAAATTCATCACGACGGCGATCTTCCCGCCCGCACGGGTCTCGGTTCCAGTTCGGCGTTTACCGTCGGCATGCTGAATACGCTTTATGCGCTTCAGGGGGTCATGTGCACCAAGCGGCGCCTCGCCAGCGAAGCGATCCATATTGAACGGAACATCCTGAAAGAAAATGTTGGGTCCCAGGACCAGATTCTCGCGGCGTTGGGAGGATTCAATAAAATTGAATTCCTGGACAACGACGAATTTATCGAAACCCCCATTACGATTACAAAAGACCGGTTGCATGGCCTGCAAAGTAATTTGATGCTATTTTTTACGGGGATTTCCCGGAATGCAACCGACATTGCAAAGAAAAAAATTGAAAATATCCCGAAAAAACAGAAGGAACTTAAAATCATGCGGGAAATGGTGGACGAAGCGCTTGCCATTATCAGCGGCCGAGATTGCCTTTCGAAATTCGGGGAATTACTGCACGAAAGTTGGCTTCTCAAACGTGGCTTGACCGAAGAAATCTCCAATTCCCGAATCGATGAAATTTACGAGGCCGCCCGTTGCTCTGGTGCGGTGGGCGGAAAACTTTTGGGTGCCGGGGGAGGTGGATTTCTATTGATTTTTGCCCGGCCCGAACAACAGCCGGTGATCCGGGAACGGCTCAAGGAACTCTTCTGCATCCCCTTTGAATTTGAGACCCAGGGCAGTCAGATTGTTGTGTACCAGCCCGACATGATCCCCGGAAATACCTGACATGCCCGATACCCCCTCCCTGGCGGCTACGGATGTTCTGATTCTGTGTGGCGGGCTGGGAACACGTTTGAGGCCGATCCTGACAGACCGGCCCAAGCCCATGGCCGAGATCGGGGGCCGGCCGTTCTTGGATCTTTTGATCGGTTATGTGTCTTCCCTGGGGTTTCGCCGTTTTATTTTATGTGTCGGCCACATGGGAAACCTGGTGGAAAGTTATTTTAAGGACCGGTACCCCTCCCTCGAGATTTCCCTGTCCGAAGAGAAGACCCCCCTGGGAACCGCTGGCGCCCTCAAACACGCGGAACACCTCGTTCGAAGCGAGCTTTTTTTTGCCATGAACGGCGATTCGTTCTGCAAGGTGGATATGCGGGACATGCTCCGTTTCCATCGCCGGAACCGAGCCCAGTTGACTCTGGCTCTGACGCGCGTCGAGGATGTGCGGGATTATGGTTCCATCGGCTTGGCCGAGGATAAATCTATCACCCGGTTCCATGAAAAATCCGAGGACGGGGAAGCCGGGTGGATCAACGCCGGAATCTATTGTTTTGACCGAAACGTCCTCCGCAAGTTTCTTCCGGGAAAAAAATTATCCCTGGAGGTGGATGTGTTTCCCTCCTGGCTGGGGCAAGGAATTTTCGGTTACGAAACCCGGGAACGATTGTTTGACATCGGAACGCCTGAAAGACTGGAACTGGCACAAAAGGAATTGAAACTTCTATGAGCGGGGATCGATCGTTAGACTGGCCTTTGATGGAGAACAATATCACCCGGGAAGACCTGGACGCGGTGATCGAGTTTTTGCAGGGGAACCCCATTCTCACCCAATCCCGGAACGTCCGGGAGTTTGAGCAGGAATGGGCCGATTGGCTGGGGGTGAAATACAGCGTGTTTGTCAATTCCGGCGCATCGGCCAATTTCATTACCTTGGGCGTCTTGAAGCAGATTTCCGGAACCGGGGAGGTCATCGTTCCGGCCCTGACCTGGATATCCGACATTGCTTCCGTGCTTCAGCACGGTTTCACCCCCGTTTTTGTGGATATCGATCCCCGGACCCTGTGCATGAAAACGGAGGACATCCTTGGAAAACTGTCGGACCGGACGCGTGCGGTTTTTCTCACCCACGCTCAGGGCTTCAACGGTCTGACCGATCCTCTTTTGAAAACCCTGGAGCGAAAGGGAATCCCGCTGATCGAAGACGTGTGCGAGTCGCACGGGGCTACATTCAAGGGCAGAAAACTTGGAACCTACGGATGGGTTTCCAATTTCTCATACTATTTCGCGCACCACATGAGTACCATCGAGGGAGGCATGGTCTGCACCAATGACGAGAAGCTCTACCAGCTTTGCCGAATGTTCCGCTCCCACGGTATGGTCCGCGAGGCGACCGATGAAAAACTGAAGCAGTCCTATATCGAAAACGATCCCGAATTGAATCCCGAATTCATCTTCGCTTATCCGGCTTTTAACATGAGAAATACCGAGATTGGCGCCGTGATCGGCCGAAAGCAACTCAAGCGGCTGGATGGAAATAACCTGAAACGTTTCCGCAATAACGAGTTGTTCCTGAAACATCTGGACCCGGAGAAGTACCGCACGGACTTCGAATTGGAAGGAAGCTGTAATTATGCTTTCAACCTGGTTATGAAAAAACCGGATGCCCGATTTTGCGGGCAAGTGATGGACCGGTTGAAAGCCTGCAGAGTGGAGTTCCGGCGCGGAAGCGCGGGCGGAGGAAACCAACTCCGCCAGCCGTATCTGAAAGGGATCGTGCCTCCGGGCGAATTTAAAAAATTTCCCGAAACCGAGCACATCCATTTCTTCGGGTTTTACATCGGGAATTACCCGGATCTGCAGGAATCAAAAATTCTTGAGTTGTGCCGGTTATTGAACGGAGTGCCGGTTTAAACGGGACGGGGATGGAAGGGTATGAAAAAGTCCGCAAAAATTTATGTGGCGGGACACCGGGGTTTGATCGGCTCGGCTTTGGTGCGTGCCTTGAAAGACAGGGGCTACAAAAATCTTTTGACCCGTCCTCACCAGGCCCTGGATCTGACGCATCAGAACAAGGTGGACCGGTTCTTCGAACGTGAAAAGCCCGAATATGTTTTCCTGGCCGCCGCCAGAGTGGGAGGAATCCGGGCCAACGACACCTATCCCGCCGAGTTTATTTATCAGAACCAGATGATCCAGGCCAACGTTCTGCATTCGGCCTCGAACCATGGGGCCAGAAAATTATTGTTTTTTTCCAGTTCATGTATTTACCCGAAGAAATCTCGCCAGCCCATGAAAGAGGAGTATCTCATGACGGGGCCGATGGAACCCACCAATGAGGCCTACGGCGCCGCCAAAATGGCCGGACTCGTCATGTGCCAATCGTACCGAAGGCAGTATGGGGCCAACTTCATATCTGTCATCCCGGCGAACGTTTACGGGATTCACGATCACTTTGACGAGAATGGACACGTCCTCGCCGCCCTGATCGCAAAATTTCATGAGGCCAGGGTAAAGAAAAAGAAGCAGGTCACCGTTTGGGGAACGGGAAAGCCCCGGCGCGAATTTTTCTATGTGGACGACTTGGCCGATGCCGCCCTCTTTCTCATGGAAAATTATGACCGGGCCGAGCCGATTAACGTCGGGACCGGTCAGGAAACCTCTATCCGGGTCCTTGCGGAGAAGGTGAAGGAAGCCGTCGGGTTTGAAGGAGAAATTGTTTACGACACGAACAGGCCCGATGGAAACCCGCGTCGGCTTCTCGATTCCAGCCGCATCCGGGCCATGGGATGGCGGCCCGGGACCTCGCTCGAGCGGGGCCTCGAACTCACCTGCCGCTGGTATGCAGAAACGATTTTGAAAAAGTCCGTCAAACCTTAAGAGATTCTCCCTGCCCGCCGCCAAAATGTTGAGGGTCTCTGCCGGTGCCTGTAGAACCGGTCGGGAAAAACCGGGGATTTGTCCCAACTGGAAATTATCTATCTTAATAGCGAAAAAACAATTGGGCAAAAAGATGGGCTTTTCAGCAATCTGCGGGGATATAGATGGGGCGGGAGCATCGGGTATCCTGTAACTCCCTTTAAAATATGTTATTATGGGATTCATGTTCCTTCCAACCTTCGGATAACGGAGCGGATCCTTGAGCGATCGGTTAAACCTTGGCTTGGTGGGTGCCGGATTTTGGGGAAAAAATCTGGCGCGTAATTTTCACCAGTTGAACGTTCTCAAGCTGATCTGCGACCCGTCCGAAACGGTCCTCTCCGAGAACCGCGAACAGTACCCTGATGTAACGCTTACCCCTTCTTTTCCGGATGCGCTGGCGCAGGCGAACCTCGATGCGGTAGCGATCGCT
>Ga0210019_1004714_pt1 | contig 11706 bp, 5 predicted proteins | sample CryGeyCG2114_020_2_FD_183969 | JGI IMG/M metagenome (GOLD analysis project Ga0210019, IMG submission 183969) | Groundwater microbial communities from aquifer - Crystal Geyser CG11_big_fil_rev_8/21/14_0.20 (SPAdes) (version 2) | ecosystem: Environmental > Aquatic > Deep subsurface > Groundwater ...
TGCTTCGTCCCGACGTACTTCGTCGGGACTCGCAATGACATTTTCAATACGTCATTGCGGACTTTCTCTTGTTATTGTGAGGTTCCTCGTCTGTCATTGCGGGCCATAGTCTGTCATTGCGGGCCCTCGTCTGTCATTGCGGGCCATAGTCTGTCATTGCGGGCCCTAGTCTGTCATTGCGAGGAGGCCGTAAGGCCGACGAAGCAATCTCGTTAAGCGCAGATTTTGTTTCTGCCTGACCCTTTGGCTTCGTAAAGCGCCTTGTCGGCTTTGGACAGGATATCTTCTTTTTTCTGGCCGTCTTCTGGAAAAGACGCCACGCCTATACTTACAGTGATATTTTTGAGAGAAGGGCTTGTTTCTACGGCTTTTCTGATGCGTTCAGCCAGTATCATGGCTTCTTCCTTTTTTGTCATGGGAAGTATTATCGCGAATTCCTCGCCTCCGTAACGCGCCACGATATCTATTTTTCTTGAAACATCCTTGAATATCCTGGAAATTTCCCTGATGATAGCGTCGCCTGCCTGATGTCCGTAGGTATCATTAAAGATTTTAAAATTATCTATATCGATCAGAAAAAGCGTAAAGTATGACTTTACCAGAGAGCATCTTTTTATCTCTTCTCCCAGGAGGTATTGGAAATACCCGTGATGCCATAGTCCGGTCAGAGAATCGGAATTCGAGAGCACAACAGTCTGCTCATATAGCCTGGAGTTTTCTATCGCCAGCCCTGCCTGGTTGGCAAACATAGTTAGTATCCTGATGGCACCGCTCGTTATAGGTTTCTGATTAAATCTGTTATCTGCCAGGAGTACGCCTATAACCTTATCTTTTGCCTTTAACGGCACTGTCACGAATTCATCCAGATTCAGAAGGGATGAGATTTCATTTTTTACTTTTTGCTTTGCCTCAGGCGTATTTATTATAAAAGGCATGCCTTCCAGCGCCGTAAGCGCGATCACCCCGGAATCTTCCATGATGGGTATCTTGATTGATTTTATTGTCTGGTTTAGTTTGGATTTTTTCAGTTGTTCAAACTGGGTTTCTATCCCGATCAATTCTTCAAGGCCTATTTTATTTTTTTCTATATATGTCCAGATTTTAGAGGCGTCTTCAGCGCTGTCAGGCCCTATGCCCATCGTGCCTTCCAGCCGATTTTCTTTTTTATTCACGAGAAAAAGCATGGACCTGTTGAAGCTCAGTCCTGTATGCGAGGTTGCGGCAGTGAGGATGATATAGAGAATCTCTTCCAGGTTGAGCGTGGTGCGCATGGCATTGCCTATATCATAAAGCATCTCCAGCTCAGACCTTGCCTTGGCCAATTCTTCCTGATAATTTTTGTCTTTTATGTCATTCATAATAGTAAAAGTATACCATATATTTTCTACATTTCAACATTGTCGTTTTTCCGGTTGTTTGCGTCGGAATAATTGGAAACATGACTGATAGGCATTATTATGTGCCTCTATTTTGATTCACATAAATAATCCGCCTATTTATAATGAAAGGTAATTTTATGAGCATAGCTAAGGTCAGCAGTATATTAGCAAATAGAATAAGGGTTATCAGGAATTCCAAAGGATGGACCCAGCAAAGATTGGCGCAGGAAATAAACATCCACCCTACATATATCAGCAGAATAGAAAGCTGCAATAAACTTCCTACGCTATATATAATTGCCCGCATAGCCGAGGTTTTGGATGTAGAGACATATGAACTTTTATTGGAAGATGAGAAGCTAAACACGTCTGATTACAAGAAAAAGAAAATAATCAATATTCTTAAAGAATCCAGCCCAGCCAATATAGGCATCTATTTTCCATTAATCAGCGCGTTGCATAAAGAACGCAATAAAAACAGAAAACGCAGATAATTTATAGTAGAGGGATGCATGTCGAAATTGGCGATATGGGCTGGGATTTTTTGTATTATTTTAACAGGGTGTAGCCGGGAGCCAGCCGGCTGCACCGGGAAAGGTATTGTAAAGATAGTAAGTTTTGAACTCTCGCCTGATGAATCAAAGATCGCATTTTCTGCGTTGACGCCGGTAGGAAATACAGATATCTGGGTAAAGGATCTGGATGGCAAAAACCTCAAGAAACTCACCTTTCAAGACTGTTCGCCTACAAACCGCATAGCCAAATTTTTCAAAAAGTATAATTGGAAGAATTTCTTTGAGATAGACATGATCTCGCCTGAATGGACTTCTGACGGCCGCATATCATTTTGCCAGAAATTGTCAAAAATAGATTTCTGGGGCGCGCACGCGGTAAATTTTATATTTTGGACAATTAATTCGGACGGGACAGATAAAAGGCGAAAAAGAGATGTGGACAGGATATCGCAAAGAAAACCTTTCGATCCTATAAATAGAGCTGAAATGATAGATCGATCCGAAAAGTATAAAAAGAAAATTATCCTTAAAGATGGCGATCTCTTGATTTTGGATTTATGAAGCTGATTCATTGCTGTCCAAATTATAGTCATTGCGAGGAGTCTCGCCATCGAAGATGGCGGACGACGAAGCAATCTCAAAAAAGGGATTGCTTCGTCCCGACTTCGTTGGGACTCGCAATGACAATTATTGCGTTTGCATTAGTAGCTTTCCCTGGTCCGATATTTGCATCAGGCGAGACAGGTAATCCAACCCCTATAACAATTGACAGCACTAAAGGCGCAAAGATAAATATTTATTGTTATGAAAATACCTCAGGCAGCTCAAAAGAAAAACCGGTATTGCTTGTCCACGGATTTAATTCAAGCGGATCAGTGTGGTCCGGCGAAAACGAAAAAACCAACTATATAAAAAATCTCAGAAAAAACGGCTACGATGTGATTGTTGTGGACATGCGCGGAAATCCGGTTGATACAAACGGAGATCATAAATTAGACGCGCCTGTTGCCGGAAATTCGTGGGGTTATGGCGCTGGAGATTTAGGAGATGACGTAGGCGTGGCTCTGCAGGAGGGCATGCGTATCTTGAATAAAAACCTTCCGGACAGAAATTATAAAAAAGCAGATGTGATAACCCATTCTACCGGCGCTTTGGCAGTAACGGCCTATTCCCGTTCAATAGGCCTGGTGCCTTACAGGGATAACATAGGAACAGTAATAGAACTTGCCCCGCCGAATAACGGCTCCACCAGCCTGGTAGCCAATATTAAAAATATTCTCGCCGTAATACCGTCGGTTTTCACCCAGAGCGTGGCTGCTTATCAGTATGCCCTGGAAGTAGCTGATAATAAGATCTGGATACCGGGCAGCCGCATGGAATCTGAGAATCTCAGGAAAGAATTATCGCCTGACAGCATGTTCCTGAAAAGCATACAGGATCTCGGGCCTGATATGCGCATAAAGACATTTATTGCTATCGGCAGTGAAGACTGGGTAGTGGGAGACTGGAGCCCTGTAATAGGAAAAAGGGATGATATAGGATATGAATATTTTCTGGGAATGGACCATTTTAATTTTTGTAACAACGAAACAGTTTTTGCAGCAATACTCGATAAATTGGAAAAAGGCGAAGAAAGCGCATTTTTCAAAAGGTTTAAGCCCTACAAGAATAAACAATTGGCGTTTTTGTCAGGCCCTGGGATAGACCATCCTGACGATACTTTTGACACAGTGGATTTTGCCGAAGGCGTAGATATAAGCCCAAGAAAACTTTTTGATTTAACCTTGAGGATCGCGGCCAGAAAGAATAAGGCGTATCTGATGAAATACTGGGAAATACTGACCTTGTTCGAAACAGCTCAATCGGAAATCTCAGCCGGCGGCAGCGTAGATAATATAATCGATAAATGGGATGCTGCGCTGGGCGATAAAAATAAACTTCTGCAATCGTATTACATGTATGCCTCTAGGGAATATCTGGAATCTCCGGATATAGCTGTATTGGCAAATGGTTACTCAAACGAGATGAGAAAATTAATAATAGAAAAGGTTGGAGAGCCGGTAAGGGTCATAGACCAGGCATTCGAACCTTATATATTGGAGGAACAAAAGGTCCTGGTAATCCCCACTGGCGGGCTTTCAGGCCTTTCGCATTCGGCTATATTTAAGAATAAACTCTCAGAATATGTAAAAAATGGCGGGATCGTAATATGTTTTTCCCAACAATATGGTTATGATTTCAATGCCCTTCCGGGAGGAGAGGTAAAGGGGTATGGCTGGCAGGAAGACGCGTCGTGCCATACAAAAGCCGCTTATATTGCAAATTTTCACCAAATCCTCAGCTCGCAAAGTGAATTATATCCTGATATAAAATTGGACGGATACTTTACCGGTTATCCTGACGAGGCAGCGATTTTACTTAGAAGGTCAAAAAATCAGATGCCCGCGATATTTATGTATAATTTCGGGAAGGGCATTGTCATAGCTTCGTCCATGTATTCGGACTGGGGATATCTAAACGGCCAGGCCAGCTCTTCAGAGATTAATCTGGTAAGAGATATTTTAAGATGGGCAAAATCAGGCAAAATTCTGCCAGAATATAAGAGCGGAGAATATTTTGAGCAGGAAATACCGGTAAATAAGGATTTCAATAAGATGGGTTTTATTTTAAAATCTCCGGAAGGCGATATTTTAGAAGAGACTATTTCAAATAAATCGGTATATAGTTCTGGCCTGACCCTGGAGGAACCTGGCATTTACTCTGTGGATTATGTTCTTTACGGCGTTGATTCGAAGCCTATTCAACCTCAGGCAGAAGGAATTTATTTTTCTTTTAGCCTGCCCCCGTCCGGCATTTCGCAGAATCCTGATTTCACCTTTGATATAACAAGCGACAGCGAAAATTATATTTCAGGAAATAAGGCTATCTTTACATTCCACATAGGAAACAATACTTCAAGGAATGAGTCAATAAAATATAAAGCAAGCCTCCCGCATCATAAAATAGATTTTAATGACACTGTTACTGTTCCTGCGAATAAGATAGTTTCGTTTGATAAAAATATAACAGCCCTGTCGACAGATTTATTGAGTTCGGATTTTTATTCTTCGCAGAATGTTTTTATAGGCGAAACTGAACGCGGCATAAATGTATTCCAGCCCAGCCTGGAAATAAGCATGACTTCCGATAAGGAACAGTATTCTCCAGGCGAAACAGTATCGATGGCGATAGGCCTGGAAAATAAAACAGAAACAGCGCTTAATATTGAAATTGTCCTGGATGCAACTGATTCGAATGCCAACCAGATTTATTATTATTCATCGGAGCTCAAATTGCCGGAACGCGGTTCAGATTCGTTATCCGGGAGTTTTACGATGCCCGAAGATGTTTCAATGGGTATATGTAAAGCTAAGCTTAGCGCATTTTCTAATTCAAGGCTTATTGGATATAAAAGCGTATATTTCGAAATCCCAAAGCCTTTGATAAATGATGGCGGAGAAGCAGAAACGTCTATAGATTCTTACACTATCCCTGGCATAGATATGGGCCTGGTTATAAATATGGAAAATAGTTATCCGAAAAATCAGGCTATATCCGCAAGTGTTAAAATTAATAATATCGGGGAAACAATAGGAAGAAGTTATGTGGATATAAAAGTTTTTCCGGAAAACACTACGTGGGATTTATGCGGCGCTATAAAGGATGATAAAGGAGCTGTCATAAAAGGCGCGGCAATAAACAACGTCTATTCCAATAGAGACGGAAGATATAAGATAAATTATCTTGATAAAGGCAGATACGCTGTAAATATAAGCTCGCCCGGCTTTGACAGCGTTTCAAAAGATATAGAAATATTTCCAGGAAACAACAATCTGGATATAAGCCTGACTCCTTCAAAATACGGCAATCTCTCTGGCCTTATTGAAAATTCAATAGGTTCGATAATCATGTTGGAGCCTGTGGATGTTTTAAGCTCAGACGCTTCGGTTAGATATGCAGTAACTTCAGGCGACAGCCTGTTTGAATTCAGATATTTGCCTGTAGGAAATTATAGTTTGTCTGTTTCTCCGGGGGATATATCTCAAAAGATAGAAATAAGCGAGGGGGAAAATATTTTCAATTGCCTATTGGACATGGCGGCATATCCTGATCTCCAGGAGACAGAGCCTAACAGCGCTTTTACTAATGCCAGCGCGGTAAATTTAAATTCAAGGATACGCGGAAAGATCTATAATGCCGGAGACGAAGACTTTTTTAAATTCAATATAGAGGAAGAAGGTGTTTTATATATTAAAATGTACGAGGTGCCGCAGGGCCTGAGGCCTTCTATAAAGATATACGATAGCCTGGGCAAAGTGATTTCAATGAAAGGCGGCTCTGCCAACGAAAATGTAATTCTGGAAACTGAATTTGACAAGCCGGGCCCGTATTATCTTTTAGTAAGAGACTGGTATGGTAACATTTCTTCGCTCTCCGATTATTCCCTGAATTTCAATTTTATAAAAACCATGGACGAGTATGAGCCCAATGAAACAAAAGAAGCGGCAAGGCTTATTGATTTTGGTAAAAATTATTTTGCCGCTATCGCGGCAAAAGCGGACGAAGATTTTTATAAGTTATCGATCCCTGATGCCGGCAGTATAGCCGTATATCTGAAGGATGCCCCGCAGAATATCAGGCCGTACCTGAGGCTTTATAAAGATTCAGGCCAGCATATTGACACTAAAGGCGGAGTGGCAGGCGAAGACGTTACGATGGAGTTTAGCGTAAATAATCCCGCTAATTATTATATCAATGTCCATGATAGATATAATAGCGAGAGCTCTTTTTTAAGATACAGGCTTCTTGCTCTTTATACTCCCAGCGACACATATCCTGTCAGCGATTTTGCATACTTTCAAAAGCGCGAAGAAATTTCCGATTTAAAAGGCGAATCGGAAATTAATTTTGAAATACCTGCCATTGCGGAAAAAGGGAAATATTACGTAGAGGCAATATTGAAGTCCTCTACCCTGCAGGATATGGCCAGGCTGGTTAAAGCTTTTTATATAACTGAAAAGTTTGAAATAGAGGTTGAGGCTAAAGCTAGCGCGGATATTTTTAAACTCAAGGTTAAAAATTTAAGTTCGGCAAAGGGTGTAAAGCTTTTTGCTGAGGCGAGGTGCGCGGATTATGAAAAAAAGATAGCTTTTATTTTGCAGGAAGAAAAAAATCTCGAATTTTGTATTCCGGGGCTTAGCAATAAAGAGAAGGTTTATTACGGGATATATTTTGAATCAGGGAAAGCTGTTTATCTGAATTCTTACCTGCTAAGCGGGGAAAAACCTAAGACATCTTCGGTTAAGATTACGAAGGCATGGTGCAATAAAGATGTCTATGAATCCGGGGAGAATGTAGCGCTTAGCTGGAAGATAGAATCTGCTGAAAATTGCGCTGTTAAATTAAACGCGGATTTAGTAAGGCCTGATTCGAGTGTTATAAATATTATCGAAGAGGACGTATATTTACAAAAAGGCATTAATGATTTGGAGAAATCTATTTCTACTGAGTTAAGCCAGGCCGGTATTTATAGGGTTGCGTATAATTTTAAGGATATTGGCCAGGGCTCAATATTTTTTGATGTAGGAGACAAAGAAACCCCCAAACAAAATCACGAGCCTGTTTTATTTACAATAGGCGAAAAAGAGGTAATTGCGGGAGATCTGCTTGAATTTTTTGTAGAAGCGGTTGATATAGACGGGGATTTGCTTATCTATTCTACGGATTCGCTTCCTCGCGGAGCCGGATTTGAACCTTTCACAAAAAGATTTTTCTGGGAACCGGGAGAAATGCAGCAGGGAGAATATTTTGTGAATTTTATCGTGAGCGACGGAAAAGCCAAAGCATCCGAAAAAGTTAAAATAATAGTATCCAGTCCCATAGCTACGATACCGGAGGCAAAGGCTTTTGCGGAGCCTGTAAGCGGGATGGCGCCGCTGGAAGTGCATTTTAGTTCCGGATTGGTTAATAAATACGGGAAGATAGTTAAGTACGAATGGGACTTTGACGGGAAAGGCGTATATGATTTTAGCTCGCCTGAATCAGGCGAGGTTATTTTTACTTATACGGGAGAAGGGAGTTTCCCTGCGGTCCTGCGGGTAACAGGTAAAAAAGGAATAACAAGCGTTTACACAATTATAATTAATGTAGATAAAAATCCAAACGCGCCTGGCGTATACCTGAATGCAGCTCCTTTAAAAGGCGCTGCGCCCTGCAAGGTATTTTTTGAAGGGGATGCGTATTGCCCTCAGGGCGTATCAAAATATGAATGGGATTTTGAAGGCGACGGAGTCTTTGATGCCAGTTCCCTGGAATCAGGAGAAGTGGTTAAAACCTACTCTCTTCCAGGGAAATACAATGCGGAATTCAGGGTTACCAGCATTGACGGGTTAACAGGTTCCGGAAACGCTTTAATTGAAATAGAAGATCCTAAAACCTTAAGTATAAAATCTTCAGTATCTCCTGCTACAGGAAATGTTCCTGTAGCAGTAAGTTTTGAGACTGCTGTAAATGGCAACAGTTTAATCCAGAAATATCAGTTAGATTTTGAAGGCGACGGGATATTTGATTACACGTCTTTAAGTTCCGAAATAGTTAAACATACTTATTGCGAACCCGGCGTTTATGCGCCTAGGTTATGCGTTACAGATGCAAATAATATAGCTGCTCAAAGTAAATCAGAAATTAGATTTGGAATTTTTGAACCGAGAGATATCAAAAAAGGGAAGATTATATTGAATCCGAAAAATGGCAAGGCGCCTTTAGCGATAAGATTTTCTTTTGAAGCCGAAAATGAGATAAGCGGCGCGGAATATTTATGGGATTTCCAAAGCGATGGAATAATTGACCTTATAACATCCTCTCCTCAGGCGGAATTTACATATAATAATTCCGGGGTTTATATGGTACGGCTTAATATAAGGTTGGCAAAAAACGTGATTATGTCATGCAGCGAAACAATTTATACTATGAGCGGGAAAGACGACAATAAAAAGCCAATAATTTTTTCCAATGATGTATCCAGAAATAAAATAGGAAAGATAGAACTTTCAGACAAAACCTCTGTAGTTCTGCCGGCCGACGCATTAGAAAAAGACGATCGTATCGATATAAAAAAAATAGAATCGAACCAGCTTAACGCAGAAATTAATATTAATAAAAGTAAACCTATAGGGGAATACCGGGAATATAAATTTGAAAATCGCGAAAGCCCTCTTAATAAGGAAATGATTATATCTATACCATATACTGATAACAATAACGATGGCATCGTGGATAATAAAAATATCGATGAGTTGACTCTGGATGCCTACTGGTATGATGAAAATAACGGGGATTGGAAGATCCTTTCGGATGCGTTGATATTCCCGGAGGAAAATATAGTTACTGTAAAAACAAGTCACTTTACTGTCTTTGGCATTGCAGGCGCTGAGAATATTTCCCAGCCTGAAAATCCGGAACCACAAAATAGCGAAGCTGACAGCGGAGCAGGCGGCAATTGCTTTATTGCTACTGCCGCATTCGGCTCGCCTTTAGCCAAAGAGGTTATTGTATTAAAAGAATTCAGGGATAGGTATTTATTAAAATCAGAACCGGGAAGGAATTTTGTTGATTTTTATTACCATTCTAGCCCGCCACTGGCAAAATTCATAAAACATAAGCCATTAATCAGGGCTTTCTTAAGATATCATTTTAAATTCCTTGTATATCTAATCAAATCTATACTATAATATTCACGATGGGAGGGAGTCGCACTCCCTACGGGAGTGCGACTCCCATCATGATCATGTAAAGGATGGAAATGTATATTTTAGAAGTGATTTTAGGGGATAGCGGGAAAAGAGTGGATAATGTGACTCTAAGGCATCTGGTAGGGATAAAGCCGGAGATGGAGATCTCAAGGACGATTGTCCAGGATATGATAGATAAAGGCGAGATCCTGCTTAACGCTAAAAAAGTCAAAGTCAGCCATAAAGTAAACACCGGGGATAAAATAGAAATAGATTTGGAGAAGCTGGAAAAAGAAAGCCTCGTAGACCATGACAAAAAGATCCCAAGGGCTGAAAAATTACCGCTGGACATTATTTACGAAGATAAAGATATTTTAGTGGTAAATAAACCCGCGGGCATGGTGGTGCATCCTGCCTGCGGGAATTATTCAGGGACGCTGGTAAACGCGCTTTTAAACTACGGCGGGTTTCTTACAGAATTCAATGAGCCGCGGGATACCAAAGACGAGAAGCGCATATTAAGGCCCGGCATAGTCCATAGGCTGGATAAGGATACATCAGGCGTGATGCTCGTCGCAAAAACAGGCGTGGCATTGCGCAAACTTTCGAGCCAGTTAAAAAACAGGGCCATTGCTAAAAAATATATCGCAATCGTAAAAGGTATTGTTAGTTTAGACGAGGGAATCATAGACCTGCCGGTAAATCACGATAAAAAAAACAGGATGAAGATGGCGATAGATAGATATGAAGGCAAGGAGGCCGTGACGCATTATAAAGTAATATCCAGGAATAAGGAAAAAAATTTTACAGTCCTGGAAGTGATGCCGAAGACCGGGCGCACGCATCAGATCCGCATACACTTTGCGCACATAGGCCATCCGATTTTAGGAGACACGCTTTACAATGGCCCGTCTATCCAGGGCCTATCCAGGCAAGCCCTCCATGCGGAATCAATAAGCTTCATGCATCCTTCCGAAAACAAAGTTGTGGAATTTTCCGCTAAAATCCCGTCCGATATTAAAAAATTCCTCTCATAATAGCCCATTTGACCCATTTGGGAGTCCGACTCCCTGCGGGAGTCGGACTCCCAAAGTATTACTTAGATTTACTTGGAGTATAAAGCCTTAGAATAGAGTTAATGTATGGCTGGATGCTAATAGTGTTGATAATTTTTATTGACACAACATATTGAAATGTATTATACTTATAGTGGTTCAGGAAAAAGTATCCACAATATGTTGACAGAGGTTTAAAAGGTGGTATACTTAGAAGTAATTAAAGTTGTTTAAAAAAGTATTATTCACTCGAAAGGACCGCATATCTTGACTATAAGTCATATATATGATATACTTTTGAGTAGAGGGAAAAGTAGTAGCACCAAAAATCCCATTGATAAGGGTAAACCATTCGAAAGAATGGGGCACAAAGCTTTAGAGCCTAAAAGTCCGGAGGGACCTATGGTTGTCAGCTGCCAAAAGGATAATACAAAAAAGCTTAATTTTGAGCCCATTCTTCGATGGAAGAATGGGCTTTTTTTATTGTCTTCGCTGTGCCCTAAAAGGGCACAGATGTTTCAGGCCCAAAGGAGGGAAAAATGATTGAGAAATTAGTAACTTCCAAGACCAGGATAAAAATTCTCAATCTGTTTCTCTCTCATATAGATGATAGATATTATCTAAGAGAGCTAGAAAGGATGCTAGATGAGTCTTTGAGCCCGTTAAGAAGGCAGTTGGTAAAACTGGTAAGTATGGGGATATTGATTGTTGAAGAAGAGGCCAATCTAAAATATTACAGGCTTAATAAAAATTTTGAGGGGCTGGAAGGATTGAAAGAATTGGTATTGGGGAAATATGTCATTGCGAGGAGTTCAGAAGATGCAGGAAAAGATGTCATTGCGAGGAGCCCTGATTTTATCGGGGCGACGAAGCAATCTGACCCGAAGGGTCATTCCGAGCGAAGCGAGGAATCTCAAGAGATTGCTTCGCTCTCTTCGTTCGCTCGCAATGACAATCTTCAGGCAGTTTCTACTCCAAAACAATTCAG
>Ga0210019_1004720_pt1 | contig 11694 bp, 13 predicted proteins | sample CryGeyCG2114_020_2_FD_183969 | JGI IMG/M metagenome (GOLD analysis project Ga0210019, IMG submission 183969) | Groundwater microbial communities from aquifer - Crystal Geyser CG11_big_fil_rev_8/21/14_0.20 (SPAdes) (version 2) | ecosystem: Environmental > Aquatic > Deep subsurface > Groundwater ...
AGCCACGACTTTATACTTGGTCGGTATTTTTATCCTTGAGAGGTTGTTATGAGCAAAGCTAAATCCCTCTATCTTATAGATGGGTCTTCCTACATTTTCCGGGCCTATTTTGGTATCCGGCAATTTTTGTCCACATCCAAAGGATTTCCCACAAATGCCTTGTATGGATTCATCAATATGTTGCAGAAGGTGGTGAAAGATGAAAAACCGGATTATCTGGCGGTAGCTTTTGACAGTAAGGAAAAGACGTTCCGCCACGAAATGTATGCAGATTATAAGGCCAACCGGTCAGCACCTCCTGAGGACCTGGCAAAACAATTTCCTTATTTTGAACCTTTGGTGCAGGCCTATAACATTCATGGTGTCAGGGTTCCCGGTTATGAGGCTGATGACATAATTGGAACCCTGGCAACAAAGGCGGCAAAGGAGGGTTTCAAGGTTGTTATTGTTAGTGGGGATAAAGATATGATGCAGTTGATCAGCCCGGATATACGCATGCTCGATACCATGAAAAACCAATGGTTTGGAGTCGAAGAGGTGGAAGAAAAATTTGGCGTGACTCCAGACCGGGTGATTGATGTGATGGGGTTGATGGGCGATTCCAGCGACCACATTCCAGGTGTTAAAGGGGTCGGCCCCAAAACGGCCTCGGAACTCATTCGTAAATTTGGTTCTATCCAGGAATTGTATGAGCGCATTGAGGAAGTGGACAAGGTAAAGCTCAGGGAAAAACTGGTTCAGGACAAAGAAATGGCCTTGCTCAGCCGTCAATTGGTAACCATTAATACATCCGTCAAGCTGGAAGGTGGAATCGAAAACCTTAAGTTTAAGTCGCCTGATAATGCGGAACTGAAAAAGCTGTTTTCTGAATTCGAGTTTTCCTCCCTTCTCGGGGAACTGGGAGAGGGCTCAATTTCTCCTGTCCTTGAGAGTCATTATGAAACCATTCTGGCTGAGGCCGACCTGGAAAGGTGGATAAAGAAATTAAAGAAATCAAAAATTTTTGCGCTGGATCTGGAAACCACCAGCTTGCACCCGGTACGGGCTCGGGTTGTTGGGATCTCGTTATCCTGTGAAGAAGGGGAGGCGTGTTACATTCCGTTGGCCCACCGCTATTTGGGGGTTCCAGACCAATTGAGCCTTGATTGGGTGTTTAAGAAGCTCAAACCATTATTCGAAGACCCGCAACTTAAGAAAGTAGGCCAAAATATCAAATACGATTTAATCGTGTTGAGGAATGAAGGTGTCAATTTGCGAGGGGTTGCCTTTGACACCATGCTGGCCTCTTACATTCTGAATCCAGATGGCAGAAGGCACAATTTGGACGACTTGGCCAGGGATTTCCTGGGGCACACCACCATAAAATATAAGGATGTGGTGGGTACCGCGTCGAAAGAAATCGGGTTTGATGAAGTGGATGTTGAATCGGCCACCAATTACGCGGCGGAAGACGCGGACATCACCTGGCGTTTGTATGAAAAACTTTCCCCTCTTTTAAAAGGTGATGACCTGAAGCTTTTTCTGGAACTGGAACTGCCGCTTATAGAAGTTTTGGCAGAGATGGAAATTCATGGGATGAAACTTGACCAAAAGCATCTGCAAAATCTTTCCAAAAAGATACAGAAAATGATGGAAGATCGTGTGGAACAAATATATTCCCTTGCCGGAGAGCAGTTTAATATCAATTCCCCTAAACAGCTTTCGGTAATTTTGTTCGAAAAACTTGGGTTGCCGGCTGTCAAGAAAACCAAGAGTGGTTACTCCACTGACGTCTCGGTGTTGGAAGAACTGGCCGCGGAACACGATCTTCCCGAAATGATTTTGACGTACAGGCAACTGGGCAAGCTCAAATCCACTTACGTCGATGCTTTGCAGGAGGACATCTTTAGCAAGACAGGGCGGGTCCATACCTCATTCAACCAGACGGTAGCGGCGACGGGGAGGTTGAGTAGCAGTAATCCGAACCTGCAGAATATCCCTATTCGCACTGAAATGGGACGTGAAATAAGAAAAGCATTTACTGCCGAAGGAAGTAACTACCTGCTTTCGGCAGACTACTCGCAGGTGGAGTTGCGAATTCTGGCTCACCTCTCCGAAGATGAGGCTTTGATAGAAGCCTTCCAAATGGGTGAAGATATCCATACCCGTACCGCTTGTGAAATATTCGGGACTTCCCCCGATCGCCTGGATGCGGAAGCCAGAAGGATGGCCAAGGCGGTGAACTTTGGCATTGTTTACGGCTTGAGCGCTTTTGGCCTGTCCAGACAATTAAAAATCTTCCCCAAGGATGCCAAAAAATTTATCGACCAATATTTTGCGCTTTATAAAAAAGTCAAAGTTTACATGGAAGAGACCGTGGCTCAAGCCAGGGAAGTTGGTTATACAATGACGATTATGAATCGGAAACGGTATCTGCCGGATCTTAAAAGCCAAAATCGGCAAGTGCGTGAGGCGGCTGAACGGGTTGCGGTCAACTCGCCGGTGCAAGGGAGTGCGGCGGATCTGATCAAGCTGGCGATGATTCAACTGGCAAAAAAGATCAGTGAGAAAAAACTAAAATCCAGAATGATCCTGCAAGTCCACGATGAACTTTTGTTTGAATGCCCGGAAGACGAGGAACAGGAAATCAGGGCCTTGGTAAAAAAAGGAATGGAAGAGGTGGTTCCCCTTAAAGTGCCTCTGGTTGTGGATATGGGGTGGGGAGAGAATTGGAACACTGCCCATTAACTGCCAGCAATATCCTTGTTAGTTGGCTGGACACCGAGTGGAGGTGCTCTGTGACTCAGAAACGATTACAATTTGGCCGTGAGGGTGAGTCGGCCGCGATAGCTTTTTTGAAAAAGAAAGGTTACCGGATTCTTGAAAAAAACTTTCGCTCGAAAGTTGGGGAAATAGATATCATCGCCGAGCAAGCTGGCGTGATCGTTTTTATTGAAGTCAAAGCGCGTTCGAGTCATGAATTTGGCCATCCTCTATACGCCTTGACACCCGCTAAACAGAAAAAGATTATCCAGACGGCCCAAACCTTCCTGGCTCAGAAGAGAATTCGCGACAGGCCCATGCGCTTTGATGTGGTTGCACTGACATCCGATCCATCTGGTTCATGGGAAACTGAATTAGTCGTAAATGCTTTTCAGGTTTGACGAACACATGAGGTTGTTCGAAAACCTGTTGAAAAAATACTAAAGGCAAGAAGAAACAAAGGTACAGGGCCGAGCCCTATGATATGAAATAAAATGCCGGGGAATTTGCGACTTTTGGGTGATTTTGGCATCTATAATATCAAGAATAATGCGTTAGTGTTGTATCCGTTGAGACAAACGACTTGGATAGGAGATAATCCATTGAACTTTATAAAGAAAATTTTTACCGGGATGAAGCGGGATGCAGAGTCCGAATCACCCGTTGTGGTTGAAGAGCAACAACCCGTAGAGGAAGAGGCTGGTGCGCCAGAACCGGAAACGAATCCAGGTTTTCCTGATGTTCGTCGCGTTCTACAGATTCCGGCTATTTCCGAAAGCATTTTCCCTGAAAATTCCCCTGCAGTTTTAATCAAGGCAAAACCTTCGCCAACGGGCGACCAGTGCTTGTTTACGGTTAACCGTCCTTTGATGAACGGAAACTCCTGGTATTTTCCAGATTTTGAAAGTGCCGCGGGATCGCCCTTGGCAGAGGCTCTTTTTTGTCTTGAGGACGTGGAAACAGTGCTGGTGTGTGAGTACACCGTAACCATCACCCGAAAAGATAAAACCTTGTTTGACTGGGTTCCTCTGGCAAAAGAAGTTGGTACGGCGATCCGGGGGGTAGTACAGGCTGGTGAAGCTCTTATCTCAGAAAAAATTATTGCCGAACTGCCTTCAGAGGAAGAAATTCGCGAAGGCATTCAGAAAGTGATTGATACTGAGGTGAATCCGGGAGTGGCCGGGCATGGTGGTAACGTCACCCTGATGGCAGTCAAGGGAAACTCGGTTACCATAAAAATGGGGGGAGGATGCCAAGGGTGTAGTGCCGCCGATTTGACCCTCAAACAGGGAATTCATACTTCGTTCAGGACGGCCGTGCCCAAGGTGGGTGCAATTTTCGATGAAACGGATCACACAGCGGGTTTAAACCCGTTTTTTTCCTGAGGTGAAGGATGCCGAAAGTTAATACGTTTAAAGTAAAAGTGCAAACCGGGGAACAGGGTATGTCTGAACCCGTCTACTTCAATTTCAATAACCATAAAATGGAATTTAAGAATGTTTCGGGATCTGCGGAATCCGGGAAAATTTTTGAGGGTGACTTTGAGGTGAACAGCTTTGCCCACAGTTTAACCCTGGTTGGACCAGAGTCGGGAAAGTGGGAGATTGAAAGAATTTCCATCGAGTACGATTGCGAAAATGAGAAACCCTATACAATCCAGTTTGGGGCAGTCACTTTGGATAAGGCGACAGAAGTGAATATTTGGCAGGACCCACCTATTCCAGCTTTTGATGTGTAATACCACACCCGCTACAGTTTTGAACTTCTCGGTGGGTGAAACGGGCGTGCAGATCGCCCAGCAAAATATAATCCTTGATAGTGGTCTCAATCGGGATGAAGTGCATGGAGGACCAGAAAGTTATTTTTCCGGTTTTGGTCTTGAAAATTTCTTTTGGTACGATAGCATTGAGCAGTAAATCGTCGCGTTTTGCCCGCCCGTCTTCGATTCTAATCTGTTCCTGATCCGTTTCCGGCAAGATGTGGACGGAGATTTCGCCATGTCCTTTTTCCGGGATGGTTCGGATGGCGAACTTCTTTCCCTTTTCCAGCTTGCCGTAAGCGCCATTTCGAATATTGTAAAATGCGGTGAGAATATCGTTGAAAGCACCCTCCTCGGGAAGATTTTCCTGCCCGGTTTCAACTGTTTCACCGTTCAGGAACTTTTCCCAGGTGTGCAGTCGTTTTGAATAATCAAATTTATGCAGGGTGCTCTCGGAATTACTGGCAATGGTGACCTGGCGCATGAAGGTTTTGGGCCGGAGTTTTTTTCCGTTATCAATAATTTCAAATTCCGTTTTATAAAAGTGTTTGCGGTATGCGGTGAAAAAGCCGACAAAACCTTTGGTGCTGGCTTCCAGTTCTGAAAAATACTTTCCGTCCTCCTCAAAAAATCGCACTTTGGCGGAGGCGGCGTTTTTAAACCACAGGAAACTGATGTCGTAATAAAGGGTCTCTCCGGAAAACCGGGTTATTTTCCCTTCCGGAACGAAGTTTTCGTATTGGCCCAGGTTTGTCGGTTCGTGGGATTTTGTATCCAGGGCGTGGGAGGGGATGGAGAAGAATATCAGGCCGAAAATGGAAGCCCTCAGCAGGAAACGAAGTGGTCGGCCCTTTAAACGCATGGTTTTATGACGAAAAAATGAAAAAAATTGTTTTTTTTCAGATATTATTTTAATATTATAAATAACTAGTTTTTCAACCCATTGGCCCCTTCGGGGCAAATTCGTAGCTATGCCAGTAGAAACATTACCTTTTTCGCCGGAAATTACCGAAGAATCTGAGGGTAAAACCCGTCAGGGCTATCTTCCGCTATATAAAATTATAATGTGGGATGATAACGTCACGACTATGGAATTTGTCATTCGGGTCCTGATCAAATTGTTCAGTAAAGATTACTCGACCGCAGAAAAGTTGATGTATGAAATTCATTTTCAAGGCGCCGGCCATGTTGCCACCCTGCCTCTGGAACAAGCGGAGTTTAAAGTTGAGCAGGTGCATATGGCCGCGGCGATGGAAGAGTTTCCCTTTACCTGCACTATTGAGCCGGCTTGATTATTAAGACGTAGTGTCTTATCCCTGCCTTTTCCCCATCGGAACATAATCTCTATTAGTAGCTCCCATATAGACCTGTCGCGGACGGCCAATTTTAAACTGTTTGTCCTCTTGTAGCTCTTTCCACTGGGCGATCCACCCTGGTAAACGGCCCATTGCGAACATTACGGGAAACATATTTTCAGGAATGTTCAAAGCTTTATAAATCAGGCCTGAATAAAAATCCACATTGGGATAAAGTTTTTTTTCGATGAAGTAAGCATCGTTGATGGCGATCTCTTCCAACTCTAAAGCGATTTCAAGAAGTGGTTCACGGTTGGGTTTTTTATCAAGAACTTTGTGCGCCAGTTTTTTGATGATCCGGCTACGCGGGTCAAAGTTCTTATAAACCCTGTGCCCGAATCCCATCAACCTGAAAGAGTCGTTGTGATCTTTTGCTTTTTGAACATATTTTTTAACGTCTCCTCCATCTTCATGGATAATTTGAAGCATTTCAATAACGGCCTGATTGGCGCCTCCATGGAGCGGGCCCCATAAGGCGTAAATAGCGGATGATACCGAGGCAAACAGGTTGCACATCGAACTCCCGACCAGGCGGACGGTGCTGGTGGAACAGTTCTGTTCGTGGTCTGCGTGTAAAATCAATAGAACATCCAGAACTTTGGCCGCATCCTCATCAATTTCGTAGGGTTCGCAAGGAACACAAAACATCATTTTCAAAAAGTTTGCGGAATAGCTCAGGGTGTTATCGGGATATTGAAAGGGTTGCCCAATAGATTTTTTGTAACTATATGCCGCGATGGTCGGAAGTTTTGCCATCAACCTGTGAATAGTGATTTCCACCTCACGCTCATTTCTGACATCCAATTCGTTTTGATAGAATGTTGCCAGAGAACCGACGACTGCACTGCACACTGCCATTGGATGCGGATTATTGGGAAACCCATCATAGAGGTTCTTAATGGATTCATGGACCATGGAGTGGTGTGTCACGTGGTATTTGAATTCGTCGAGTTGCTCCTGGGTTGGGAGCTCACCATAAATGAGAAGGTAAGATGTTTCCAGAAAGGAGCTTTTTTCGGCGACTTGTTCTATAGGGTAACCCCTGTACAGCAGAATCCCTTTTTCACCATCCAGGTAGGTGATCTGGCTCTGGCAGGAGCCGGTGCTCATGAATCCAGGATCAAGAGTGATCAGTCCCGTTGTATTTCTCAGAGTGGAGATGTCCACAGCCTTTTCTCCGCAGGCTCCTTCCAGAACCGGAAACTCATAAGTTTTTCCCTGATAGGTCAGTTTGACTGTTTCCGTCATGGTTTTCCTCCGCTTTATATCGGCTCTGAATGTTCGATGGGTTAGGAATTGCAAAGTCGTTATTACCCTGTATTATAAACCCTGTTTATCCGTTTGGCAGGAATTTGTTTCTTAGGTGAGTTTGATGAAGCATAACGGCCTTTTATACATGATGATTGCTGGCATCGTTCTGGGGATTTTTTCAGGGTGGATGTATGGAAGTACGATGTTGGCCGTGGGTTGGGTTGGCGAAATGTTTTTGGATGCTCTTAAAATGCTGGTAGTTCCCTTAATCATTTCCTCAATGATTGTTGGCATTGCGGGTCTGGGGGATGTCAGGAAGGTGGGCAAAACTGGGCTGATCGCACTCGTTTATTTTATAACCACCACTTGCATAGCGGTGGGGATAGGATTGGTGATGGTCAACATCATCGAACCGGGAGTTGCGGTTGAGATGACGGTGGAACAAGTTCCGGAAAAAGTCGCGGGAAAAGAAGCAGTCGGCATTACTGACATTCTAAAAACTTTTATTTCGCCTAATCTGGTGCAGTCGATGGTGAACATGGACATTCTTCCCCTCATTGTGTTTTCACTGGTTTTCGGTGGGGTTTTAACCACGCTCGGGGAGCCGGGCAAAAGAGCGATCGAATTTTTTGATACGATCAACTCCGCGATTATGAAGATCGTCCATTTGCTGATGTATTTTGCCCCAGTCGGGGTTTTCGCGTTGATAGCATCCAAACTGGGTGCCGCTGGGGGAGGGGACCTGTTTCTGGCAGAGTTGGCTAAAGTCGCGAAATATGCGGGAACTGTTATTTCTGCGCTCATGATTCACGGGCTTGTGGTGTTGCCGACAATTCTTTATGTGACCACCAGGAGGAACCCTTTCAATTATTTTAAAAACGTTGCGGAAGCGCTGACAACGGCTTTTTCAACGGCGAGCAGTTCTGCTACCTTGCCGGTCACCATTGAGTGCGCTGAGGAATATAATCAGGTTTCCAGGAAATCCGCTCTTTTTGTCCTTCCCCTGGGCGCTACGGTGAACATGGACGGCACGGCTCTTTATGAATCGGTGGCGGCTTTGTTCATCGCGCAAATGTTGGGAATCCATCTGGGGATTGGGGAGCAGATGATCGTATTTCTTACAGCAACACTTGCCGCCGTTGGTGCGGCGGGAATTCCGGAAGCCGGACTGGTCACCATGGTGATGGTGCTCCAGTCTGTGGGGCTTCCTCTGGAGGGGATTGGCATGCTTCTTTCGATTGATTGGTTCCTGGACCGCTGTCGCACTACTGTCAATGTCTGGGGAGACTCCATTGGCGCCGCAGTGGTAGATTTTTTAGAAGAAAAGTGGGTAGAGAGAGGAGGAAGGACTTGATCACATTGGCATTGATAGGAATCGTTATAGGTATTCTTTCTTCGGGATCCGGACTGGGTGGGGGATTCCTGGTGGTGCCTCTACTGATTTTTCTGGGTCGGGAGACCAAACTGGCGGTGGGCACGTCTTTTGTTTTTATTTTAATGGTAGCGATATCTTCTATTCTGGCGCATTACAGACTGGGAAATATTGATATTAAAACCGGACTGGTTTTGGCTTTGGGGGGTACCATTGGGGCGCAAATCGGGCCTCACCTGTTACAGCACCTGTCCGACCAGAATTATAAACGCATATTTTCGGTGCTTTTGGTGATCACGGCGGTCTGGCTTTTCGCCAGCTCCTTCACCAGTTCCAAAGGATAGGTCAGGCACTTTCGCCGCGCACAAGGCGGACGGCAAAGGGGCCCTCCCCAAACTTGTTGATCCAGCTTGAGCGGCCTTTGACCAGGCTGAACATCATGGCTCGATCGCCATTGATGGTGTCCGTCCAGGTGCAGTCCGCGCCTTTGGGTTCGAATTCGGAGGGGATATGGATTTCATTATTCCCGAAATCACGCTGGCTGAAACTTTTATCAAAAATAGTTTTCACATCTTCCAGCTTGGGAACCCTCCAATCGTTAAACCCGCCAAAGTTCTCCGCATTTTTTTCTTCGGCAAACTTCATGGCTTTTTCCAGATGAATCCATTTTCCGGTCAACTGCCGTGAATCCTTCTTAAACCAGGTCAGGCCCGTTTGGTTATCCGTGATGGTATCGTTTCCATTGTCTGTGAATCGGGACATGGTTAACCTCATATAAGTTTATATTGTAGAAGGATTATAACAGAATTCCGCTTGGGCAGTTTCTATTGAGGGCGGGTGTGTGCATAAAAAAAAGCCGATAGAACAAGTCTACCGGCTTTTTACCTCAGGTGAGGCTGAAACTAATCTTTTCTTTACTTGATGGTCGGGTGGTCCACTTGACAATCAGCTTGAGAAACCAGTTTCTCTTCCATGTAACCTTCGCGGCTCTGGTTCATTGCCTTGCGGTACGCGTCGGAAGAATTGTCGCCACGACAGTCTCCAACGACCAGGCCAACAACACCTCCAGCGTCTTCTATAGATTTCCACTGTTTCCAGGACTGCTCACTCTGGGAAGAACCGAACTGGTAATCCTGATGTACGCCAACATCACTGTTTCGGGATTTCCCTGCGCCAGAAGCCAGGTTGGTTGCGTTGGTCAAAAGCCGATCTTGAGCTCCCATTTGCAACATGGTTTGTCCAACACCCATTACACTTGAATCAACCTGTCCCTGATAATTAGCGCCCGGAACCATGTCATCGGCGCTGGCACTCAGTGCCGTGAACCCAACAAATGCACTTACTGCTACGAACAAAATTGCTTTCTTCATTACTTCCTCCCCTACAGGATGAAATTGGAATAAAAACTTTCTAATAGTAACGATTTGCTTTTTGCCGGGATATAGGGGGAATACTGTTTTTTTTGTGATGGATTCCGGCCTTAAAGTTATGGGCGTATATCCTGCTGAAAACTTTTGCTGAAAAGAATTTTAAGTGATGGAAGGGGATGGATTTATGTATGTTGAAAAAATAACATCAGTTAAGCGGTGTGATTGATATAGGCCTGAGACTTGATTTTGCCCTTATTGGGAGCTATCCCGCATATTTCATGAAAAGAAGATGGCGAAAACCTTTCAAGCCTTTAAAATAAGACTGAGCGACAACTCAAAGAAAGGAATTCGCCGTGACAGATTGTACCCCGATCCAGATCGAATTCCCCGGATTTAAACACCGCACGTCATTCCCGCGCAGGCGGGAATGACGTAGTAGGTTAACGGGAATGACGTGGATCCACTTACCGGAATCGGGGAAAACTCCCGCCCTCCACGTTCCCCTGATTTTTTGCGGCACTCGTGCAATATGCGGGCTATTTGGGAGAGGAAAACTCTATTCCCTGGAAGTCATAAGGCAGGTAAAAGGGGAAGGGGATAGAAAAGAAGCCTTGTTCGAAAGGAGGATTGGAGGCCTCAGCGATTACTTTTTTATAATCATGCTTGCTTTCTTCGCAGGACCTGAAAAAACACCAGCGAAAATGGATGGGACGCCTCTTGTCCCTTTTCAGAATGAGGCCGAATATGTCCTTTTCGTTGAAAAAAAACTGCAGGGTGAATGCCTCGTGGTTCACCTGATAGGTCTTCTTGCCTGGGAGTTTAGCGATTTCCATGGGGTTGGCAACGATGATTCCTGCCTGGGGGTGTGTTTTAAGGGAAACCTTTTCGATGGCGCGGGAGTCGGAGGGGAACAAATAGAGCAGGGCTGGCAACAGACAGGTTATGAAAAGGGATTGTTTGATCTGGAAGAATCTGCTTTTATGGGACATAGGGGTGAAAACCGGAATGGTAGTGACCCCGGATTCTAATCGAATCAGGAATTAAATTGCAAAAAAAAGCCGGTAGGGCAAAAGCCCCACCGGCTTTAACCTCTTAAGGGAGGTTTGAAGCTTGTTTACTTAATGGTTGGATGGATTTCAGCACAGTCAGACTGGGAAACCAGTTTCTCTTCCATGTAACCATCGCGGCTCTGATTCATCTGCTTGCGGTATGCATCGGAAGAATTGTCGCCACGGCAGTCTCCGGGTACCAGTCCAACAACAACCCCGGCATCTTCTACTGATTTTGCCTTTTTCCAAGACTGCTCACTCTGCGAAGAACCGAACTGATAGTCTTGGTGTACGCCAATATTACTGTTTCGTGATCGTCCTGCGCCGGAAGCCAGGTTGACCGCATTGGTCAGAGTTCTGGCTTGAGCGCCCATTTGCAACATTGTTTGTCCAACACCCATAACGCTCTGGTCTTGCTGGGAGTATTGACCGGGAACCACATCATCGGCCGCAACAATGGAACCCATTGCCAGGAACCCTACGAATGCGCTTACTGCTACGAAAACAATTGCCTTTTTCATTACTTGCCTCCCCAACTGATGATTGGAAATAAAACCTTTAAACTAAACTACACTGCCAAACAAAATGAATTGGATCCCCGTCAAGGAGAACCAACGAATAAACGGATTTCTGAACATCCTATAAGAGCTACCCATAGAGCCTACTTTTAAAGAAGGTCTATTCGTCAAGTAGATGTCAGAATTTATAACCTTACAGCCTGTTTGTCAATAAAAAACCGGGTCCTCTTGCGAATTGAATAAAACACGTAGGAGATAAACTTGAATAGGATAGCTGT
>Ga0210019_1004721_pt1 | contig 11688 bp, 10 predicted proteins | sample CryGeyCG2114_020_2_FD_183969 | JGI IMG/M metagenome (GOLD analysis project Ga0210019, IMG submission 183969) | Groundwater microbial communities from aquifer - Crystal Geyser CG11_big_fil_rev_8/21/14_0.20 (SPAdes) (version 2) | ecosystem: Environmental > Aquatic > Deep subsurface > Groundwater ...
CCGGGCTGGGCTGCTTCCCAAGGCCATTGAGAGTGTTCTTGCCCAGACTTATCAGTTATGGGAACTCATTGTCATGGACGATGGTTCAACCGACCACACCCGAGCCGTCGTGGAGCGATACCAGCAACAGGATCAGCGCGTGCGGTACCACTATCAAACGAATGTTGGATTGTCCACCACGCGAGCGCGATCGGTTGCGTTGGCCCAGGGAGCGTATCTGGCATTGCTCGATGACGACGACCTCTATCTACCCAACAAGCTGGAATGGCAAACGGTTTTTCTAGACAACCATCCTGATGTGGCGCTGGTCTACTCCTTTGTTGAGATGGTTGAGATGTCGTCCGGTCGAGTGCTCAAAACGCTGCCACCGGCGGGACAAGAACCGGCGCTTGTTTTCAGAGACCTTATTGATAGAAATCCGATCCAAGCGCATGGAGTGCTAGTGCGAAAAGCCATCATCCAGGAACTTGGAGGGTTTCGAAGTGGTTTGAAGGGTTGCGATGACTACGACATGTGGTTGCGGGTGAGTCGTGCTCATCGCATCGCGTTTCTACCAAAGCGCGTTGGTATCTACCATTGGCATCAGCAGAACATGAGTCTTGATACTACACAACGATACGAAAATCACGTAGTTATTTATCGAGACCTTTTAAGATCAGGCACGTTGTCAAAAAGTGAGCGTGCTGCGATACGTCGTCGGTGCGCCAGGCTTAGCTATGACCAAGCTGAGGCTCATATGGATCGAAAACTCTATTCCAGAGCAGCATCCTATTATGGTAGGTGTATTCGCTTTGACCCATTCGTCGGACTAACCGTGTCCTGGAATAAGCTTCAGCATCCTCTCTATCGATTTCTCCGGCCCTATTTGGCTACAGCGTACTGTGGGCTTCAAGCACTGCGGCACAGTGCCGTTCAGGAGTCCTCGTCGTCATGAACTCTATGCAGGTTGTGGTCTGTACGTATAACCGGTGTGAAAGTCTTCGGGATACCTTACGCGCGCTCAAAGCCCAGACGGTGAATGAGGATATAGAGCTGGAAGTCATTGTGGTGGATAACAACAGCGCCGACAGCACGAAGATGGTTGTGGAGGAAGCTGGACGCGGCAGTCGTATCCCTATCCGCTATCTGTTTGAGCCGCGCCAGGGGAAAAGCTACGCTTGTAATACGGCCATCGAGCAGGCTCAAGGTGAATTTGTTGCGTTTGTTGATGACGATGTTGTTCCTGAGTCGGGCTGGGCGCAGGCGTTGTGTGACGCTTTTCTCTCGTTCCGGGCGGACTGCGTAGGTGGCAAGGTACTACCACTGTGGGCACAGACACCGCCTTCCTGGCTGATGAGCGAGACAGTCCGAAAGCCGATTTGGGATCTCTTAGCGTTATTGGATCACGGAAACGGTGTGATTACGGCAAACGCTAGCGATAACAATTTTCTCTATGGAGCAAACTTTGCGTTTCGAAAGAAAGCTTTGAAAGATATAGGACCATTTCGGGTCGACCTCGGGCCGGCTGGATCACGTCCATTGCGAGGAGAGGATGCTGATATCGTCAGTCGTTTTCTAAAGGCGGGAAAGAAAGTCATCTATACGCCTCACGCCATTGTGCATCACAAAGTCTCCCAACAACGCATGCAAATGACCTATATCCGTCAATGGAAGTATCTCTGGGGTAAAACAACCTCCCTCATGCATCCCATACATGCGCGATTGCCAGGCTGGTTAGTAAAAGAATGTATTGGCCATGGAATGCGCGCGCTCACAGCCTACGGGCAGCGCAAACGTGAAAATGGGATTCAGCATGAACTGCAATTCTGGACACAGTTAGGCCAAATTGTAGGAATGGTTGAGAGACGATGGCGCCGGTACCCGCAGTCAGCGTAATCATCGCCACGCGCAACCGGGCCGAGATGCTCAAGGACGCTGTTACCAGCGTCCAAGCGCAGAGCTTTCAGGGCTGGGAGCTCATCATTGTGGATGACGCGTCAACTGACCAGACCAAGCGGGTGGCCCAGCAGGCGGCGCGGGATGACGTCCGCATCCGCTACGTCCGCCAGGAGCATCGGGGCGGAGTCTCCAAAGCGCGCAACGCCGGCATCAACCAGGCTGCCGGCCGTTACGTGGCGTTCCTTGATGACGATGACCAGTACGTACCGGATAAGCTGGCCGCTCAGGTCGTGCACCTGGACCGCTGCCCACAGGTCGGCTTCATCTACGGCCAAAACGAGTGGGTGGACCGGCAGGGCAAGTCGCTTGGCGTGCAGCCGCAGCAGGGCATTACCACGCTGCGGGAGCTCGTCGAGCACTGCGCGATCCCGCTACAGACGGTGATGGTGCGCCGGGAGCTGTTGGGTCAGGTCGGCGGCTTCGATGAGCGGCTCTCGATTGGTGAGGATTATGACTTGTGGCTGCGCCTGGCGCGCGTGACCGCGTTTGAGTTTACCCCGCGCGTGCTGGTGCGCTACCGGGTGCATGGCGCCAACACGTGCAACGACAGCATCAAGCTCTACACGCAGCGGGGCGTCGTCCTGCAGCGGGTGCCGGTCGATACGGCCAAGGGCGTGACGTGGTGGTTTAAGCGCCAGCGCCTGGCCATCAACGAGTATCGGCTGGCCCGCTTGTACCGCGAGCAGCCGAATCTTGGCCAAGCCGCGGCGCATTTTGCGCGCGCGGTAGGCTATGACCCGCTGGTGGGGCTGCGCATGGCCGAACCGAAGCCGGCAGGCTGGCAGCGCCTTGTCGTGACCCTCAAACCCTACGCCGCGGCCATCGCGCTTGGCTTGCGCTCCTTGCGGACATCCGAAAAATTGGGGACGTTTCTCATTTTCTGAGACTGGACTAAATGAGTCGCTTACGCTTGAGGATGGTCAACAACTTCTTGTGGGAGATCATAGTGCGGGTAGAGCGAATGGCTCGCCTAAGCGCTCTCGCGTCTGCGGCACGTTCTTTTGGGCGTGCTGGGTGCGCCTTCTTCGCTCGACGGTATGCGGATACTTCGGCAGCAATTTCGCGCAATGACAGAGCACGGTCTTTGACGCGTCCAGCAGTATCGGACAATAGCATCGGAGGTGATTTTTGCGCCGAGTCTCTTCTAGAGCCAGCGCCTCAAGTCAGCCGGTGTCATTCCAATTCCCTTAAGGATGGCGCGCAATGTTCCCGGTTTTACCGGCTTCGAGCCGTGAACAGGCACAACTGCGCGCAGCAACACATTCGTGGGATGGCCGAGAATGACGTGAGATCCGTGCTGGCGCTTGATGATAAAACCGGCTTTTTGGAGCGCGTGGACCAGGCGGGCGCCGGAAACTTGTGGCAGAACGCTCAAGCGGTGACCTCAATCTCAGTCAAAGTAACCCGTGTGACGGGTATGGACAACCCTTCATCTCGCAGACTGAGCAAATATCCTTCAATCGCCTCGCGGATATTGGCCAACGCTTCTTCCTTGGTTTCGCCTTGGCTGGCGCACCCAGGCAGACTGGGGACGAACACCGAATATCCACCTTCGGGTTCAGATTCAAGAACAACAGTAAATTTTCTCATGGTCATCACCTTTCTAAGTTTACTCGACGGTGAGCAGTCCGTCAAGGCAGCTCAATAATGAAGATTGCTGTTGTAGCCCCAGAGGTGTTCCCGGTACCGCCGGTGCGCGGTGGCGCGGTGGAGACCGTCATTGAAGAAGTCTCCGCCCACTTCGTCGGCCACGACGTGCACGTGTTCAGCATCGCCGACCCCATGCTGCCGCCGCAGGAGACCAAGGCGCACCGCACGTATCACCGCTGGCAGCAAACGTGGCTGGACCGGCTGATGCTGTGCAGCTGGAAGCTGCCGTTCAAGCAGAGCGGCTCGCGGCTCTACTACCGGCCCTACGCGCAGTGGGTTGCATGCCACGTGAAGCGATTGAACCCGGATGTGATCTGGGTGCACAGCCGGGTGCAGTTCGTGCCGGCGCTGCGCCAGGCTGCGCCCAAAGCACGCCTTATCCTCTCGTTGCACAACGAGAGCAACTTTGCCGGCGATGCGGTGTGGAGTGAGCGCGCCATCGCCGCGGTGGATGTGTTCACCGGCTGCAGCGGCTATCTGACCGAGGCGCTCAAACAGGCGCGCCCGACATGCAGCGCCAACGCCAAGGTATTGTACAACGGCGTTGATCCGGACACGTTTGCGCCGCGCTGGGCGAAGCACGATGAGCGCCAGCGGTTGCGCCAGTCCCATGGTCTGGACGGCCCGGTCGTGCTGTATGTCGGCCGGCTGGTCGAGGCCAAAGGAGTGCACGTGCTGATTGAGGCGTTTGCGGCCACACAAGCCGCCATTCCTGATGCCACGCTGGTCATCGTGGGCAGCCACACGTTCTCGGACCCCACCAAGACCGCGTATATCGAGCGGCTGCGGGCGCTTGCCGCGCCCTTGGGTGAGCGCATCCGGTTTGTCGGACATATCGGCCGCGAAGCAATTCATCAGTACTTCCTCATGGCGGATGTGCTGGCGTTTCCATCGATTTGGCAGGAGCCGTTCGGCATGGTGATCCTGGAAGCACAGGCGGCCGGGCTGCCGGTGGTCGCGTTTGATCATGGCGGACCGTCGGAAATCATCCGCCATGGCCGCAACGGACTGCTCGTTGACCGCACGCAGGAGGCCGCAGGCTTTGCCGAAGCGCTCACCCGCTGTCTTGGCGATTCGACGATGCGCGAAGTGATCGGCCGCGAAGCCCGCTGGACAGTAGAAGAGCGCTTCACCTGGCGCGGCGTGGCCGAGGAGCTACTGCGCATCGCCGGCGGGGCAGCCCGGGCTCGGGTGCTGATCGCCGAGTCCAGCACCGGGTACGGTGGCAGCGCGAAGTATCTCCATGAGCTGCTGACGGTCTTGGATCGCCGGCGCTTTGACGTGCACGTCTCGTCCGCGCAGGATGGGCCGTTTATCCGCAAGATCCGCGAGCAGGGCGTGCCGGTTACGCTGGTGCCGGCGTGGCGCTTTCCGCGCAACGAGCGGTGGGGACGAGCGTTCTTGTTGCTTGGCGGCGGCGCGCAGTTGTTTTCGACGGTGCCGGCCATCGCGCGATGGCTCAACAACCACCAAGTTCAACTCGTGCATCTGAACAATGAAATCCTCACCCATGTGCCGCTTCTCCTGGCCGCCAAGCTTACCGGCTGCCGCGTCGTGTGCCATTTGCACGGCTGGCGGCCTTCCACCTTGCTGGAGCGTTTTGTGGCTCCGCTGGTGGATGAATTTGTGTGCATCTCGCATGCCGGGGCGCGCTATTACGCGCAACAGCTGAAGCGTCAGGTGGTGGCGATTCCTAATGGGATCGCGCTCAACGGCCACGCCAGCGGGCTGGATGCCAAGCGCGCGCAGATGCGCGCTCAGTTGCATCTGACGGACAATGACCGGGTGGTGACGATCCTGGGCCGTCTGGTCTCATGGAAAGGGCAGGATATCGTGCTCAAAGCGCTCGCCCAACTGGCGCCCCGCTATCCGAACCTTCGCGGCCTGGTGGTTGGCCAAGACCCGCATGAGGATCAGAGAGATCTCAAGCGCCTTCACCATCTCGCGCAGGAGTTGGGGCTCGGCTCGCGCGTGCACTTCACCGGCTGGCAGGCAGATGTTTGGGCCATGTACGCCGCCGCCGATATTGTCGTGCACGCCTCCACCAAGCCTGAGCCCTTCGGCCTCGTGCTGCTGGAAGCCATGGCCGCCGGCCGGCCGGTGATCGCGACCCGGGCAGGGGGCGTGACCGATATCGTTTCCGATGGGCGGACCGGCCTGCTGGTTGATCCGGGTGATGCGGATGCGCTCGCTCGCGCGATCAGCCGGCTGCTGGATGACGAGGTGTTGTCCGCCGCGCTGGTACAGCGCGCCCGTGTGCGCGTGAGTGATGAGTTCGTCATCATCCGCAACGCCGCGCAGATCACCGCGCTCTACGACCACTTGGTGGCGCGCCGATGATCCGCGCCCGCGCGCTCACGAAAGCCCAAGCGATCACCGCCGTCGATAAGCGGATCTGGTGGATGATCATGGGCATCGGCTTTTTCGGCGTGATCATCATGAAGGAAATCGCGCTGCCGCAGCCGATCATCCTGGCCATGGGTGGGTTCGGGTTGCTCGGCCTGCTCATGGTGGGGCTGCAGTACCCTGAAATCCCGCTCTACGTGCTGGTGGCGTACATCCCCTTCAGCCGTCTGCTCGTCGGCAACTTCGGCACCCAGGCCACCGCGTTCAACATGACGAATATTCTCATGGGCTGGGTGTTTATGGCGCACGCGCTGCGCCAAATGTCTCGCGGCCAGCCGCTCTTTCAAGGCACGCCGCTTAACCGCGTCATCCTGCTGTTCTGCCTGATGGGCGCGGCCTCGCTGATGCGCGCAAGCTGGTCCTACGGCTCCTGGTACGCAGGGGCCTATATCATCGAACTGAAGCGCTGGCTCACCCCGATGGGATTCTACTTCCTGACGCTGTGGGTGGTGCGGGACCGCAAGGTGCTCAAGACCGTGGCGGTCGTGGTCATGATCGCGGTCGCGATGGTCTCCGTCATGGCCATCCGGGACTACATGTACATTGGCGATGACAGTTTCGATGAAGCGCGTGTGGGCGGCATCGTGGAACATTCGAACACGCTGGGGGCGTTCTTCGTCTACTACATGTTCCTGTTCCTCGGGTTCTTCCTGGTCTATCCGAAGAAAAAGCTGAAAATCTGGATGTTGCTGATCCCGTTTCTGATGTGTTTCCGAGGCATCATGGTCACGTTCTCGCGGGGGGCGTATCTGGCGTGTGCCTTCGGAGGGATTGCCGCCTGTTTCTTCCGCAGTAAGTTGCTGTTCCTCGGGGTGGTCATGATGGGCGTGTTTGCGTTGGCCAACCCATGGATGCTGCCGTCCGGGATCCGCTTCCGATTGGGGCAAACCGTGACGAACCGGGCGGCGTTTGGTGAAGCGGACCTGACGCAAACACTTGAAATGAGCTCAGCGCTGCGCATCCATATTTGGCGTGGTGCGGCCCAGATCATCAAGGATCACCCATGGTGGGGAGTCGGTTACGGTGCGTTTCCGCGCTTCATCGGGCAGTACACCCAGGGTGTCATCGGCTATATGGATGCGCACAACAGTTACTTGCTGATCGGCGCGGAAATGGGCGTCCCGACGCTGGCGATCTTCTTGCTGCTGCTGTTCATGGCGATGTGGTACACCTACTGGCTCTACCGGCACGCGTCGGATCTCTCCATCAAGGCGATCGCGCTGGGGTTCTTGGCAGGGTTGTGCGGGCTATTGGTCGCGAACATGTTCGGCTCGCGCATGGATTCGCAGGAAGCCGCAGGCTATTTCTGGGTGCTCTCCGGCCTCATCATGCGCGGCGTGCTGATCGAGCGGCAGCGCATCCGCGAAGAGCGAACACAGCGCGCATGAGCCGCCCCGTCCTTGGCTGCATTCTCAGCCAATTCCCGCGCTACGATGAGGCGTTCATCCTGCGCGAGCTGGTGGCGCTTTCCCAGGGCGAGCAGGACCTGGTGATTTTTTCGCTGCGCCCCTGCCGCGACCGCGTCATTCATGCGCAGGCCAAGCCGCTGCTGCCGCGGACGGTGTACTCTCCTTTCGTCTGGTCCTGGGCCGTGTGGCGCAGCCAGGTACATTTCATCCGGCGCGCGCCGTCGGCATATCTCGCCGCGTTGGGGTGGGTCGTGAGCCGTCACTGGCGGCATCCGGTCATTCTGGCCAAAACGCTCGTGGCGTTCCCCAAGACCGCGCATTTTGCCCGGCTCGCCCAGGAGCGCGGGGTGACGCACCTGCACGCTTTTTGGGCGACGTACCCGGCGGCCGCGGCCGTGATCATCAACCGGCTGACCGGCATGCCGTATAGCCTGTCCGGCCACGCGCACGACTTGTACACGACCAACCCGACGCTCGTTGAGAAGGTGCACGGCGCGCGCTTTGTTCTGACCTGCACCGAGGAGAACAAGCGGTACCTCGAGCAGCTGAGCCGCAACGGGACGTCCGTCATCGTCGGCTATCATGGGGTGGACCTGTCGAAGTTTGCCCCTGCCGCCAAACCGGATGGCTCGGTGTGCTACCTGCTGGCGGTGGGGAGCCTGTTGCCATGCAAGGGCTATGAAACGCTCATCGAAGCCTGTCACCGGCTCGACGCGCAAGGCGTGCCGTTTCGCTGCACGATCGCCGGCGGCGGTCCCCTTGAGGGCGCGCTGCGCCGGCAAATCGCGCGCTACCACCTGGAAACACACGTCGAGATCACCGGCTACGTCAGCCAAGAGCGCGTGGCGGCGCTGTACCAGCAAGCGCACATGCTGGTGCTGCCGCTGGTGTCCAAGATCCACTGGGGGATCCCGAACGTGTTGATCGAAGCCTTGGCCACCAAAACGCCGGTCATCTGCTGCGACCTGCCATCGCTGAAGGAGCTCGTGGAGCACGGCCGGACCGGTTGGGTGATTCCGGAGCAGGACGCGGCCGCGCTCATCGAGGCGGTCACGGCGCTATGGAGCGATGCGCCCCTGCGCGCGCGGCTGGCCGACGAGGGGCATGCGCGCGTCATCGAGCGGTTTTCGCTTGAGCGCACCGGCGCGCAACTGCGCCGGCTGTTTACGGAGGCCGCATGAAACAGCTCCTACGCTCGACGCTCAGCGATCTCACGTATCGCGCGATGCAGCTCAGCCGAAAAAATCCGCGCGGGCTGCGCATCTTGATGTACCACCGCGTGACCGATGCCCATCCAGGCAAGCGCCTCTGCGTGCCGGTCGCCCGGTTCGCCGAGCAGATGCGGTGGTTGCATGAGCACGGCTACCGCACGATCACGTTCGCCCAGGCCGTCCGTGCGGCGTCCAACACCGACCACTCGAAACTCGTTGTCCTCACGTTCGATGACGGCTATGAGGACAACTTCATTCATGCCGCGCACATCATGCAGCGCTACGGGTTCGTCGGCACGTTTTTTGTGCCCAGCGCGTTCATCGCCGCCGGGCCCAACGGGCATCCGGCTGAGGACCGGCCGATGACGTGGCAGCAGCTCAAGGAGCTGGCTGCGCGCGGCCACGAGATTGGCGCGCACTCGGTCAGCCACGCCAAGCTCTCCCGGATCCCCCAAGATCACGTGGTCTATGAGGTGCGCCGCTGCAAAGAAGATCTCGAAACCGGGCTGGAGCAGCCGGTGCACACGTTCTGCTACCCCTCAGGGGATTACAACCGGCGGGTCCGCAACATCGTGCAAGCCAACGGCTACGCGGGCGCGTGCACGGTGGAGCCGGGGGCGAACCGTCCCGGCGCTGACCCGTTCGTGCTGACCCGGACGGAAATCAGCGCGTTCGATTCGCTATGGGATTTTGAGAAGAAAATGGCCGGCGCGTACGACTGGCTGCACAAGGTGTGGCAATGGGCGACGTGAAGCCGCTGCGAATCACCTATATCATTTGGTCGCTGGAGCTTGGCGGCGCCGAGCAGGTGCTGATGCGCCTGGCGGCCGGCATGCGCAAGCGCGGCCACACGGTGAGCATCGTGACGCTCAACGCGCCAGGCGTCTACGCTCCCCAGATGAGCGCGCAGGGCATTGAAGTCATCCCGATGCGCAAGCGCGGCACCTATGATTTCTCAGTTATTTGGCGCATGGCGCGCGCACTCAAGCGCTTGCATCCCGACGTGGTGCATACCCACTTGTGGGGCGCGGGCCTGTGGGGCCGCCTCGCGGCGCGGCTGGCGCGCGTGCGGGTGATCATCGCACACGAGCACGGCATGCAGCCCTGGCGCGGCCGCTTCCACTTCGCGTGCGACCGATGGTTGGCGAAGGTGACCTCCCGCATCTTGTTCGCGTCGGAACAGGTGCTGCGCGTCTACCATGAGCGGACCGGCATCAGCCTCTCGCAATGCGCCGTCATCCCGAATGGCGTGAATGTTCGCCCGGTCACGCAGGATCGCACAACGTTCCGGCGCGCCCGCGGCTGGTCGGCGGATGATCGCGTCTTTCTCAGCGTCGGGCGGCTCTCGCCGGAGAAAGGCTATGCGGATCTGCTGGAGGCATTTGCCATTGTCGCCAAGCAGCTGCCAAGCGCCCGGCTGGTGTTGGTGGGCGATGGGGAAGAGCGCGCCGCCTTGCAGGACCTCCGGGGCCGGATCGGTCTCAACGGCCAAGTGATGTTTGCCGGCCGGCAGGATGATGTGGCCTCGTGGCTGGCGGCCGGCGACATTTACGTGCAGCCCTCGCGCCGCGAAGGGCTGCCCTTGGCGGTGCTGGAAGCCATGGCGGCCGGATTGCCTGTTGTTGCGACGGCGGTCGGCGATGTGCCGCGTCTCATCACCGACGGCCGCGAGGGGCATCTGGTGGCTGCCGAGCAGCCGAAGGCGCTTGCGGCAAAGCTCGTGGCGGTCGGACAGAACCTTGACGCGCAGCGATCGATCGTCGATGCGGCGAAATGGTTGGTGGCTTCGCGCTATTCCGATGAGGGCATGGTGGCTGCCGTTGAAGCGGTGTACGCCGAGGCGCGGAGTCGATGACAACTCATCGTTGGAATCGCTTGAGGATGTCGCGCTGGTCAGGTTTCGCGAAGACCGCCCAGATGACATATGCGGCCTCGCGGCGGGAGTACACGACACGGTATCGGCCGGAGTCAAATTGGAACGCGTCGATGGATCTGAGTTTCTTCTTGCCTTGCGGGGGAAGCGTGCCGAAGCCGAGGCGTTTCACATCTTCCCAGATGCGGGAAAATTCTTGTCGGTTCTTTCGCAGGATGCGAGTGAGATCGTTCGAAGCGGAAGGTAAGAGAACAACGTTGTTCGGGAGAGCGCTAGGCAAGGCCATGCCGCTTGGCAAACGTCTTCATCGAAACCGTTTTGCCAGCGCGCAACTCTTCAGCGGCCACCTGCAACCGTCGCTGCACCTCTGGGGAGTACTCCCACAGCAGGTCGGCCAGCGTCTCATCGGAGACGGGCACCAGCGCAGCGCAGGGGCGTCCTCGGCGGGTGATGAGCACGACTTGGTGACTCGAATATACCCGCTTGAGCAGGCGATTGGTGTGGTTCTTGAGTTCGAGCGTGTTCACGGTTTTCATGGCTATTTTTAGGACTATGTCAATCATAAGTATGCCCTTGATTGGAGTGCGTGTCAAGCTGCTCCAGCAGCGGCTGCGGCGGTGGCTCACCGTGCCGCCGGCGCTGGTCCGCCGCTATGGCCCCGGGTTGGATGAGCGGGTGTGGACCGCGGTGGTCGCGCTTGGCGCGTTCATGCTGCTGATGCTCAAAGAGGTCCAGTTCTCCACCACCGAGGTGCTGGTGATCGGCGGCCTCATCGTCGCCGCGCTGCGCGTGATGCGCGAGGACGATCCGGTCGTGCCGTTTTATTGGCTGATTGCGTATTTGCCGTTCAGCCGGTCGCTCGGGGCGACGGCAGGGGAGCAGGTCGCGGCGTTCAACATCCCCAATCTGTTCGCGCTGATCATCTTCGCGCTGCATGTGCTGCGTCAACGACGGGCCAGGCAGCCGATCGTGGAGTCATCGCTGCTCGGCTCGGTGGTGCTGATCTTTCTGGGCGCGGTCACGGTGCTGATGCTGCGCGCGACATGGCTGTATGGCGCAGGATACGCCCAGGAGGTTCTGCTGCCATTTCTGCGCTGGATCAAAGTCTTTGGGTTCCTGTTCCTGACGTATTGGGTCCTGCGGGACCAGCGCGCGCTCAAAACCAGCGCGGTGCTGATCATGCTTGGCGTGTTTGCGGTCA
>Ga0210019_1004722_pt1 | contig 11688 bp, 10 predicted proteins | sample CryGeyCG2114_020_2_FD_183969 | JGI IMG/M metagenome (GOLD analysis project Ga0210019, IMG submission 183969) | Groundwater microbial communities from aquifer - Crystal Geyser CG11_big_fil_rev_8/21/14_0.20 (SPAdes) (version 2) | ecosystem: Environmental > Aquatic > Deep subsurface > Groundwater ...
ACCACTAGGCGAGGAGCACTAGGCGAGGAGCCACTTGGCAATAACATTTTAAGCCTGGACAACTCTTTTCTCTCGGGATAGAGCTATTGCAATTGGCCCCTCGCCTGGCGGGTGGTATACTCTTTAACTATCAACACTTGATTTATATAAAGTTAACCGTTCCCATCGGGAGAGGAAATCCCATGAGATGGGTTGAAAGAGTTTGAATATCATGAAAACCGCTCTTCTTTTTCCACCGCAGTGGTACCCTAGCCAGCCCTATCTTGCCCTACCTACCTTGAAGGCCCACCTTGAATCCAAAGGCCATGCAGTAGACCAGTTCGATTTTAATATAGAAAGTTATGAGGTTTTCCTGTCCAGGGGCTATCTGGCCCAATGCGTGGACATTGTGCGGCAACGGCTTTCAGCCCCCGCCTACACCACCGAGGATCAGGAGGTCAAAGCCGTGTATCGGGATATTCTGGCAGACACCGGTTTTCTCGACTCTGTCCTGAACGAAGTGGAAGATGCCAAAAACGTCCTGCGGGATGAAGACCGTTTTTTCCAGTTTGAGATTTATAAAAAAGCCTACACCACACTGAAAATAGCCATGAAGCTCATTTCCTACGCCCACCATCCCAGTCGGCTGGATCTGGATTCTTTTTTCATGATGGGAAACCCGGAAGAAAACCTTTCCGGAATTCTTTCGGCAACAGCAGATAAGGTCAGGAATCCATTCATCCGCCTGTATGAAGATTACCTGGTTGATAAAGTTCGCTGGAATGATTATGGGTTGGTGGGATTATCCATCATCCACATCGGGCAGGTCATACCCGGCCTGACTCTGGCACGCCTGCTACGCAAACGCTTTGGGCAGTTGCATATCGTCATCGGCGGGAGCGTGTTCAACCGGCATGCCGACCTGCTGGACAACAAACAGGCCCTGTTTGAGGAGTTTTTTCATAGTGCTATCGTCTCCGAAGGGGAGAAACCTTTGGAAGAGCTGGTCGGTCATCTCAAAGCTGGAAAGTCCCTAAAAACCGTTCCCAACCTGATTTATATGGAGGAGCAAAAGGTTATTCACAATCCCAAAATCGAAGCCCTTCCTTACGACCAGTTGGTTTGCCCGACCTTCGACCAACTGCCATTGAAAAAATATTTAATGCCTTATCCGGTTCTGCCTTATATGTCGAGCCGCGGCTGTTATTGGGGAAAATGTACTTTCTGCACCCATAGCTTTATCTATGATTCCTATTACCGCAAAGAAAATGAAACCCGGGTGGCAGAAGAACTCGGCTACCTCGGCAAAAAATATAAAACCAAATACTTCACATTTTCTGATGAAGCCATTTCCCCAAACGCTTTCAACCGCATGTCCAAGGCCATCCTGAAACAAGGGGTGGAAATGCGCTCATTGGGAATGCTCAAATTCGAATCGGGGGATAAGGAATCGCCGGAACTATTCGAGGATATCTATAAGGCCGGGTTCCTCATGCTGTTTTTCGGCCTGGAAAGTGCCAACGACCGCATCCTGAAAATCATCGACAAGGGTTGCGACCAGGATACAGAACGAAGTGTGCTGAAAAACAGTTCTGATGCCGGAATCTGGAACCATCTCTACCTGTTTTTCGGGTTCCCCACAGAAGAACGCGAAGAAGCGGAAGACACCATTAAGTTCACCGTGGAAAATTCAGAGGTGGGCACCGGCACCATCCATTCTGTAGGGCAGTCCATCTTCGCCCTGGAAAAGGACTCTGCCATCTACCACAATCCGGGGAAATTCAAAATCGACCGCATCATTCACGACCCGGACCGGGATATGGCCATCGTGTTCGATTTTGATATCAACGCGGGGATGCCGCGGGATGAGGTGATGGAGGTCTACGAACACTTCAACTCTGTGATTGATGAAACCTTCCCTTCCCGCAATATCTGGAACTACCTGTCACGCGAACATTTCCTGCTCTACCTCGACCGGTTCGGCAAGGAAGAAATTCTCAACATGGCAAAAACAACAGTAACTCCTTAACCCGTCACCCTGATTTAAAAGGGCTTTGCATAACACAGAGATCCTTCGTCGCCGGAACCTGCCCTGGGCACAGCCGAAGGGGCTCCTCAAAATGAAAAATCCTGAAGTTTATCAGCAACCAGCCAGGTGTTGACAGGGTGTGGGCAATGACCTAGAATTTAGGACACACAAACTCAGAACAAATTAACCTTTTTAAAGAAAGTGTACCAATATGGGCGAGGCAGGCAAACCGACAGACTGGATCACAATGAAAATCGATCCTGAAATTTTTGAAGAGTTGGGTGTCCGTGACCCCGAAGAAACAAAGCGGGAAATGGCCATTGCAAAAAAAACCCGCCAGATCACCAAGGAGTTGAAAACCGACCCCGACAATCTGGATCTTCAGTTAGAACTGGCCACCCTGATGATAGATGGTGCTAATTATGAAGAAGCCATCAAGCAACTCAGAGCCATTCGCAATAAAGCCCCGAAAAACGCACGGGTCTATAAACTACTCGGCACCGCTTACGTGCTGTTCAAACATGAAGAAGAAGCCCTGATTGAATTGAACCGGGCCTGTGAGCTGGACGCCACCGATCCCGAAAACTTCTTCAATCTTGGAGGCCTCTATTTGCTCCGGGACATGTTTGAAAACGCCGCGAACTCATTTGAGAAGGTTATTGAACTGGACCCCACCGATACCACCGGCTATGCCAACCTTGCCGCGGCGTATGACATGCTCAAACTTTACGACAAGGAAATCATGGCACTCAGAAAAGTGCTGATGTTCAATCCGGAAGATAAAGAACTCCGCGCGGCACTGTCCAACGCGTATTTCCACGCTGAACGCTATGAGGAAGCTATTGATGCCGCCCTGTGTGTGGTCGACATTGACGATAAAGACCCGCAGGCCTTTTGCAACCTGGGCAGTTGCTATTCCGTACGCAATATGGTGGACGATGCCATCGCGGCTTTCAAAAAAGCCAGCGAACTGGCTCCCGACTACTCTCTACCCCACACCAATCTGGGGACCCTTTATGCAAATATGAGAAGGCCTGAAACCGCTATCAAGTCGTTCAAAACAGCAGTAACCCTGAATCCAGCAGACATAGGAGCCTGGTTGAACCTGTATAATTGCTACAAAGAAGTCGGGTTGATGGAAGACTCGCAAGCGGCGTACCAGAAGTATGAAGCATTGATGAACGAACCTGCTCCTGTTGCCAGCGCTGGCGGAAGCAACCCCTCAAATATCCCAGGCGGAGTTTCCCAAACCAGCAAATACGCCGGAGGTGGAGACATGGAAGGAAACTCACCCGGGATGGAATCGCTGGCGGATGCGGACTCCTGACAAGTTCCCCTGAAACTCCAACATGACCCATCCAAACATGATCGCCCTTGGGGAGTTCAAACCTTCCGATTATTGGGGTACCCATGCCAATGCCATTTTCTACGGCATCAAGGGCCCGGAAATCCACAACCATTTCCAGACTTATGTGAGCCGGGACCACCGCCTGGCCCATGCCCTGGCCAATGATTTTTATGCAAAAGCCAAGGAGCGGCGTCCTGAAAACGACACGTGGATTGTGCACGAGTGGGGTGTGGGCAATGGCAACCTGGCCGCATGTTTCCTCAGCCACCTGCGCGAAATAGACAGTGAAAACGAAGTTTACCCTTTTGTCTATTACATCCTTTGCGATGAATCCGAAGAAATTCTGAAAGGCGTGCGAACCAATCCCCGCCTTCTGGAACACACAGGGAAATTTTCTACCGTTCGTGTGCACGCCGGGCAGTTGGACTGTTTTCGCCCTCACTCTGCAACAAAAATCATCAGCAACGAAATCTGGGATGACCTGGCCACCAAAGTGCTACTGAAGCATCAGGGCCTTTTTTATGAGGAATACCTTTGCCCTTTTATTGACCAACAGGCACTGCCTCAAGAGGCTTTCATCGAACAATTCAAAAAAAGGGATCTGCAAAGCCTCTGCCAGTATCCCGACTTCCTCAACACCATTCACTGGGAACGCGACTTTCAAAGGGTGGATCTGGATGCCTGGCCCTTTGGCGAAATTTTAAAGGCCCACGCCGAAGAGTTGAAAGATGAAATTCCCATGCCCATTAATATCGGAGCGTTTTCCGCCATCGAAAAAGCCAGGGAACTCTTAAAGCCCGAAAATTTCGGTTACACCAGTTTTGACTATGGCATGAAAGAGATTCGAGATCTTAATCAGGAAGGACGGCCTTATTTCAATTTATACGGCGGACAATACACATTTATGGTGAACTTTCCCCTGCTTGAAAAAATAGGCCGGTCGCTGGGGTTTGCCGAAGTCAGCCGGGAATATCAGAATAAATTTGTGGGGAAGGACCTCGGGTCCGAGGTCGTCAGCCTGGTGGACCTGATGCAAAACCACCCGCAGGTAGTCAGTATGGCCGCATGGGACAGGGATATATTGATGCTCAACACACTCCATGCTCTGAATACCGTTTATCGAAGCCCCTACCCTGGGAAACTCGACTACCCGGCTTTGGAAGGCACGCCAAAAAAGCAGAGAAAGCAAATCGCCCAACTGGCTAAAAACCTCAGCAGTCGGGGCGTTCCCGATACGGTCGCCTATGTCACCAGAGAGGAAGTTCTGGCCGCCCTGAAACCGCTCAGAAAACTGGGTTACCGGGAAAAAGATATTCAGGCTGTTTTTCAATCCCCGCCGCCGCCAGTTTCATTCGTTCATATTCAGTTCAGTTAGCCGGATATTTCATGAAAAAAGGGTGGCAAACTCCTTTCAAGCCTTTAAAATAAGGCTGATCTGCCAATCTAAAGAGAAGTTCCTCCTCGGTGAAATCCTTGTTCAGAATGTCATTCCCGCGTAGGCGGGAATCCAGAAATCAAATCAGGGTTTCGCCCTTCAATCAGGCGTAGCTGACAGGCTCGTTTCCATTTCCTGACCTGTTTTCGCGGGTGCTCGGCGCACGGCCAGCAGACCCGACATTTCTGTGCGCTCAAGGCCTCGTGGCGTTGTTTCGAAACGTTTAGCCATGTTGCCCCCACGGCGAGTGGTGATCGGTCATGTGGTCTTCGTGTTGTTCGAAGTAGACCCGGTGGTACACCCTGTGCTTATGGCCTTCAGCCTGGTCATTTTTCTCTTGTTACCCCGGTATAAAGGATGCCGTTTCTTTGGCTTGCGGGGAGTATACACAGGGTTGTCTCATTTCACCCATCTGGATTCCCGCCTGCGCGGGAATGACGTAGGTTGATGGGGATGACGTGGATCCCCTTACTTACCAGAATCGGGGAAAACTCCCGCCCTCCACATTCCCCTGATTTTTTGCGGCGCTCATGAAATATGCGGGTTAGCAAGCAAAATCCCCCCAACCCCCTTCGGAGAAGGGGGAGTTTCAATGGACCCCTCTTTTTGAAGTACCCGTTCCGGGCATGAAGTTTACGGAAGGGGACACCACAAGGGGCTGGGGTGATTTGCCTTTTTGTTTTTCTCAGGTTTTACCCCCCGTCCAATTCGCCTGCGTAATTATGACACAGCCTCCTTTTATGAGGGGGTTGGGGGGATTTATAATTTCTCAGGCAATATGCAAAGAACCTATTTAGATCAAGCCGAGGGAAGTTCTCCAGAGGGGGTCTCTTCCTCTTCTTCATCGTCGAAGTCATCGTCTTCTTCATCACCGATCAACAGGTTTTCGTCGTCGACCATGAGCTCTTCATACTCTTCTTCCTCTTTCGCTTCTTTCGGATAGGGAAGTTTGTTCCAAACCACAATGCGGGAGTTTCCCCGATCACAGATAAACAGTTTGAACCTGGGTTGCGGCTCTTCTTCGACAGGCTCATCTTCGGTTCCAACCAAAGCAGAGGATTCTTCATTGTCGTCATCATCATCCGGCATGGGAATACCGCGAAACTCTTCCTCTTCCTCTTCCTCGTCAATCAGTAGCAAACCATAAGGGTCGTTCAAAGTGCAGGCAGAGGCTTCACCCAAACCACGGTTCTCCTTATTCTCAGTAAAAGTGGATTGACCGATCACCAGATCAGCGGGTTGCCCATTTTCGGTGGGAACTTCTTTCCAATATAAGACACGGTTATTACCGGTGTCAGAGATAAACAGTCCGGCTTTGCCGTATACCACGTCCGTGGGGAAATATAAACCCTCTGCGGAAGGACGGTGGTGTCCATTGCCCCGGTTCGGCTCACGGCTGAAAAAATCTTTTTGGCCGATCACCACATCGGCGGCGACCCCTGTCTCCCGCGGCATTTTGTTCCAGATCAGCACCCGGTTATTCCCCTGGTCCACCACAAATATCCGCTCGTTCTCGGCATCAAAGTGTACGCCCGTTGGAAAACTGAGGGTGTCCGGGCCCACATTATCGAACTCACCCTGATTGGGCCAGCGTTCATCCATGCCTTTTTGTCCCAGTGAAACGTCTGCGTTCCAGCCGTCACTAAAAGGAATTTTGTTCCAGATTAAAACCCGGTGATTGTCCTTGTCAGCGACAAACACATGTTGGTCATCCCCAGAGTGGATGCCCATGGGAAAAAACAGTGAACCAGAACCGACAAATCCCCGTCGGTTGGCATCGTTATCATCAAAGTTATCCTGCCCAAGTACCAGGCTCGGAGCCTCCCCATCATCCGTGGGAATTCCGCTCCACCTCAATACCCGGTGGTTGCCGCTGTCCACCACATAAAGTTTTCCATCTATCACAGTAAGACCGGCCGGCTGGGACAGAGTATCTTCTTCCGCCTTACTGATGGTAAAGCCATCCAGACTTTCGTCACCCAGCCCTGATGTCATTTCATCCAGAGTTGTGGTCATGCCCCTGTTTTCAAGACAATCCGCAAAATCCTCCTGCCCGAGAACCAATGATGATGGTTCACCATTTTCTTCCGGGAACTGCTCCCAGATCACTACCCGGTGATTGCCCCTGTCAGAGACAAACAGCATATCGCCATACACAGCGACATATTGAGGTTCGCAAAGCGTGTTGTCGCCGGGGTCATCCGCCCCCCGGTTGGATTGGGACATGGAAAAATCTCCCTGGCCAATAACCAGAACAGCACCCGTTTCCGGTTCTTCTGCGACGGCAACCTCATCCTGCTCATCCAACTCATCAGATTCATCGACTTCATCCAATTCCATTTCTTCGTCTTCAGACACACGCAACGAATCTTCGGTATCTTCCATTTCTTTATCATCTGACATGAAACAATTCTCCAAATATATAGATTACCAATTCAAGCTTTTTATAATTCAATAGTGCAAAAAACCGCCTCGGGGAACCCGATAGCAGAAACTCATAATACCCGCCATAAAAGCTGAGGAAGAATGATACCACAGCCCAAGACGGTTAAGTCAGTTTTCAAGGTATTTCCGGGACCTTTAGCCTTTGCCACATAGAAATAACTTTCCGCCCATTACGGTCCTGATGTTTTCCGTCCCAAATCGCGAACGCTACCAATACGGGGATTTTCTTTTCAAATTTTATATCCCATTTGTTCAAAGACTCCAAGGTCCGAAAGAAAACCACACTCCATTTCCCTTCTTTCCAAACCCCCTTGCCCAACACATTCTGCTTGGTTTGAGGCTGGGGGGTTAGGGTCCCGAACCCTTCCGCATTCAATTCTTCAACAGGAACATCCCTGAACGGATTAAGCGCGTCGACAGGGTTGACTTCGCCGCCGAAGATCATGGTGTCTAAATCCAAACCCTTGGTGGCGTATTCGAGTTTTTCCTTGGTTTCAATTTCCGTTTGCCAGTCGGCCCGCCACTGCCAGATATTGACCACTTTGCCCCGGTTTCCCATACCAAAGAACGGCTCATTGTGACCGTGCTCATGCAACATCACATCGCCCAAGGCAAACTCCATGGCGATGGCATCCTTAAAATCCTGGTGGCGACTCGAGGTCCGGTCGGGTTGATGGTCTTCCCACTCCAACCGGAAGGCGATTCCTTCATCATTCATTACAGACTGAAACTGAACCTGGTCAACCGGGTCCCTGCGTGCATTAAGGGGAATCGTGTGTATGTTCTGAATCGGGACATTTTCCCACAACGGGTTTTCCGGGTCCATGTCGATTTCCTGATCAATGCGGTGCGTGGTCAGATCTATTTCATACTGAGCCGGTTTGAACTCCTCTTTCCTGATATGAGATTCTACATAGGAAGACAAGTCCCACCGTTCTTCTTCCGTCAGGTGGTTGTAGGATTTCATCGGAGTGCCATCAATACCCGTTGTCAAGATCATGAACAGGTCCTTCTTGTCGAAGCCAAATTTAAACGTATTGGGATCTGACAGGTCATAAACAAAAACCCTGTGGTCCCAGATATCATAAAGTTCATCGGCAATGGGCCCATCGCCCCTTAAATCCGTCCCATGGCACCGGGCGCAACGCATTTCCTGATACAGCTTCTTGCCCTTTTCAACCGATTCAGGGGTAGAGGCAGGAACCGCTTCTACCGTTATCGCCTCTTTTGGTTTTTCCTCCGCAAACTTTTTTGAAAAAGTCTTGATATATGCGACGACGCCCGAAATTTCATCCTCCTTCAGGGCCCCACCCCAGGCAGGCATGGAGGTTCCCGGGACTCCACGGGAAATGGTTCGTTTAATATCCTGGTCCAGCGGAATTGACCCGAACGGTGTCGTCCGATATTTAAAAACCCCTTGTCGAAAATCCCTCGGCCATGGATAAAGGTAGGCCATGGCCTTGCCTCCGCCATTACCATCCTCACCATGGCAGTACACGCACATATGCTTGTAAACGGTGGCACCCAGACGCAGAAGGTCCTTCTCTTCGTCAGGTGAGGATGCGGAATCATGAGTATTTTCGTTTGGCTCATGGGCATACAAGGGCGAAATTCCAAACACCGCCGCAAGCAGAACCAGAAGGAAAATCAGGCCTTTCTGATTAACGCACCCCCAAACTCGGGGTTGAAAGTGTATAGAGTTCTTCATTGTCATTTAAACCGTCTTCCGCAATATCCACCCAGATATTACTGCAATTGCGGCGCGCATCAACACCTTTGCAATAAAAAAGCGGGTTGCGACTGGTGAAATACACAACCGGATGCGAAAAGTAAACACTCAGGTTATCGAACTTGGCAATCTCAATGGCCTGCTCTATCGTGGTCTCTTCCGCCGAGGCCTTGCGGATCACTTTTCGAATGACCATATAATCGAGTTGGCCATCCCGGTCCAGATCGTAGTATGTAGAAATCAAACCCGGAACACTCAACGATTCCCAACCGCGGTAAGAGGGATGCCTCCAACCGGGCTCTTTGGGAATTCCCAGGTTTGATATCCCCAGGTCATCCTGGCTCCATGCTGTAGCAGGTACAAAAACAAACAAAATCAAGACAATGAGCAAAGTTGACTTTCTCAATCTCCCTCCTCCTTTCGCCGGACTCGTAGAGTCGCCTCACCTTCTTTTGTAAAGGTTTAGTACATCCAACCTAACACATTTCAACAATCAATCAAAAGGCTAATCCCCACTCGGCGTGGAGACATGTGGCAATGGTTTTTTACTGCCAAATTAAAGCTATCTCGGCTGAATAATTTATTGGTCACCGGGTCCAGCGTTAGACTGCCAGCGATTATTTCATGGCACTTGCAGTATCAGGGAAGATTTGAAACACATCGTGCAGTTTGGCCATATCAAAAACCTCTTTCGGGGCACCTTGAAGCCCGGCCAGAACAAACCGGCCCTCATCTTTGAGCGTCTGGTAACAATGAATAAAAACACTGATGGTTGAGCTGTCGAGATAAGTGACATTTTCCAGATTGATGATGAACTTATTAAACCCCCTGTTCCTATAGGCACCTACAAGCAAGTTAAGCTCCGGGGAGTTGTAAACATCCAGTTGGCCTGCCAGATCAATGATAATAGTGTCTTTTTCATCTCTGCAGTCAATATCAATTTTTCCCATCAACCCCAAAATCTCTTTATGTATTTTTTCCATGACAACCTTCAGGTTTAAATAGTTCTGACAAAAGCCGATGCATCAATACTGTTTTTCAAAGCGTTTTGGGTCTGCACTGCGGGGTTCGCAGTCGTGCCAATAGCTTTTCTTTTCCGGCTCAATTTTTCGTGTTAAAGGGTCCTCTCGAAATAATGCGGCCACCAGCCGAATCATAGTGAAAAAAACCAGATAAACCAGTCCCAGAATCAACTTTAAATTAAAATTCCCGATCACTTCCGCAAACTTCATCCAGGCCCGGTAAACCGGTACCAACCGGAAGGGGGCGAATAACCCCAGCACCAGGAAAAACAGCACCCAGATACCCAGAGCCATGGCCGCAGTGTGCCAGGCCTTATAAAGGAAAAGCGTTACAAACAGAGAAAGCACTCCGGCCATCATCAAACCATATTGTTTCAACTGTTTTTCAGTGGGATCAAAATGACTCATCCTATCAGCTCCAAAAGGTTTCCACCGGATTGTACGACTTCAAAGGATCACTAGTCCACTGGAATAAGCACAGTTTCTGACGTTAAGAAACCATACCGCAACCAGAATCAGGCAAACAGTCTTGCTGTTTTTCAGGAAAATGGCGGTGGTCGGGAATACCATTATCTGATATGATTGCTTTAGAATGCATTGCAATCGGAGTGACTGCTTATGGCTCAAAATTCAGGAAACGTCACGGTTAGAGTCTCATCGGATATCCAGAAAAAACTGGATCAAATTGCCGCCGGTTTTGACCGTTCACGCAATTGGCTCATCAACGAGGCCATTGAAAACTATCTCGACATTTATGAGTGGCAGGAAAAAAGAATCAAAGACAGACTTAAAAAGGCGGAAAAAGGAGGAAAGTTTCTAAGTAGCGACCAGGTAGATAAAATCGTTGAGTCCTTCAAACCATGATGGAAGTTGTCTGGCTTAAAGAGGCGACTGAAGATTTAAAAGAAATCGGTGGTTATATTGCAAAAGACGACCCACCCGCCGCTTACCGAACCTTGATAAAAATCAAGGCTTGCGGCGACTCCCTTCAGCACAACCCGGAACTTGGAAGACTGGGGCGGGTCAAAAAAACCAGAGAACTGGTTGTTGCGGGCCTACCCTACATCCTCCCCTACTATATCCAAAAGAAGCAAATCCGCATTTTAGCTGTCATGCATGCATCAAGAAAATGGCCAGACACATTTTCAAATCTACAGTAACGGCTCTCTTCGATTACTGGATCTGGGCCTATTGCTTGTTCCACTAACCTGGATATTGCATGAGTTGAGGAAGGTAGGCGTATTACGTCATTCCCGCGCAGGCGGGAATCCAGAAGGGTGAAATGAGACAACCCTGTGTATACCTCCCCGCAAGCCAGAAGGCTACAAGTAGGGGCGATTCATGAATCGTCCCTACTTTCGAACAACACGAAGACATGCGAAAACAGGTCAGGAAATGGAAACGAGCCTGTCAGCTACGCCTGATTGAAGAACGAAACCCTGACTGGATTCCCGCCTGCGCGGGAATGACGTGCGGCATTTAAATCCGGGGAATTCGATCTGGATCGGGGGTACAATCTGTCACGGCGGATTCCTTTTTTTGATTGCTAGGTCAGCCTTGTTTCAAAGGCTTGATTTGATGTTATTCAAAAAACAACTGGATCGCCAGGTTCCTATCAGTTATTTGCGATGACGGGCCTTCGTTTAATCCAGATCGAAATCACGCAAAGGTTTTTCGCCGGATTTATCGACATGCTTTTGT
>Ga0210019_1004723_pt1 | contig 11683 bp, 5 predicted proteins | sample CryGeyCG2114_020_2_FD_183969 | JGI IMG/M metagenome (GOLD analysis project Ga0210019, IMG submission 183969) | Groundwater microbial communities from aquifer - Crystal Geyser CG11_big_fil_rev_8/21/14_0.20 (SPAdes) (version 2) | ecosystem: Environmental > Aquatic > Deep subsurface > Groundwater ...
AATGTGCTTTAGGGATTTTAAGAAGTTTGCTCCAAAAAGTCGTCATTTTCTCTTTATCATGAGTTGTATGTAATTGCAAGTGGGCTTTTATTTTATTCTCTTTTGGTTTAAAACCCTTACGAAAAACTTCTAGGAAGGTTTTAACTAATAATGCATCACTATTTGAGAATCCAACAAAGTTCGACGAAGGATATCTGGCCCCTTCACACCAATAGAGCGTACTTGCAAGAATTTTTGCCATCTTTGGAGTTAAACTAAAGTTATTTACCGAACTAATACCTTTCTTTTTAATTTTGACTCTCCATCGTTGATATAAAAGATGAGTGGGATTATTTGAGGAAATATCAATACACCATCGTAAAATCGTATTGTCTCCAACCCCCAATTGTTTCCCAATCTTTTTTGCTGACAGTCCTTTTTTCTTTAATTTACGCGCCTTTTCAACTATGTTTCTAGGATAAAATTTCATAATTATCTCAGCGGTTTATAAACCATTGTCTCTTTATATATTTTAACTCTGCTAGTGTACCGTGTCAACCTTGATTTTAAAGAAATTTTGTGATAATTTTAAAAAGTAACGCCCTCGTAGTTTAATGGATAAAATGCGGGGTTGCGGACCCTGTGAGTGTAGGTTCGATTCCTACCGAGGGCATATGGATCTATATACTCCGATTGAACAAATCTCCAATATCGGTCCTGCCTATCAGAAAAAGCTAAAAAAATTAGGGATAAAAACGGTTCAGGACCTTCTCTATCACTTTCCTCATCGTTATGAGGATTTTTCAAACATAATCCCTATCTCTAAAATTAAATACGGCCAGGACTGCTGTATTCAGGGAAAAATTTTAGAAATTCAAAATACCAGAACCTGGAGAAAAAGAATGATTTTAACCCAGGCGATAGTTCAAGATAAAACTGGAGCTATAAAGGTAATCTGGTTTAACCAACCTTATTTAATAAAAACTTTAAAACCGGGAGACATAGTCAGCTTAGCCGGGAAAACCAATATGGGAGAGGATGGTTTATACCTTAACAATCCTGCCTACGAAAAAATCCCAATATCTAATATCCAGTATCCAATATCCAATCTAACTCACACCGGTCGAATTGTCCCGGTTTACCCCGAAACCGAAGGGCTGTCCTCGAGATGGTTAAGGTGGATTTTAAAACCTCTTTTAATAAAATTTAAAAATGAAATTAGAGATCCTGTCCCGGAAAAAATAAGACAAGATTTTCAACTCTTACCGATTAAAAATGCAATTTCCCAGATTCATTTTCCAAATTCTCTGGCTTTAGCAAAAAAAGCTCAGGAAAGATTTTCTTTTGAAGAGCTTTTTTTTATTGAACTGGCTGTTTTAAGGCAGAGAATAAAAATTGGAAGTTTAAGAGCCCAATCCATTCCTTTAAATTTAAAGGTTTTGCAAAGATTTACAAAATCTCTTCCTTTTAAATTAACCGACACTCAAAAAAAATCTGCCTGGCAAATTTTAAAAGACCTTGAAAAACCAAGGCCAATGAATAGACTTTTAGAGGGGGATGTCGGCTCGGGAAAAACAGTAGTAGCGACTTTGGCTGTTTTAAATACGGTCAAGCAGGGTTTTCAAGCGGCTTTTATGGCTCCTACCGAGGTCTTAACCAAACAACATTTTAAAACTGTTTGGGAATTATTGAAGAATTTTAACTTAAACGTTGGACTTTTAACCGGGAAAGAAGATAGATTCTTTTCAAAAAAATTAAAAAACCAATTTATAGAAATTTCCCGAAAGAAACTTTTAGAGAAAACAAGAAACGGAGAAATTGACATTCTGGTTGGCACTCATGCCCTAATCCAGGATAAAGTAAAGTTTAGAAATCTCGCCTTGGTGATAGTAGACGAACAGCATCGATTTGGAGTAGAGCAGCGAGCCCGCCTCTGCCAAGGGAACAGAAAAGGGACGGGAGAGGAAAAGAATTTCATCCCCCATTTGCTTTCAATGACCGCTACTCCTATTCCCCGCACCTTAGCTCTTACTATTTACGGCGATTTAGATTTATCCTTAATTTCGGAACTGCCGAAAGGAAGAAAAAAAATAATTACCAAAGTCGTTCCCCCAAAAGACCGAGATAGGACTTATAATTTTATCAGAAAGCAGATTAAAAGAGAAAGGCAGGTTTTTGTAATCTGCCCCCGCATTGAAGCAACTAATTCATCCCCCAAAATTTCAAAGAAATTTGGGGAGACAAGCAAGCAACTAACAACTAACAAAAAAGATATACTGGGTTGGAATGAAGCCAAAGCGGTAAAGGAAGAATATGAAAAACTTTCCAAAGAAATTTTTCCGGATTTAAGGGTAGGAATGATGCACGGAAAATTAGGGACAAAAGAGAAGGAAAAAATAATGAGAGATTTCAAAAGCAAAAAGGTTGATATTCTGGTTTCCACCTCGGTGATTGAAGTGGGAATAGATGTTCCCAATGCCACGGTAATGATGATTGAGGGAGCAGAAAGATTTGGATTAGCTCAGCTTCATCAATTCCGGGGAAGGGTAGGAAGATCAAGGTATCAATCTTATTGCTTTTTGTTTACCGATTCTCCGGCTAAAAAAACAAGGCAGAGATTAAAAGCTTTAATTGACTGCGAAAACGGGTTTGAGTTAGCCGAAAAGGATTTAAAAATTAGAGGGCCTGGTGACTTTATAGGCCTCAGACAGTGGGGAATCCCGGATTTAGCCATGTCGGCTCTAAAAGATATCTTTTTAGTTGAAAAAACTCGCCAGGCGGCTAAAAGTATTTTAGAAGAAGATCAGACTTTAAAAAAATATCCCTTGTTGAGAGAAAAATTGACTAAATTTCAAGAAAAAATCCATTTGGAATAAAGTTTCTGAAAATATGAATAAAAAAAGCGCGGATTTAATCTGCGCTTTTTATTCATTTTTTTAAGGTGCTATTTTAAGAACCCGGCTTCGCCAGAACTCAGAGCACATAATGCGTTATGTGCTCGACCGAGCACCGAAGCACTCAATACTTTGAGTACTCGGTGCTTCGGTGCTCTGGCTTGATTCGCTAAGATATTTACCCGGTTAAATACGCCTTCGGCGTAACCCAGCCCTTTTTGCGAAAAGGGCTGGGTTATTTAACCGGGTAAACATATAATCTTGAATTAAGAAAACTTTTTAGCTAGTCCCTGGTCTAACGCGTAGAGGCAAATTTCTTTTGCCCCCTGCTCTGTATAACCGAATTTACTTACAAGATTTTTAATCATGTAGGCTACATGATCTTTGATTCTTGTGTCGAAAATCTCAAATTCTTTATTCCCGAAAGACTTGACCGCCTCCCGGAAACTCTCGTTATTGAGAAAGGGCGCCAATACTTTCGCTTTCAGATTCCTAACGTAAGAGTTAAAAAGCCGTTGGTACAATTCAGTTTCAGTAATCGGTTTCCTCGGCTCCTGCGCAATCATTTCGATGAGCTTTTTTTGAGTATCTTGAGCGATCTTTAAGGCCCGGTGGTCGTCCATCTGTTCCCCTGTAATACGACTACCAACTAAATTGAAAAATTTAACCGTAACTTCTATATCCTTATGGGTATATTCGCATTCTACTTTCCTGCCGTCGGGATCATAGTTTATAGCGCAAAAATAATTCAGAATATCTTCTTGAATCTGCTCCTTATTGTAAAAATAAAGAGCTTCTTTGACTTCGTTTAAAACCGCGTAATCGTACCAATCCACCAGCGAATCAATGAAGTTTGGCGGAATATTATCATTGCGGGTCTTTCTGTCTATCTTGTGTTTGAAGAAATAGACGACATTAGCCATATTAATCAAATTGGACTTTGTCTCGTTTGGCTTTGGTCCGTAAAGGTTTAGGCAGTCACCGAACAATCTGATGGAATCCCTGCCAGAAAATCCTTTATTCCCTTCATTCACCGCCTCGCCAATCAAATCTCGCCTGATTGACGCCGTGAAACTTTTTCTGTCTACTTCCGACAGCCAGGGCGGGATAACTCCGCCGTATATTTCCATCCTTAATAAGAAACCCTGTTCATCGCAGTAGTGTTTTTGGCTGTATTGCCGCAAATCTTTAATCCATTCTTTGAGCGGCTCGCACTCTGTATTCATCCTGGAGGAAATTATCACCCTCACGAAATTTTCCAGGACTCTCGGGAGGAAATACAAATCAATGTCTTTTCCAAAAATACTGTGGCAAATTTTAACTTCGGTCGGCACTTCCATCACATAAGAAATTCTGCAAGGTTTAATTCTTTGCTCGAATGATTCTCCTTTTTTCAGTATTTCTCTATCTTCGGGATTCATCAAAGCGATGAAGAGTGAATTTATCCGCTCCTCTATGCTATTCACCTTATGAACACCTTCCGAAATAACGTTGTGAAGCTCAAGCAATCTTTCCTCGTTGTGCGATTTGATATCCATGAGGACATAAATGCCGTTATTTGTCTTGGCAAGCTGTGAATACACATACTTTACCCGATTCACTCCGAAAATCTGGTCCAGCTTCTCTTGAATCTGCTTGTCGCCCAGATACATTTCTTTTGGTGATGGCGGCTTGTCGCCCGGGTTAAAAACACTGATGCCCTCACCCAATCTCCTGCTGAATTGATAGGGTCGGACTTTAATCATGCCCAAAACTTCATCGAGAGAATTACATTTTTTACACAGTTCCGAGAAGAGAGATTGACAAATGGTGCAGGCTTCCCCTTCGAAAAGCCACTCATACTCTTTTTCGTGGGAAATCTTATGCCTGATTTCAGCTTTCTGTTCGGATAATAATTTGTCCAAAAAATCAACACGGTGAGCTTTCGGGATAATCGATATCGGATGATCGTGGCTGGGACAGGGAACTTCAACTTTCTGGTCATCTATCTTTATCTCCCAGAAAATTTCAAAACTCTGCCCCTCCTCGGTATTAGTATATTCCTCGAATGTTTGGAGAAGATTATTTAAGAATCTGGATTTTCCGCAGCCGGACGGACCTTCATAAACATGCATACTATTCTGTTGGGATCCCTGCTTAAGGTCCCTCACCTTCCTGACAAATCTGTTGGCAAGGAGTCTATCGGGGAAAAAGGGATTATCCTTCCCTACAGAGAAAATTTTTGAACAGTCGTACTCGACAAAACCGATGGATTCAGGGTCACCCGGATACTCGTCTTTTTTCTCGATAACACGATATGGAGAATGTGGAGACATTACCATGTCGTAAAACAACTGAAAGATATTTCGCAGAACTCTTTGGGGATCGGATCTTACGATTCCAAGAAAATCCTCAAAGCTCAAAGCTGCTCTTTTATCTTTGCTTTCAACCTCAATCCTTAAAGGTTCAAGGGCTTCTTTCATTTCATCCATAACTATTCCTCCTTCCAATCGTAGACAAGAACGGTTCTGTCAACCTTTTTCCCTTCACAAATGTAAAGCACTCTGTGTTTTCTATATTTCGGTTTAGCTTCCTGATTGTAAAACATTTTCCGGTAATCCATCTCTTCTACCTCAAACTCCGTTGTTTCAAGCTTCACTATGTTGCCCCAGAGATAAGCTAAACCAATTAAAACTGCCGGGATATATCTCGTTACAAGCGTCCTGCCTTCAAAGACGTGGTCAAGATACAGCTCTCCCTCTTTGGCCTTATCTTCTCTAATCACGATGTAAGGAGGGTGATACAAAGATTTATTAAGCATTTTGCGGTACTCTAGGCCCGACCTTGACTTGATGTAGATTTCAGCAAAACCCAATTTTTGAGGATGAATGCGTATCCCGGCAATAAATAGGTTGTACTTATTTACAAAATCCTGGAAATTGTCATCGGACAGGAAATTTACCAGCAAAAAATCGTTGAAATTCCTTCTCGCTTCAAATAAAATCTTTTTCCCGAAATCCGGACCCAATTTTCGGTCAAAATGCTCTCTTGATTCCAAATCTTTTATCAGCTGGAAACCGTAAGAAAGCTTTCCTTTACTGGCTAATTCCTCTATAAACTCAAAGAGGTGCATGCCGACAATGTAGGGATTGAACCCGACTCTCGGATCTACCAAAACCGTGGCATTAACCCTGGCGAAGTTTACCTCGTGTCCTTTAATTCTTTCGTCGGTCATGAATAATCTTTCATGCCATAATGAAGCCCAGCCCTCATTACAAATATGATCCCTAAGCTGGGACTGGAAGTACAAAGAAGTCTTTCTTACCACCTGAAGAACATCTTTCATCCACTTGTTTTGTTCTTTATTTATGAACTCGGAGCGTTCCATAAGGTACTGCAAGATATCCTTTGTTTCAACTGTTTCTTTCTTTTTGCGTTTTTCGAAAATACTGTTGAATTCCGGGAATCTGCTCCGGAAATCATAATTGTCAAAGAAAATCTCTTCGCCGCGCTCCTGACCGAATTGTTTCAAATACTGATTATAACGCTCTACTTCGTCATAATAGACTTTCATCTCCACTGCTCCCCTATCGTAAAGCTGCCTTAAGAATTCGCCGAAGTAGAAATTCACTTTTTCAGAAAATGCCCCGAAAATATTCTGCATTTGAACCTTATTGGCTTCCTCAAGCTCTTGATAGTAGCCAACCAAATTATCTATGCCTCTGGCAAATTCAATCACGTAGTCAACCCATCTTTTATCTTGACCCATTTCTTCTCTAATTCTATTTATGAGGCGTTTGTCGGCCAGGGCCTGACCGCAAAAATCATCATCCCAGGTCTTTCTGAAAAAAACATTATTCTGGAAAAAATCAATGTGGCCCAAAACATGATAGAAAACCATGACGTTCAACCAATCCGGATTATTATCATTGTAAAAAGATATCGCGGGCCTCGTGTTGATGACGGTCTCGTAAGGATTATACGGAAAAACATCGTAAATCCATTTATCTCTGATAACCTCTACATCATGAACCCAGTAGTCGTAAAGGGTTGGAATCATTACTTTCGACTTAAGTTCTGTTAACTCCCGATTGGTAATGATGTATTCCAGCGTTTCTCCCCGAATCTCTAATCCTGCGGCTTTCGCTCTCACCTTGCATTCTTCCATGATTTTTTTCGTTCTCTGATCTATTAATTCCATCTGCTTTTACCTCCCATATTTAGGAAGTTTAACTTCCCTTATTTTTAAATGTTCTCTTTCTAATCTACAAAATCTCAAAAGGAAAGTCAAGGGATATTTGGAGAAATAAAAAGCGGCTCGAATTATGAGTCGCTTTGTTTACTTTCCTAATCTTGGGCAATTAGCGCTTTAATGGCTTCAATATTGTCATCTTCGGTCACATCCACGTTGAGCATGACATGCATTCTGAAAACATCTCTTTGGCTCTCAAAATTTCCTTTTTTTACATATTGTTCAAAAGGAGTTTTCCTATCTCCATAATAAGGGTGTTTCAGTATGCTGACTCCCATACGATTAACATAGCCGAGAATCTTTTCAATTTCCGGAATCGCCTCTCTCCCATCGTCAAAATCATCGCCGTCAGTACCCTGAAAAACATAGATATTATAATCTCTGGCAAGCGATTCGCCTTCAACGGTCTTGGTAATTTCCTTATAAACTGAAGGTATAAAAGTGCCGCCATTAGCACTTAACTTGAAGTAATCTTCAACCGAGACTTCTTTGGCTTCTGTATCGTGGACAAAAAATCTCGGAATCACCAATTTTTCATACTGGACCAAAAGCCAGGCGTAAATCATCAAATGCTGGGCTACTACGGCTTTTGTCGGCTCGCCGTACATGGAGCCCGAATAATCTCTGGCAAAAAACACTATTGCCTGAGATTTCCAAACTTTCTCTCGGGAAAGAACCCGGTAAACTTTATCGTTGGGTCCAACAACCATTTTTGCCGTGTCAATATTGTCTTTATCAATACGACCAAGAATCACATTAGTTCTAACAATACTCTTTATGGTTTCTTTTTTATCCAGGAATTGGCCCGAACTCCGGTGCCGGTCGGTTAAATCATAAGTATATTCATCGGTGGGAACTTTTTTGCCCTTTTCTCTAAGATTGGGAAGTTGGAATTTTTTCGAAAGCTCTTCCCCTTTCTGGAAAGCTTCTTCTTCGATTCCGTGTTCGCCCGGCTCATCGCCGGCTCGCGGATCTTCGCCTTCGCCCTCACCCCGGATAGGCACCTCACCGATTACGTCTCCTTTTTCCCCTTCACCGTGTCCGGGTATCTCACCTATATCTTGGCCGCCCTCTTGGTCGCCCTCTTCATCGCTTTCCTTTTTGGGTTCAAATTCTCCGTGAATCAGTTTTTCTTCTTCGACAAAAGGCACTGAAATTATCTTGCCGGGGCCGGCCAGCACGCTTCTAAACTTTATCTTTTTCGGAAAGCCGTCTTTTCCCCTATTTTTGTCTCTTTCTAAGAGGTTATCGAGAGACTCAAGGGATGAAACCAGACTAGGTACATACGAAGGAATGTAAATGCCATTCTTTCTTTTAAATTCCTCTTGTATTGCAAGCTGTATTCCTAAAATATCCAATTCGGTCATCCCTCGACCAGCTCGGGATGACCCTGAGCCTGTCGAACGGATCAGTCCTTTATCTTCCATTTAAACCTCCTCCTTTGTTATGTAAAAGTACTCTCTTTACTTTTTAAGTTATAAAAAAGGGCTTGTCAACCCCGTTAGAAGTCCGGCAATACTTCTCTGCCATTACAAACAAAAAAAGGCGAAGCCGACTTACGTCTTCGCCCTTATTATTACAATCAATCTTCTGAGACTTCTAACGGGGTCAACCCCGTTAGAAGTCCGGCAATACTTCTCTGCCATTACAAACAAAAAAAGGCGAAGCCGACTTACGTCTTCGCCCTTATTATTACAATCAATCTTCTGAGACTTCTAACGGGGTCAAGCCTGACAAGCCCCTTATTTAGTCTTTCTTTAGCTTTCGTCTTCTTTTCCTACTATGAAATACTCAATGGTTTTCAATGCACAAGTAAGACAATAATCCAATCCCTTCTCCTTCTCTGTCGTTTTCTTCTGCATCGTTTCAATCATTCGGTTGCGAATCTTTAAATTCTCCTCATTTGTTTTATTGGCCAAAGCCCCAATCAAAGAGCCTGCTCCGGCAACTTCCGATTCCAAACGAACATCGGTTACGGCCTTTACTAAATCCTGCTGGTCCATAAAATCGTAATTCGGATCGGTGGGTATTTTTTGACCGTAAATCTGTCGGAATGTAGTCCGGAAAGCTTCTTTTATTTCTCTGTTATTGAGACCCATCCTTTCCTCAACCGAATCAATATATCTCTGGTCTATCTTTAGGGGTTTGAGTTGTCCGGTTTGCGGATCTCTGTATTTCCACATTTTGTCCGGACCCAAACTTTTAGCATCTATGCCAATAATCATATTGATATAGAGCATCACATCCTTGCGGATGGCATCCGGGTCGTCGCGGAAAGCATTGAAAATATCGGTTTTAACTTTTTCGCGATAAAGTTTGCGGGCGGTTTTCAAATCTTCCAGGAATTTATCGCGGTAAACAGCTTCCGTAACATAATCAAGAATTATCCGCTCGGCCGCTCTAAAAACATCTTTGGCAAACATGCACTTGCCTTCATTGGATTCGGGCATAGCTCTGAGTCCCTGCAATATTCTGCCCAAGTCGCGGTGGCTCAAACCCTTCTGCCCCCATCTTTTGGTAACATCCGGCTTCCTGTTGGCTTCTTCTTTTATCTCCACCAGGGTCATAACGCCGTGCTCAAGAGCTCCCTCATCGGCTTCAAGTTTCATCATGTCAATAGGATTGAGTTTTTCCGACCAAAGAAGCCGGCTCAAAACCACTAAGACAGAAATTGCGTAGATCAAATTCGGGTCTTGGTGCATCTCTTCACCGGTAACGGTGGTCTTTTTCTCGCCTCCGAGCGCATAAGTGGTTAATTCTTGCTGTAGTTTATAATCCGTGTTATGGGAAACGAAAATAATGTCGCATCTGTCTCTTATTGGACCCTCTCCCTTTTCCGCAATAAACTCGTTATATGTCTCATTGTTGCTGGTGCCAATAATTAAAGCATCAATAGGCCATTTAAAACCTTGTAATTCGATGTTCCGGTTCTGGATGACCTGGAGATAAATTTGCACCAAGTCCTTTTTATTTCTGAAGATTTCGTCCGAGAAATGGATACCTCCGCCAGCAACCCGGGCTATGGCTCCTATCCTTAAATCTATTCTGTAGGGATTGTTGGTATCGGTAATATTGAGCATTCTCGTCAGAGATTCTTCGCCCAAAAGGTCAACCGAAGACGAAGTAATCTTATCTTTAGCCGAATACTTGCCGGTTACGGTGCCCAGGCTTTCGGCCATAGGGACTGGGACAATTCTGACAAATTCTATCGCCTTCTCGATGTCACCCTCGCAAAAATCGCGGATGCTGTTCAAAATATATTCAGTACAAGCGCCCAGGGGCCGGTAGTTCTTAAAAAGCTCCTCAACCCGCTCGTCCTTAAGGCCCGCTTTGGCCAGAAATTCTCTGGTTTCATTCTTTGAAACAAATAAGTTCATCGCCAGAATCATCGGGTCTTCAAAGGTTTGCGACTGGATTGTCGTAATATTCCCGTATCCGCCAAGCCTACCTACGTCCACGAACTCAAAAGTGTATCTGCGGTTTTCCGGCCTGGCGATGAATGCCCTGTATCTATCGCAAACATAATCAACAAAAAAAGTTTTGCCGTTGCCGGGTTCTCCGACTAAAATACTGGCTCTTTCTTTGGTCGACCCTCCCTGGGCTGTTTCTGTGACAAAATTGACGAATTGATTTATCTCATCAAACCAGCCGATGATATGTTTCTTGCCCTCGCGGAAGAATGCATAATCATAAGTACTTTTGCCGGCATGAACGATTTTCTCTACTTTTTTCTCCAGAATCATTCTGGAAACACTCTGGGCAGCGTTTTCAAAACGTCTCTCGCCTTCCAAAACTTTCTGAATGTGAAAATTCAATTTTTCGTTATCGGCAATTACAATCTCTCTGCTCATTACCCTCCCTCCTTTTTCAATTATTAAAGATCGTCTTCTCTTTTTACCTTATTCAAAAAGGCAAGTCAAGAGCTAAAAAAAACTCTAGCCCAATAGGGATAGAGTCGACCCGAGCACCGAAGCACATAACGCTTTATGTGCTCGGTGCTTGGTTGCCCTTTCCTTTCCAAGGAGTTTCTGTTCTTTTCTTTTTAACATGCTGAAAATGCCTGTCAAGCCTGGCGGCGCATATGGGAATCGAACCCATGTTACGACATTGAAAGCGTCGTGTCCTAACCACTAGACGAATGCGCCCAAGTTATTTCATTTTACCCAAAATTTGAAAAAAATCAAGCCCGGTAGTGGACTTTGGCTCGCTTCGCGATTTTTTTAAGGTTTTCTAAAAGAAAACCTTCTGCCAAAGTTCTACTACCGGGCAAGAAAAAGTGATAAAATAAGAACCATGAGATGCTTCGCATCTCAGAACCTTGATTCGCTAAGGAAGAATATATGGTCTTGAAATAAGAACCATGAGATGCTTCGCATCTCAGAACCTTGTTCCGCTAAGGTATTCACCCCGTTAAATACGCCTTCGGCGTAATTTGTGAAGCAAATTATTTAATGGGGTAAATATATAATCTTGGAATAAACACATGAACATTCTGGCTATTGAAACAAGCTGCGATGATACTTGCGTTTCTGTTTTAGAAACTGGGAAAAACAGGCTTCCCCGGCTTGAAATTCTTTCT
>Ga0210019_1004726_pt1 | contig 11680 bp, 12 predicted proteins | sample CryGeyCG2114_020_2_FD_183969 | JGI IMG/M metagenome (GOLD analysis project Ga0210019, IMG submission 183969) | Groundwater microbial communities from aquifer - Crystal Geyser CG11_big_fil_rev_8/21/14_0.20 (SPAdes) (version 2) | ecosystem: Environmental > Aquatic > Deep subsurface > Groundwater ...
GCGAGTTTTTGAATAAGTTTTCAGGCGAGATGGCTCGGTATATGTTTTTGACTCCACACTATCGGTCGCCAATAGATTTTTCGGAAAACGCTGTCTGGTCGGCCGCCAAGGCATTGGAGCGAATTTACGAGGCCAAAAACTTGGCAGAGGATTGTTTGGCGTTATCCTCTCAGCCTGCTACAAGTTCAGGTTTCGAGGAGTTTGTAGCTAAAATTGCAGAAGAATTTTACGCGGCCATGTCCGATGATTTTCATACGCCTGTGGCAATCTCAAAGGTTTTCGATCTTATCAAGGAATACAATAGTCTTGCCTATAAAGGTTCCAACGAAGAGAGGGCGGGACACGCTAAGGCGTTTCTTGGGTTCCTGTCTCAGGTTCTAGTTCCTATCTTTGGGTTTGGAGATGGAAATTCCAAAGAGGTTTTGCAGCGCTTGGGCGAAATTCAAAATTCGATCAAGGGTTGGGAAAAGTCTGGATCCGAGAAGCTAAGTGCGATCGAAATCGATAACTTGATTGGGGAACGTGAACTGGCACGAAAGAGAAAAGATTTCAAGAGGTCGGACGAAATTCGTGATGAGCTTTCGGCAAAAGGTGTCGAACTCAAAGATACGCCGCTTGGCCCCAAATGGTCCTATCGTTAAACCCCTAAAACTGCCCATCTATTTACTCTGTAAATCTTACCTACATTGAAAAATCCATCAGATTGACCGCCTCTCAAGACGAATTAGACTAGAAGTAGATTCGGAGTAAAGAGGGAGATAGGGCTATGGTAAAAAGACGGTCTGAGAATCAGCCTGAATTTTATATTCAGAAATTTGGGGAGGATGACCTGGACGAAATTCTAGAGGAGGAAATGGATTGGAACGAGTATGTAAAGTCCGATGTCTCTAGGCTGGGGAGCTTGGGAGAACATATTAAGTTAAAGCAAGTTGTAGCGCCTCCTAAGTCGAGGCGCAAACTCAAGTCAGATCAAACTGAATAAGGTTTTCGGACACTCTCAACCCACTGGGTGTTACCAAAGCTCTAAGTAAGTCCATCGACAAGTTTTAGAACTGCAAGAAGCATAGTCTTAGTTCTGTTCGATTTTTTCGAAACACCAGTGATGCCAAAGATTTGTTTTTACAACGGGTGAAGAATCTCCCGAGACTTGGGTACGTTCTTCCATAAAAATCATATCAAAACTTTCGAGTTTATCATGATCTGAATGATTATCATTCCAGATTCTACAGATATATTTTCCTAGAAAGAGCCTGTGTTTCTGAAAATCTTTCTTTCGAATATTCATCATATATTTTCGCCAGCGTTGACGAGGATAGGTGTCTACAATGGAGGCGGGGCGATCGTAAGTCGTTGTCTGAGTCTCGCCATCCATAATATAGCGGAAGACATCCACATCCTTACCATCGCGGAGTTTTCCTGGAAATACATACCACCCATCAATCTTAAGGGGGTAAGGAGCAAACATATTCCATTTTTGGTCGAGCCGAAGATAGAGGGAAACTTTTTGCATCAACTCTGGCATCGGGCTGTAGCTGTCATAAATCTTCCAGTTCCACCACATACAGCAAATCATAAAGTATAGAGCTGACATCTGAAGCCATCGCCCAGCTTGGTAGCCGGGCTTTCGCTCCCTTAGCGAGCGAGTAAAGAGACCCATTAATTTTCGATGGTTGGCGATCCAGCGATAGGCATGATCACCAAGAAAATGAAATGGCTTAAGAGCCCAGAAGCTAGCCTTCCAAGAACCGACTGGCGAGGATCGTAAAAGTAATAGGATTCCATCAAAACGAAAGTGGTAATTCAAATTATGATCTTCGACGACCCAGCTGTTTTCCTTGGTCATGGCGGTCAAAGCCTTGGGATGGTCTTGTGCTTTGGCGTAGGGGACGCTCTCGAGGCAAAGAAAGCATCGTAGAATTTTGAGAACTTTTCGACAAAATCCGCAGTCAGCATCGTAATAGATTTTGTGGGTCAGTGGATGGGAGAAGCGTTTGTCAAAGTAATTCCAAAGACTCCCTGGTAATAGGGCGACAAAAGCCGTAATGCAAATCCATGGGAAGAGTCCGAGTTTCATGGTGACTGCAAATCCTAGGTGAAGGGCGACAAAGGAAAGGATGGCGAGCATCCGTGTCCAATTTTGAAAGAAAGGAACAATCAATAGGAAGCCGCCAAGCAATTCAAGGTACCAAACGGGAAGTGTCACGACTCGCAAGAGATCCGGAAAGTTTAATAGGTACTTTCCAAACTCTGTCGCAAACTGATCGAGAGATAGAGCATAATAAATGGCGGTATGAGAAATATGCCATTCTGCTCCCGTCTTCAAAAGTGCGGCGAAAAAATAAATACTGATGATTTGGATAATAAAGGCAATGCTTCCCATAGAGAAGTGAGCGTCCACAGGTTTTTCGTTCCTGGGATCAAGAGCTCGATCTATCGAGTATCGAGCGCCAAGCGGAAGAAAGATCGCCCAAAAAAATAAAAGTCTAAATTCAATATCGCCACCCTGAAGAACAACGGGATTGCGAGCTTGAAGTGAAAGCATTAATAACCATGATAAAAAAACCATAAGCCGAGTTCGGTAACCGATTATAAGAAGCAAGGCACACAGGCCCGATATTGCAAAAATCAAAAATTGAAACCATCCCCCACCATTGATAAATTGCAAAGATAGATAGTAATAACGATAGAATTCATTGAGCATGGCGGACCGCGGCAAAACACCATAGTCCGTATAATGCGCGACAAGATCTTGAGATCGATTAATTAGGTCCAGAACGACAAGGACGCCCAAACAAATCCGAAAGGCAGCCAACGAGCGGAGATCAAGACTCCAAGACTTCCGCAAGCCTTTCAAAAACTGGACTTCACGAAAAAGAGAAGGCCAAAGCTTTAGACCCATAAGTGTGAATTTTAACGGACTTAAGTCTTTCTTAATAGATAAAGACGTGGAAATTGTGTCTAACTTTCGTTTAAATAGACATAGTAGGAGAGATTAGAGTGAAAAACAAAATGATCGGATTTCTATTAGTCTGGGTAACCGCAAATGGAGTTTCAAGCGCCTATGGGGTGCTGGGTCAGTCGCTCTGCGTAAATGTTGAGATTGCTGAGTTACATAAAGAGGGAGTGGAGTCTTCAGAATTGGTGGGGAAGCTTATTCGTTACTCACCCCTTCAAAAGCTTTCAAAGAAGAACGGATGGTACCAGGTAAAGGATTTGGACGATCATAAGGCTTGGATTCGCGAGGATCAGGTTAGTACGAGCTACGAATGTGCCGTTATTTCGAATGAGTTTGCCAACCTTCGTACGGGCCCTGGATCGAGTTTTCCTCAGACAGCCGGTGAGAAAGGTCTCAAATACCTTTCGTTTCGCGTGATTCAGAAAAAGTCGGATTGGGTCCAGCTGGAGGATGCTGAAGGCGACCTGGCCTGGGTGCATTCCCCACTTGTTTGGATGCCATAAAAGTTTGTTGTTCGAGATTTAAAATAATTTCGTAGCGTCAGTTCCATTTCAAATTCCTTCTGAGCGGAAGAACAAAGTTTATGAGTTTCAATTAGAAAGACTCCTCCTCGAAGGACTTCATTCGGTTCGATTTTTACTTCAAAGTCTGAACGGCAAGTCGAGACAATGCTTCGCTGATTTTGTGGAGTGAAGATTCACGCGATTCAAGGGACAAATAGGTGAGATCAATATCCACAGACAATCTAGGCATATCGCGTAAAAATAGAAAGAGAGTCACAGGAGCTTGTTTTCCGAGAGGAAGAAAATGTGATTTCCCAAGAAGTTGGAGCGCTGTTTTTCCTCACGCATGTACGGGAAGTTTTAGTTGTCCTTGGATCGTGTAAAGAGCGCCGGTCCATTCACAATGGTCCCCTTTTCTCGGAAAAACACCGCGATGAAAAAATTCGATCCATCCACTTTCAGCGTAAGTATGGAGAAGATGGTGGGTGTAGCCCTGATTGTAATAATAAACCGCCGCCGCACAGGTTCCCGGTGGAATGGATTTCATAAGCTGGTTTATTATATACAGGACTTAAATGAAACGGATGGATACGCTCCACAACCTAAAAGTTTTTGCTTCGATTTTCTTAGCAGCCGTGCAGATCTTCGCCATCGCTTTTTGACCAAGGAAGAGAATCGAAGTCAAACAGCTCAACGACATATCGAAGAGATCTCGAAAGTGAATCAAAAGATTTAATAGATTATCAACTCCATTCCCTCCGCCCTGCCAGAGTGGTTCAAGGTGATGAATCTGGACAAATTTTCTCTCGCCACAAAGCTGCCCGTTTGTTCCCCGATACTGGCATCTCCCCCCATCTCGTAGAAAGACTTGGTGTTTAATTTTTGCGGGGATCGGCTTTCTTCCAAAAACTTTAGTCCCAGGGAGAGTCTTTTCTGACTTTATGACACATACATTGGTTAGGACGGGGGCTCGTGGCTTCGCCTCAGTCGGGAGTTTCCCGACAGTAGCTTTATCAGAGCCGCCCGGCCTGTGGGAGCCGGAGGCGGCGGTTGATTTTTTCTGGACTCGCTTGGCGGCGCGGCTGAAACTTAAAAGTCAGAAAAGACTCTCCCCAGGGAGAGTCTTTTCTGACTTTATGACACATTTACTCTCCCCGAGACTAAAAACATCAGCCTGAGCGGCAACCGGTTCTTTCCAGAACTTCGGGGTCAAGAGCAGGACCTTAAATTAAAGAATGGAAGCTCTACCGAGCTCTTTGACTGTCAGACTTATTTAGAAGCCAGATTCTGGAATTTCTTTACCCACAAATTTACCAACGGTGTCGCAGAAGGAATCAATCGCATGATCAAGGGTCTCAAAGGGTCTCAAAAGGTCTCAAAGGGTCTCAAAAGGCGGGCCTTTGACTACCGCGACATGCAGTACTTTGTTTTGAAAATCCTCCAAAAATGCGGCTACCTAAGCTGTCAATATTGCTCGCATATGTTCAAATGACCAACAGAATTGGGAAAGGGACAGCTTATGTAGTAGTTGCTAGGCCAAATACCACTATCTTTTGCATAACCCCCCTATAAATCCGTTTAAAGCAATCTAGGGCTTGGCATAGTAATTGCATTTATTAGGCTCGTGATGAGTTATCTGGGAGCCATTTTAGTAGTCTTTATGTCGTGTATCTGTCTTTGCCATGCGGCCGAGTTGGTTAAAATTTCGTCCACTTCTTTTTTGGGCCAAATTTATCAAAGTGGCGAAGAACTTTCTAATAAAATGAACGGTGGGGCTCAGAAAACAAAGGATTCAAATCATCGTTCTCAGGATCGAGACAGCTTAGAATTCTCAGACTTCTTCAATGAAAATGTTCGTTTCAATCAGCACAGCCTATTTTTTAGTCTTAGCTTCTAATTACTAATCTAATTACTAATCAAAAAATATATTGGACAGAAAGATCAAGCTCAAGAGCGACACTGTCCTTGCCTTGTCTGAAGATATAGCGGCCTAGACTGTCTCCGTAAATACCCCAATCTGGACTCAGGTAGTAGCCAAGGCCCACGCGATAATCAACAAGCGGCGAAAATTTGGACAGCCTTCGTTCGGTTCCCCCGCCAATGGCGGCGCGAATGGCGTAGGGATTGAAAAGTTCATAAACGACCAAATTAAGTTCTGCAATTTGCTTGGTTTTATATTTGTCTGATTGGCCAGCTAGTTCGTATTTGAAGCTTTGGTAGCTAAAGTCAAATTCAGAGGTAAGATAAAAATCCTTCTTATTTGCTAATGAATAACTCAGTCTAGCACCACCCGCTAGCGCCCCATTATCGGATGAATCGGTTATGGTTCCACCAGCCTTAATTTCTAGCATGAGACCTCGGTCAATTTCGTATTCAAAGGACGAAATCAATAGACCGCTGGTCATAAGAGCATAAATACTTATCACGATCTTATTTTGAAGCCTTCAAACAAGAATGTCATTTCCTAAAAATCAAAGAATATAGAGGCAGCTCTTTATGCAGGAACAACTGTTTAAAGAGGCTGGAGGGCTCATTAGGAAACAAATCTCCTTGTAGGCTCTGCATCATGGGGAAAAGCTTTTTAGTGTTTTGAAGCTCCATAAGATGGTTCCAATACTCAGCATGATCGGACAAAAAGCAAAATCGGCCACCAGGCTTGAGAATCCGATTCAAATGAAAATAAAGCGATAGTCGAATCATGCGGTGGCATTCATGTCGCTTCTTGGGCCAAGGATCTGGAAACTGGATCCATATCTCATCCCAAAAATTATCTGGGCTCGCCGTTACAAAGTCCTCGATCTCGGAACGAAGTCCCCGAGCCCCAAGAGCTTCCAATTTCTTTTGCGTCTTAAATATTCTCTTATAGCGCCGTTCGACACCGAGGCCGATAAAGTCAGGATGCATTTCAATGTATTGAGAAAGAAAGTGTCCATTTCCGCAGCCAAGATCGACGACACATTTTGTATTTTGATATTGCTCAAAAATACCTTCGGCCTCAACGGACATGAGCGGATGTTCGCGAACCCGCTGAACATAAGGATTCAAATTTTTAAAATCTGCCGTCTTATACAAGAGCTTCTCCAACCTTCAAAAATGGGGAGCTTAGTACTAAAGGACTTTGGGGGGGCTTTTCAACAATTAAAAGAACGCTGGAACCAAGCTGAAAGGCTGCCAGAGCGGCACTTTTCTTGATACTTTGATCAATTTTGCTCCATTTTCGAGCGGGGAATTGTCCGTAAGACGTGAGTATTCTTGAAACGCCCATGGCGCCGACGCAGAGAACGTAAACCCAGCCTAGTTGAAGATGCTGGGTTCTAAAACTCAATCGTTCATTTTCGAGATAAAGATGGGGAATCAGCAGGCGGCCTAGGGCGTTAACCGGATAGGTTTTTCCAGGCACACGACAGATCTCCCAATACGGTGCCTCGCAGGGGCTGTGGACCCAATGATAGTCGTTAGGGGCGAGATAGAGGTTCCAAAAAGTCGAAGATGCCCAGGAATCCTGAAATTCAAAGAACTCTCGCCAGTTATAGTCGATAGATTTGACGGCGACCGACGAATTCAAATTAATTTTTGTGGGTTTCTCCATGCGAGTGCACTCTGTCGGTGAAACAAGGACGGAAGACGAAATAAAAATATCACGAGATCGAAGAAAGAACTGGCCAAGTTTTTTGTGCGAAGTGTTGGGTTCATCCTCAATTTTGTAAAGCTTTCGAAAGCCAAAGATAAGTATTCTATGAACGAAATTTCCCCAGGGTCCATAGGCGATAAGATAGATGATTCGATTATAAATTGGCGCCATCAATCCAAGAATAATTTTCAGCAAGCCGCTCATTTGACTTCATGGACTTTGACAAGATTCGTCGTGCCGGGTTTGGCAACCGGCGTTCCGCTGAGCATGACAAAGCGTGTGCCTTTTTTCCACATTTTGAACTCCGTCAAAACGCCTCGCGACAAGCTTGGCATTTCGTCGGTATGTTTCATCTTGCGAATGATTCCAGGAATCACACCCCAAACCACCGACATCCGACGGCAAATCGTCTCGAATGGGCTGAGAGCAAAAATAATAGGCGATGGCCTCAGTCGAGATACGTAGCGAGCCGTTGCTCCGGAGTGCGTAAAAGCCACAATGGCCGACGCCTGCAAGTTACTCGTAATGTGAACGGCGGCCGCCGTGACTCCGTGTCCAATATCTTTAACAGTTTCGTGCAAACGAGTTTCTTGAATATCCGAAAAGCTCTGTTGGTATTGCTCGGTTCTCATAATGATCCGAGTCATTGTCTTGACACTTTCCAGGGGAAATTGCCCAGAAGCTGTTTCGGCCGATAGCATCACGGCATCCGTTCCATCCAAAACGGCGTTGGCCACGTCCGAGGCTTCAGCTCGCGTGGGTCGTGGACTTCGAGTCATGCTCTCCAACATTTGTGTGGCCGTGATAACAAATTTACCCTTTCGATTTGCCGCTCGGACCATCCTTTTTTGAAGACCGGGAACTTTTTCGAGAGGGCATTCCACGCCAAGATCACCACGGGCCACCATGATTCCATCGGCCACGTTAATGATATCTTCTATATTATGGACCGCCTGGCGAGTTTCAATTTTTGCAATCAAAGGTATGTCGGGTTGGCTTTTGATAAGTCGCCTGACCTTCAAGATGTCCTGAGCCTGGGAGATAAAACTTAAGGCAATAAAATCCACCCCATTCTTAAGACCAAAGGCGATGTCCTTTTTATCCTTGGGCGTCAGACAGGAAAATCCTTTTAAGCGCGTATCGGGCAGGTTGACTCCTTTGTTGTCTTTCAAATTCCCGCCAAAAACCACACGTGTATGAATGGCGCGTCCTCGAATTTTTTCGACGACTACAAATATCAGTCCATCATCTAGGAGAATACGATGACCAACTTCAATATGTTGATGAAGATTTTTGAGAGAAATGCTGACCTGTCGAAGGCTGCCCACAACGTGGTCCGTACGTACGATAAATTCCTCATTTTTCTTAAGGTCAACGGCCCCATTTGGAAATTTCCCGATTCGAATCTTAGGTCCCTGAATATCTTGGAGTATCCCCAGGTACTTCCCTTCTTCTTTAGCGATTCGACGTAAGCTTTGAATGCTACGCAAGTGATCGGCATGCGTGCCATGCGAAAAGTTAAGCCTTGCCACATCCATTCCTTCGCGGATCATTTGTCGTAACATCTTTGGATCCCGACAGCTTGGGCCCATGGTGCAGACAATTTTGGCTCGTTTGAGCCGGATACTTTCGTTTGTCAAAGGATTGCTTCGATCAATTAATTTAAAAAAATCAACTTCCGATTTCATAGATTTTCTTTCATAAAACTTTCAAATTCCTTAGCGCGGGCTGTCCAAGACATTTGTTGAGCACGCTCGAATCCTTTTTCGGCCAAGTCAGTCCTAAAATCCTCTTCCGAAAGAAGCCGATGAGCCATCGTCAAAAATTCTCGAGTGTAAGAATCCTGAGTTGGCAGACCATCGATCAGAATCCCCGCATCACCAATTGTCTCCGGAAGGGCTCCCAGACGAGTGGTCAGTGGGACGCATCTTGCGGCCATTGCTTCCATAGCCGTGATGCAACTTGTTTCTTCAAAATGGCAGGGATAAAAAAGAATGGAAGACTTCATAAACTCACGAGCCAAGTCTCTTTGCAAAATATTAGGATGGACCCTGCAATCCGGAAGTCGACTCAATTCCTCTTTCACTTTGATAAATCGAGGATCTTCGGTCTGATCGTAGATTTGGTAGCTACTAAAAATATGAAGCTCAAGTTCGGGGTTTCTAGTTTTGAGTGCATAATACAGGGCGGGAATAAACTCCAGTCCTCGATAAGGTGTTGAAGAATAGATAAGACGTTTAGGATTCTTGATCTCGGTTCCTTTGAAATAATCCAGTTGAATGCCGTTTCGCAAAATAAAACACTTGTCTCTTGGAAATCCTGATCGTCGACTGATTTCATCAGCTTGCCACTGGCTCACGCAAAGCAGGGCATCAATTCGATCACTTATGCGCTTGTCGCCGATGCCGTAGTTCGGAAATTGATCATAGGAGTCTCCTGTCCAAAAAAATATTTTCTTAGTTTTTATTTTGTAAAAGCATGGAATCCAGTCTCGGATGCAAATAAAAAAATCAAACTCAGGTGCCCTTTCAATTTCTCTCGCTGGCAAATACTTTGGTGTCGAGTCCGGGGGATTAGGGTGTGGACCATAAACTGAAACCTCATGACCTAGTTTGGTCAGTTCTTCGGCGAACCGAATCAATCCCGTTTCAGTTCCTCCAATGGGTCGTTCGTCAATAATTTTGGCGTGAACGGGGATAAGGTTATTGGCATAAAATGCAATTTTCATTGGGGAGCTCCCATAATATTTTGTAAAGCTACCGGAAGGCTAGAAACTTTAAAGGCCCCTTCCTCTTTAAGATAACTGCGAGGGTAGCTGCAGTAAAAATAACTGAATAAGCCAGCCGGCCAATTGTTGCCGCTTTTCTTCGTGCCACCAAAGGCTAGGGCGCTACTGGCGCCAACCGTGGCACGATTCCAATTGAGAAGGCCCACATCGAGATGTTGATCAAGAAACTTAAACTTATTTTCGTCGCGGGTAAATACAGCCGACGCAAGTCCGTAGGGGGAAGCTTCGTGCAGGGTCACAAGATGTTCCCGATTCTCAAATGGAATAAGAATCGTATTAGGTCCGAAGAGTTCTTCCTGTAGAAGGGGCTTTCGAACATCATCGTTTGGTTGCGGAGATTCAAAGATAGATGGGGAGACGAGGCAATTGTTTTTGTCTAATCGCTGACTCATTTGGTGCACCACGAAGCCCTGGCTCTCGGCGGTCTGACAACTGGCGATAAAATGATCAGCCGCTTCAGGAGAAATCATGCAGCCCATGAATGTTCCTTCATCTGATGGATCGCCAATCTGTACTTTTTTTGTGGCCTTTAAAAAGCTCTTCCGAAATTTTTCTAACAAAGGCTTTTGAACAAAAATTCTCGATGCGCAGGAGCATCGTTGTCCGGCTGTGGCAAAGGCGCTTAAAATCGATTCACCAAGAGCTCGATCGAAATCGGCATCTTCAAAAATAATGCAGGCATTTTTCCCTCCCATTTCCAAAGCAGCCAGGGTGGCCAGATCCGATCGCGTCTCCATAAGCTGTTGTGTAATGCGACGACCATTTTGATACGAGCCCGTAAAAAAAATGCCCTTAACAAGAGGGTTTTCCACAAGGGCTTTTCCCAAATCGGCACCTCCTGGGAGCATCTGAAAGGCACCAGTAGGAAATCCCGCCTCCTGAAAACAACGAGCGTACAGCCCCGCACATAGTGGACTATGCTCTGAAGATTTAAAAATAACCGTATTGCCCGCAAGAAGCGCAGGAATGATATGGCCGTTGGCAAGATGTAGGGGGAAATTAAATGGGCCGATGACAGCGCAGACGCCACGAGGCAGTAACTTCATTTCTTGTTTGTTTGTGCGACCCGTGCCTTCGATTTGTTCAACCAAGGGGAGTACAGTATCAAGAGTGATTTGAATTTTACTAGAAAGGGCTTTGGCTTCCTGCCGGGATTCCCAGCGCGCTTTGCCTGTTTCTAGCGTGATCAGGTTTTCAATTTCTGCTTCGCGTTTTTCGAGGCATTGTTTGAGTCGATGGAGTAAATTGATACGTTCGCCTCGAGGCAAGCTCGAAAAGCGCCGGAATTCCCGATCCGCGACGGAAACGGCTTCATTCACAAAAGTTGTATCCTCACGCCATTGGCAGAGTGGCTCATTGAGCCTGTAAGGCTGAAGATCCGTCCATTCTCGGCCCTTGATCGCTGACCGAAACTGACCATCGAGATATGCTTCGACTATCATGGGCCATAGGCTACTGAGAGGAAGCTAGGGAGTCCAGTTTAGAGGAGTGGGCTCGTGACGACGGAAGATGCGTCGTAGGCCAATTCATCGATGAGCCTTAGGACATCCTCAGAGACCATAATTTTTGAGCTATTTTCAAGCCATTTGACATGGACCAATAGGCAGTGGAAAGAGCCTTGAGCGATAAAGCCAAGAAGAACTCGATTGCCCCCGTGATCGAGGGTTTTTGAATCAATGTTTACGCTTTCCATTCGCTTAACCAAGGTTACTTCACTGACGCGAGCGCCATAATGGGGGCCGCCATCAAATGGGTCCACGGCGTTTAAGAAACTAAATCCGATTTTTTCGAGTAAAACTTTC
>Ga0210019_1004728_pt1 | contig 11677 bp, 11 predicted proteins | sample CryGeyCG2114_020_2_FD_183969 | JGI IMG/M metagenome (GOLD analysis project Ga0210019, IMG submission 183969) | Groundwater microbial communities from aquifer - Crystal Geyser CG11_big_fil_rev_8/21/14_0.20 (SPAdes) (version 2) | ecosystem: Environmental > Aquatic > Deep subsurface > Groundwater ...
TTCGCTCATGTGCAAAAAACTGCCACATGGACTCGGATTTGAGCTGAGATGGTTCAACAATAAAGGAAAACTCTACCGTATCGCCAAATACCTTGTGAAACACATATCTTACCCGCTGTTCTTCAAAATCCGAACAGATAATGACTGCTTCTTTTATTCCTTTCGGGGTGCAGATATTCTTTTTTAAAAAATATGCGCCGCTGAGCATATCTTGCGACTGTTCTTCTTTTTTTATTTTTTTCTCAGGAATACCAAGTTTTACTAAATATTGCTTCATGAGCTCGGCTTCTGTTGTTGGAATAACATGGGAATGCCGAAAGCTCCACTTTCCCGAAACAATAATACTTGAGACCATGCCCATGTGGTAAATCTTATATGCATGGTCGAGTCTGCTCTTTACAAAAAATGGAAGAGTGTGTCTATTTGTGTGCCCACCAGAAAGGACAATAACTGTTTTTACGGTCGGAATAATCATGTAGAGTAATTGTAGATTATTTTTTAATAAATACGAGTCAATTTCAAGAGATTTTGGTCCACGGATATCCTTCAACTTTTCCCGATGCCGACCTGTGATATTTTCCAAACTCGATGATTTCTTTGAGCTTTTCTCCGTCGATGACTGGACCCTCCACACACATGCGCCATCCGACAGGATCAACACAACACGATCCGCAAATGCCGATCCCACATTTCATATATCGCTCTAGGGAGACTTCAAATGGAATATTATTTTGGTAACAAATATCGGCGACTTTCATCTCCATAATTTCTGGACCTACGGTGTAGACTTTAGTCAACATCCCTCCCCCCTTTGAGGTACTCCCTTCAAAAGGGAGATCTTTTGCAAGTCCCCCTTCAGGAAGGAGACTTTCAGAAATTCCCCCTTGAGAAGGGGGTGACGAGGTACGAGTCGGGGGATGTCCTTTGACATGTTCTGCAAACAGATCAGTATTAAATCCCTTATACCCTTCCGATCCGTCATCGGTTGAAAGATGAAGTACCGCTCCAAGTTCTTTCATCCAATCGAGATACAGGAGTTCCGCTTTGGTACGAGCGCCAAGAAATACATGCACCTCAATCCCTTTCTCTCGAGCTTCTTTTGAAAGGTTAAACAGTGATGCCATACCGTATCCGCCGGCAATTAAAGCAATTGATCCGGCTTCTGGCAAAGAAAACGTTGAGCCAAATGGCCCACGAAATCCAACCATATCGCCAACATTCATACTATGAAGCGCTTTTGTGGATTCTCCCACAGCTGCAACAGTTATCATAAACTCTCCCTTTTTTCGAGAAACTATTCCAAACGGTTTTTCGTCATATCCAGGGATCCAGGTCATCACAAACTGACCAGGTGCAAAATCCATTTCATATTCGAAAACAAACGTTTTTACGCGATCATTCTCGATGATGATATTTTTGATGGGAAGAATACGTGGCTTTTCGTTTTTCATATATTTGCCATTCCTTTCATCTCTTCAATCGAACGATAATTATTTTTTTCCATAAACTCACTTATCTCATCCGTTACTTTTTTAAAAATATCAATCCCTCGATAATAAATGCCCGATCCAATCCCAACCGCAGCTGCCCCAGCCATGATAAACTCAATCGCATCTTCTCCCGTATTGATCCCACCTGTTCCGATGATGGGGATTTTCACTGCTTTGTACAAATTGTATACTGCACGGACTGAAACCGGCTTGATTGCAGGACCTGACAATCCTCCGAATTTATTCGTTAAAATGGGACGCTTTGTGTGGATGTCGATTATCATTCCTGATAACGTATTTGCGGCAGTCAAAGCATCGGCACCTGCGGCTTCCGCTGCTTTTCCGACATCGACGATATTTGATGCGTCTGGCGTCAGTTTGACAAAAACCTTTGTTTTTCCAGCTATTTTTTTCACCTGCGATACTGCGCGCGTTGTGGCATCGGTGTCAAGCGCAAACATCAGTCCAAAATCATTTTCGGTATTCGGGCAAGATAAGTTGAGTTCAATTGCAACGGGATTTGAAGCAATGAGTTTTTCTGCGACTTTTGCAATATTGTCGACCGTATCAGCAAAACAGCTTGCAATTACCGGAACATTCAATGTCTCGATCATTTCTTTGAGAAGTCCCACCCCTTCGTCAACTCCCTGATTGGAAAGCCCCACTGCATTGGTGAGTCCTTGTCCCCACGAGTAAACGGTGGGATTGTGATGACCCATGCGCTCTGCATGACCTATGGATTTACAGGTGACGGCTCCCGCACCACTTTCCTCACAATATTTGAGAGAGGCGACGCTCACACCCATGATCCCCGAGGCAAGAATAGTAGGGTTTCTAAGTTGTATTCCAGCGAAGTTGACTGAGAGATCAATCATATTGATAAATCAAAATTTTTCTCGACTCCTCACATACTGTAAAAACACACCTGGAGTCAACACAATGATATCAAAATCTCGCTTTATTTTCTCCCTATTATAATCTTTCGAGTTGTATGTGAGAAGAAAACGAACCTTTGAATGCACTGCTGCAGCAACAATATGTCCATCGAAACTATCATTGACGTATTTGTGGTACTTTTGGAAATATTCTAGCGACACAAGCGGTAGATGTATCGTCTTCAAAATATCAAGATTTCTTTGTACGTTCTCCTTTTGCAATATGAGTTTTTCTGCAACTCTCAAAATCTCAATTTCTGATATATTTGAGTAAAATCCTTGGGCATCATACTTAATGATATATTGAAGCACATGATATGAAGCTCCTGAATCTGAAATTATAGAAGAGATGATCGTATCAGAATCTAAAAAAATTCTCATTTTTGCGTATGTTATTTTCCCGCAATTTCTGCACGCACTTTTTTGAGTGTTTTTTGAATAAAAGGTAGATTTTTGCGATCATCGTCTTCCATCAATCGTATATCATTATCTAGTCCATTTTGGACAAATGATAGAGACGACTCAGGAATGCGATATACATTTCCGATTTTTTTGGCAATGATTTCACCCTTACTTATGAGATCGTAAATAGTATTTTTACTCAGCTGATATATTTTTGATACGTCCTCCGGCGTATAGGTTTTTGGCAACTGATTTGTATTAGACATAAATATATGTTACTAATTTGTAGTATATATGTCAAGAACTATTTCTTTTTAACCACTCTCTTACCTCCTTTTCACCCCACGTATTCACCACATCTTTTTTCTCAAGCCATCCCCGCCGTGCCACAAACACTCCGAATTTCATCCAATCCATGTGTTTGACTGCATGAGCGTCGGTATTTATGAAAAACTTCACTCCCTTCTCCACCCCTTCTTTAACGAGTGAGTCCGGCAGGTCCAGTCGTGATGGACCCGAGTTTATTTCAAGTGCTTGATTGTGCTTCACGACATATTCAAATACCTGATCCCAATCGATTTCTACACCCTCTCGCGCCCCCAGTAGTCGTGCCGTCGGATGACCAAATATCTTGACTTTTGGATACGACAGCGCTTTGAGTACTCGCTTTGTCATCTCCGTCATATTCATTCTAAAAGAAGAATGCAAAGAAACAATAAGATAATCGACGTATTCAAAAGCATCGTCAGGAAGTGCAAGCGATCCATTTGGAAGTATGTCTACTTCAAGACCAATAAAGTATGGCAGCTTCGCATTTTTCATGATACGGTCAATGTGTTCTTTTCTCTCTTTCATAATGGTTACGACCTCTACCTCTGAAAGATTTTTTTGTTTGGGATTGTGCTCGGAAAAACCGATATACTCATACTGCAGCTCTTTTGCTTTTGCAGTCATTTCTTCAAATGTATTGAGTCCCACGTCATGCGACGTTTGCAGATCATATGAACTATGCATATGGAAGTCCCCTTTAATATCGCTTTCATCAACAAGCTTAGGTAATAATCTTTTTTTCGCTAACTCTATTTCTCGAGTTCCTTCTCGCAATTCTGGAGGGATATATGAAAGTCCGAGAAATGCATAAAGCGATTCCTCATCTTTAAACGTGTGCAACATCCCTCCCCCCTTCGGGGTACTCCCTTCATAAGGGAGATTTTTTTTAAATCCCCCTAGAGAAGGGGGCAACCGATGTAAATCGGTTGGGGGATGTTTCTCTTTCATGTTTTTCATCCCATACTCATTGAGAGAGTATCCCTTTTTCAATGCATACTCTCTGAGCTTAATATTGTGTGCCTTGCTCCCCGTGAAGTACTGAAGCATTGAGCCATAACTTTCCGCTTCTTGTACGCGTAAATCAATACGAATATTTCCCGCGGCAAGAATTGATGCTTTCCGCTCCCCAGCAGCCTCAATGGTTCGATTTCCTGGATAGGCAAGAAAATGATCCACGATTTTTTTATAGGGATTATCCCTAAAAGAGGGATAATCCCTTTTACTATAAGATGTATCATGTACCTTAATCGCAAGGTCAATATCTCCAATGGTTGCAACTCTGCGGCGGAGTGATCCGAGGGAATCAATTCGCTTCACGATCGGACCAAGCCCCTTCATGTATGAAATAACCTCTGAAGCGATTTTTTGGGCATATGACAAGGACATTCGTTCATCTCTTCGATCATGTCTCTCAAATACATTAAGCCCCTCGATAATGTCAATTTGCGATTTTTGACCAAATCCTTCAAGATCTTCGATCTCACCGGCTTTTGCCAAATTTCCTAGATCATCGATGACTGTCTCCTTTTCAGTAAGACCAAAATGTGTGACAAGTCGAAACGCTTTTTTTGGTCCGATTCCCGGGACTTTCATGAGGAGAAATACTGAAGATGGAATACCTTTGAGAATTTCATTGAAATGTGACGACGTACCATTTTCAAACAGCTGGGAAAGCCCTGATCCAATCCCGGGTCCAATTCCGGGTACTTTTTGGAGCTTTCCTTCTTGCCAAATATCTTTAAGCTCTCGGGAAAGATGTTCGACCGTATCTGCTGCTTTTTGATAGGCAATTATCTTAAATCGATTATTTCTATCAGAATCAGGACCTTGTTGCAAAAGATATGCAGCAGCAATATTTCGCAAGAGCTCAGCGATTGATTTGTTTGAAAATTGATCTGAAGTCATTGATCAATTATACCTATTCAAGGTATAAACTGTTGGGACTAAATGGTAGGGCGCTTTGGTATTCCGGATCATCTTTGAGATTGCAAAACTGATTGGGCGCTGGAAGTCGTGCCTCATCCAGGAAGTATGGATCAATAAATGATAGTTGTATGGGCATATCTTGAGCGGACACTAATTAAAATTGATTAAAAATATACATAAAGTATAACATTTTTTTCTATTTACTCTTGTATTGAGGACAAAAATTGATATAAATTAAGAATAAATTGAATAACTCCTTCCCACATCCATAATCTCCTTGTATAATGTATATTAACATATGAAAAAGCGTCCATTTATTCTTGGCATCGCCGGTGGCACTGGATCAGGAAAGACCACAATCGCCCACAAAATTAAAGACTATTTTAATCACGATGTCATTTATATCCCCCATGATCGCTACTACAAAGACCAGTCCGAGAAAACAATGGAAGATCGCATAAAGACCAACTATGATCATCCTGATGCACTAGAAACAGATCTCTTTATTGTACAACTCAAAAATCTTCTGGAAGGAAAATCAGTTGAGATACCTGAATACGATTTCACCAATCATACACGAAAAAAAGATATCACCACATCAATATCCCCTTCCCCTTTTATCATCATCGAGGGTATCCTTATTTTTCATGATCCCGCTCTCCGAGATCTTATTGATCTGAAAATCTATGTTGATGTTCCTGCAGATATCCGAATCCTCAGAAGAACAAAACGCGATATCGAAGAACGAGGCCGCACTCTTGATTCGTGCTACGCACAGTATGTGTCAACCGCTCGCCCGATGCACGAACAATTTGTAGAGCCAACCAAAGAGTTTGCAGATATCATTGTCCCCCGAGGCGGGAAAAATGAAAAAGCAGTAACAACCTTGATTCATACAATTGAAAAAAGACTGAAATCGTCATGAGAGTATAAAGTAGGTTGTATAAAGTATATTGTATTTAATAAAGTGAATATGGTGAGAGAGCGAAGATATCTGTTTTCGAGTCAATGTCGTGGGTCCCTTTAGGGTGACGACGCGAGAAAACATGATATCGAGCGAACAAAATTTATTAACATTTCGATAATTTCATGACAATTAATCCACAACCCATCGAATGGAACTTTAAAAAACTTATTCTTGAGGAAATCAAAAGACATGGAGGCTTTGTAAACGCACATGCTCATATTGATCGAGCTTTTACCATAAGTCCAGATAGTCTTGATATCTACAAAAAATATATGCTCACTGAAAAGTGGGATATTGTGGATGCGGTGAAAAATGCGAGTGAAGATGAATATTATCGGCGCATTTCAAAAGCACTTGAGCTTATGATTAATCAGGGTGTGACTGCCGTGGGATCATTTATTGATGTTGATCCTATCGCAGAAGATCGTGCGATAAAAGCTGCTCTCAGAGCAAAAGAACAGTATAAATCACAGATCACCATCAAACTCATAAACCAAACTCTCAAAGGGGTAATCGAACCCAAGGCAAGAAAATGGTTTGATATCGGCGCTGAAATGGTTGATATTATTGGCGGGCTGCCCAAGAGAGATGAACGAGATTATGGAAAAGGTGAAGAACATTTTGACATTCTTCTTTCGACTGCCAAGAAATTGGGCAAAATGGTACATGTACACGTTGATCAATTTAATATTCAGTCAGATAAAGAAACAGAGATGCTTGCAGACAAAACCATCGAGCATGGGATGCAGGGAAAAGTCGTGGCAGTTCATTCAATCTCACTCGCCTGTCAACCAAAAGAGTATCGAGAGATGGTGTATAAAAAATTAAAAGAAGCGGAAGTGATGATGGTCGGATGCCCTACTGCATGGATCGATGCTCCTCGTCACGAAGAAAACCAACCCTTTCATAATGCACTAACTCCAGTTGATGAGCTCGTTAAGGATGACATCATTGTTGCAATCGGCTCTGATAATATCGCAGACTACATGCTTCCGTTTACCGATGGAGACATGTGGAATGAGCTCAAACTTATGGCCATCGGCAATCGATTTATGGATCTTGATGAGCTTGTCAAAATTGCAACGGTAAACGGTCGGAAAGTACTGGGCCTTGTTGATTAATAGGTTTTATTAATGTGTTTATGGCCTGATCAAATATTTTTTGTTTATTTTCCCACCACAACATAGCTTTTGCTACATCTTGTCCGATCTTTTTTAAATGCAAATTTCCTGTTGAACCGGTATGAGATGACGCTTTAATCACTTCAACGCTATTAAACTGTGGAATTTTATCCAGTGAAACTGCCACTTGCTTATATGCTTCACGAAATGGAATCCCTTTTTTCACCAGCTGATATGCTGCATGCGTTGCATAGATTTCTTTGGAAAATCCGTTTTTCAAATTGTCATTTTTAGGCTTTATACCGCCTACTAACAAATTCGAGATTCTTACCGAACTTTTGACGATAGAAAAACTTACCAACAAAGATTCTTTCGTTTCGGCAAAATCAGCATTATACCCAGATGGCAAGCCAGCCAAAATTGCGCTATTTGCATGCGCATATTGTAATATGCGATGAGTTCTTGCACGAAGTATCTCCATAATATCAAGATTATTCTTTTGTGGCATGATACTTGACCCAGTACAAAGCTCCGAAGGTACATCAAAATAGTCAAATTCAGATGTGGTAAACATGAGCATGTCACTTGCAAACCGAGACAATGTCAACATAATCTGTGACAAAGCATGCAAGGTGACCGCTTGTGATTTGACACGGGAAACTTGAGCGTAAAGAGAATTGTTTTGAACTTTACCAAATCCGAGAAGCTTGGATGAATACTCGCGATCAATCTCAAGCGAGACGCCATAAGCCGCCCCAGAGCCAAGAGGAGATTGATCGGCATCATCGAAAGCACTTTTTAATATGTTCAAATCATCTATTAAACTTTCAGCAAAACTTCCCGCCCACATACCCACAGATGATGGCATTGCTTTTTGCATATGGGTATAACCGGGCATCGGCACGAATTCGTACTTCATTGCCAATCCCTGAAAAGATGTAACAAGCTCTGCTACTTGTTGAGCAATGATTAAAAGGGAGTCTTTTGAAAACAGTTTTATATCGAGATTTATCTGATCATTTCTACTGCGGGCCGTATGAATTTTCTTCCCTGTGTCGCCAAGCTCTTCTATAAGGACATTTTCTACTTTCGTGTGTACATCCTCATCTCCAAGCTCAACCGTAAACATTTTTTTATCGATCAACGCTAACATTCCAACAAGTGCGGATTTAGTTTTGCGAAATTCCTCTTTTGTAAGTATCCCAATTTTTTGAAGCATTTTGGCATGCGCTAAAGTTCCCAGTACGTCATATCTTGCCAATTCATTATCAAGAACAACATTGTTCCCAGAGCAGTATTTTTCGACTGCGTGATCCAGTTTGTAATTCTTTTCCCAAAGTTTTTTCATTTTTGAAATTGGTAATTGGTAATAATTTTCCTCGTTTTTATTGTTTAAGACAAAAAAAATCCCGCCTATTAATGGGCGGGGCGAGTAATTTGTGTATGTGCTAATTATATTTTAGCCATATTACTCTCCCTTTTTTCTCGTCGTCGAATCGAAAAGCCAATTGGGGAAAGTAACATGATCATATTCTGTATGATATATCAAACTTTTATTATTTGCAAGCCTAAGTCTTATCGAATACTTCCTTTTTCATAAGTACCGCTTCAGGTTCATATGCAACATACCTATTTATAATAGTTACAAAATACTCAAGATTATCAAGAAATACCATATGTTTTGCTTCAGGAATGACTTCTATTTCAGCATCGGGAATAACTTTATACATGGCAAACGCCTCTGATAAAAATGCATCATCACGTTTTCCAACGATAATTTTTACAGGCATACGCAATTTCTTTAATTCAGATATATATGACCTGCGTTTCGTCAATGATTCAAGGATTTTTGCTATATGCCAATCGACATTGGTCTCAATATTTTTTTTAATAAATGAATCGTAGTTGCCTCCTGATAAACAGCTTCCAAGTTGTAAATGCAGATATGAGGCATACTGTCTTTTCATGAGTTCTTGCGAAAAAAATAACCGTTCACTCTTTTTTATATCAGAGTCCTCAAATGCTTTTGTTGATACAAGTATAAGTTGCTTTACAAAAGATGGATATTTCGAGACAAAGTCAAGGCTCACATACCCTCCAAAGGAATGTCCTAGGAGCATGCAAGATTCAATCTTCAGTGATTTTAATAGACCATGCACCATTTCCTTGAGGTCACTAAAGTTCATTGAGACGTCATGTTCTGATTTTGATCTTCCGAATCCAGGAAAATCAAGCGATATACATTGAAAATGCAAACCAAGTTTTTCAATGACCGGCTCCCAAATATCGCTATCCAGCGGTAGACCATGAAGGAACACCAGGGGAACGCCAGAACCCTTTACCCGATAATAAATGTGATGATCTTTATAGAAGTAAATCATTGAACTAATGAAATAGGAGTTTTACCTGATATATATCGGACCACATTTTCTAAAGCAAACTGAATCCGCCCATGCCAGTTTTCAATACTTGACCCTGCTCGATGCGGCGTTAGAATAATATTTTCATTGTCTAATTCTGCAATCATTTTTTCAGGGAGTGGCTCTTGTTCAAAAACGTCAAGCGCTGCTCCGGCTATCATTTTGTTTCTTACCACATGCAGAAGTGCTTGAGTATCTACAACACCACCTCTTGATGTATTCACTACATAAGCAGACGGCTTCATGAGGGCAAAGGTATTGGTACTCATTATATGGTGCGTTTCATGAGTCAAGGGCACATGTGTAGTAATGACATCAGATGTACGAAGGAGTTCAGGAAACGATACATATGAGATATTGTATTTACTCTCGAATGCGTGATATCTCCCAATATCATAATACTGCAAAGAAACGTCAAAAGAAGTAATCTTCTGAGCAACCAATTTCCCTATACGACCCAGACCCACTATGCCTATCTTTTTTCCTTTAATTTCATGAAGATCCGCTATGTTTGGAGGAGGCCCTTGCCATTTACCCTCTTTGCATGATTTTTGTAATACAAATAAATTTCTCATTAATACAAGGATCAAAGAAATGGTATGCTCTGCAACAGCATTTGTATTAGTACCATTGTTATCGGCAAGAGGAATAGATTTTTTCTGTAAATACGTTACATCGATCGTATCATACCCTGCAGTGAGCGCTTGCACAAACCTCAGTTTCTTCATCTTATTTATATGATGTTTTTGAAGACTTCCTGAAAACATGATAAGAATATCTATTTCTTCTATCGGTTTTGGAGAGTTTTCCAACCTATCGGGTATTATGACAGACTGAAATGACTTGCAATAGGTATTGATCAAATCATAGACTTCAGTCCATTGAGGAACGAGAAACCCGATAGTATATTTAGAATTCATTGTGAAGTGATGCAATAACTTCTGACTCTCCATCTGATATTTTGAATTTATGCGAGCTCCGTTCTCCTCCATCAATTACACCTTGTGGTTTTACACCTAAATGAGCATATAGTTTTGTGCTATCTTGTGAATTCGACATATCGATGACCAGATACACAGCTTCAAGAAATGGCGTCGAGCATGGTATATCGGCAAAGTTAACCATACTCTTCACAACATTCTTATCTGCGGCGAGCATACTCATCCGTAATGTCTCAGTAACTCGTGCGTTACACTCGATAATATGAGGCTTGCCTGACTTATCAATGACTATATCAATCCCTAACAAATACTGATTATTCATTTTTTGTGAAAGATTGAGCGCCATCTGTAGAATTGTATGGGAGAGTTCAGAAGAAAGTGAATGGTCAGGAGTAATATACAATCTTTTTCTCAGCTTTCCTTGGTCACTTTTCAAATATGTCGTGAACGGTTTTGAGACAACGGGAAAAACGAGTGGATTGCCAAAATTATGATATACGAGCGTTGAAACTTCATGTCCTTCTATATACTCCTCCATGATGACCGGACCTTGCACCACCTCTTCATAAAAATATTTTTCCAGATCTGCTTTCGTACGAATAAAACCTAGTTTTCTTCCATCAGAAAGATTTGGGACTTTTATAATATATGGAGATTTAAAAGCATCATAGTGAGAAAAAGCTTCAGCAATAGTCTGTGCAATACAAAATGATGGGGTCAAAAAACCATTTTCTTGAAAAAACTGCTTCATTTTGATTTTATTTGTTCCAATTCCAGCTGCATCTAAGCTCTGAACCATCACCGATTTCCCTTGTTTCTTAAGCTCCTCTCCAATTTGCGCATCGCTCAGAACTCCTGCTTGATTGCTAAAAAAAACTACCCGATGAAAGTCGTTTTTATGAATCCATGAAAGAATTTCAGCATGAGAAGCACCGAGGGGGAATATATGAATGCCTTCTCTTACCTCATAACCAAAGGTTGCTATCTCAAGTCTTCTGTCTTTTGGAAAGAAATGCTGAAGTGTAACTATTCAGTTCTTTCCGAAGACTCCGTGAAGTAGTTGTTCTTTTAATGTCGGAACGAGTGGTTGGTTTTTGAGTCTGATGGTTTGAAAGATACTCATGTTTGTCATATGAGCGTGTGCT
>Ga0210019_1004730_pt1 | contig 11672 bp, 11 predicted proteins | sample CryGeyCG2114_020_2_FD_183969 | JGI IMG/M metagenome (GOLD analysis project Ga0210019, IMG submission 183969) | Groundwater microbial communities from aquifer - Crystal Geyser CG11_big_fil_rev_8/21/14_0.20 (SPAdes) (version 2) | ecosystem: Environmental > Aquatic > Deep subsurface > Groundwater ...
TTTGGCATTGAAACGGAATATGGCCTCCTGATTAAAAATGATGAGGAGTTCCCCCTCGACTCCATGGAGGTTGCCAACAAGGTCAAGAACCATGTCTTTTCAAAAAATCATGGGGTGCTGGACCTTCATTACAGGGCCAACGATGAGCCTCCTGGTAACGGAGGGTTTCTGCTTAACGGGGGCCGACTGTATCTCGATATGGGGCATTTGGAATACGCGTCCCCGGAGTGTTCCAATCTTGTTGATCTGGTGACTTATGATCGTGCCGGCGACACGTTGGTTCAGGATGCTGTGGAGGAATTGGGCTGGGCGGAGCATGTTTCGTTCATCAAGAATAATGTGGACCTTGAGACCAGCGCGACGTTCGGATGCCACGAGAATTACCTGGTCGGAAGAGGATTTCCTTTCGACGAGCGGGACAACCTGAAACTTCTTTCTTCCTTTTTAACGACCCGGCAGATTTATTGCGGCGCAGGCCGCATTGGTTCCTGCGACCCTCATCCGTTTCGCGACTGGGATGGCAGTGCGCCTTATGAAAACCAGGGCGATGAGGTGGATTTTCAGCTTTCACAAAGAGCCGACCATATCCCTAATGAATTTTACCGGTGGGTGCAGTATAACCGGGCGATTGTAAATACCCGCGATGAGCCGTTGTCGGACCCGAGTAAATATCGGCGTATTCATCTTTTAGTTGGCGACTCCACAATGAGTGAGTTTGCTACCGCCATGAAGATGGGGACCACAACCCTCATGCTGGAAATCATGCAGTTAGGCGTTGCTAAACGCGAATGGATTCTTGCCGATTCGGTTTTTGCCATGCGTTCCATTTCCCGTGATCCTGATTTTAAATGGCATGTGAGACTGGCTTCGGGAAAATCTTCCAGCGCTCTGGAACTGCAATGGGATATTTTAAAGACCTGTCAGGAACATCTGGCTGGAAAGGACCGGGAGACGGACTGGATTCTTGAAGGGTGGGAATCGGTTTTGACCGATTTGCCGAAAGGGCCTTCAGCGGTGATCGGCAGAGTGGACTGGGCCAGCAAATACTGGATGCTTAACGAATTTAGAAACGAAGAAAACCTTGAATGGCAAGACCCTTGGCTCAAAAGCCTGGACCTGGAGTATCATAACCTGAATAAGGAAACCGGCTTGTTCTGGGGGTTGGAAGCCAGCGGCGATGGTTACCGTAAAACCACCGATGCCGCGGTCGAGTTCTCAAAATTAAACCCTCCAAGAGGAACCCGGGCACATGGTCGGGGAGAACTCGTTAAAAGACTGCAGAAGCAGTATTCCCACATGGGCTATCTCATAGACTGGATTGGGTTTCGCCTGAGCAAAACCGATGATCCATTCCTGATGCTGGATCCATTCATATCTTATAAGGAAGAAGTTATTGAACATCTTAAACAGTTTGATCCCGTTCCTCATCAGGAAGGTAAATCAAGCTTGAATTTGGATAACCCGGAGCGAGACAGGAAAAATTCTTATGAGTGATTGCCTGTTCTGTAAAATCAGCGAGGGAACTATTCCCTCCGAAAGAGTTTATGAATCAGAAACGTTGCTTGCGATAAATGATGTCAATCCGCAGGCTCCTACGCATATCCTGATCATTCCCCGAAATCATCAGGCCACCTTATTGGAAGTCGAGGAAAAGGATCATGCGCTGATGGGGTCGGTGATCAGTGTGGCGAATAAGCTGGCTAAGGAAAGAGGGCTCGACAAATCCGGATACCGGCTGGTGGTCAATTGCGGTGCCGGGGCTGGGCAGTCCGTGTATCATATTCATTATCATCTTTTAGGTGGGCGTGCCCTGAAATGGCCGCCGGGTTAGCCGCTCGGCGTGGGGCCAATGGGCAGTAACCTGTTGGGCCTGGATGACTTTTTGTTTATCAGATAGAACTATCGCTCATGACCCCCGGCGGCCATGCCGGCAGGAGAAACTCATGGTTACTGCAGAACAGTTATATGAAAAACTGAAAGAAATTCATGTGGGCAGTCCGTTATGCCGGTTCACACAGGAGAACTGTGAGCTTTTGCTCCCGACTATCAGGCGAATCGAAGAACTCAAGCGCGAAAAGAACGCTATCATCCTCGTTCATAATTATGTTGCGCCTCAAATTTACTATAGCGTTGCCGATCATACTGGCGACTCTTATGGCCTTTCCAAAAATGCGAAAGAATCCAGTGCCGATATCATCGTTTTTGCCGCGGTTCGTTTTATGGCGGAGACCGCCAAGATCCTCAACCCTGAGAAAACGGTTCTTGATCCGAATCCCAGTGGTGGTTGCTCCCTGGCTGATGGGATAACGGCGGAAGATGTTATCCGTCTGCGTAAAGAGTTTCCCGCGCATACCTTCGTCTGCTATATCAATACGACCGCCGAGGTGAAGGCCGAGTGTGACGTATGCGTTACCTCTTCGAATGTTTACTCCATCATTGAAAAAATTCCCAACGACAGGATTTATTTCTTGCCCGACCGGCTGATGGGAGAAAATGTGATCAACCATCTGCAGGCAAAAGGAGTGAGGAAAGAAATTCAACTCTGGAATGGTACCTGTTACGTTCATGAGGAGTTCGAGCCGGAAAGCATGGATCAGGTGCGGAGAAACTTTGCGGGTGTGGAAATACTTGCGCACCCCGAATGCAAATCTTCAGTGATTGCCAAAGCCGATTATGTGGGAAGCACCAGCCAGATGCTCAACCGTGTCAGGGAATCTGACAGTGACTCCTTTTTTCTGGTGACGGAGTGCGGGCTGACCAGCATTTTACAATCTGAATTTCCGCAAAAAACCTTTGCCGGAAGCTGTACCCTCTGCAAATATATGAAATCCAATTCTCTGGAAGATATACTCAGCGTCCTCGAAAACCCCGGCCCTGAAAATACTATCACTCTCGCCCCTGAAATCCAGCGCCGTGCCCTGCAATGTGTGAACAGAATGTTTGACTACGCAGGCTGAACCAATGAGCCATGAATTACTTCAAGCTCTCGCAAAGCTTTCTGAACGTAATCCCGATCCTATATTCAGTGTGAGCCGCGAAGGACTTGTACTCCATGCTAATTCTGCGTGCGGAAAGGTGCTGGAAAACTGGGAGGTAGAGAAGGGGACTCCCTGCCCCGCAGATTTAAAGGACCTGGTTGAATCTGCTTTTGAGTCGGGCCTTCCGCAAAAACAAAATGTAGCCACCACCAAGGGTTTATGCGATTTTGAGGCCACGCCGATTATAGATTTTGCCGTGGTCCATGGGCACGCCTCAAAAAACTCCCAGGAGAGAAGGGCCAAGGCGATTGAACGTTTGGATGCTTTTCTTTTTAGCGAGAAAAAAAACGAACTGTTGGTTAAAAACGCCTTGGATGGAATCATTACAATTGATGCCAATGGGGTGATCCTGACTTTTAATCCGGCCGCGGAAAAAATTTTTGGTTACTCGGCCGGGGAGTTGATTGGCACCAATATCAGCCAATTGATGCCTGATCCTGACAGAAGCCAACATGATGGATACCTTAAAAAATATTTAAGAACCGGTGAGATTAACATCCTGGGGTTTTCCAGGGAGGCGATGGGTTTGAAAAAAAATGGCGTTTCTTTTCCTCTGGAACTTAATGTCAGCGAGATGAACTACGAGGGACGACGCGAATTTATCGGGATCGTACGTGATATCAGCCAGCGCAAGCAGATGGAAGAGGCACTGCAAAAGTTATCCGTTATGGATGGGTTGACAGGGGTTGGTAATCGCCGCTTCTTTGATGAAACCCTGAGCAGGGAGTGGAAAAGGGCTATGAGGGATAAAATTCCCCTATCATTAATAATGCTCGATATCGATTTTTTCAAACTTTATAATGACAGTTATGGGCATCAGGGTGGAGACAACTGTTTGAAGCAGGTTGCTACGGCACTTGGTCAATATACTCACCGCCCGGCCGACCTGGTAGCCCGTTATGGAGGGGAGGAGTTTGCCGTGATCCTTCCTGAAACAACCCTGGAAGGGGCCGCCGAGTTGGCGGAAGCCATTCGGTCATCCATTGAGAACCTGCAAATAGAGCACAATAAAAATGCGGTCAGCCCTTATGTTACTGTGAGCATCGGTGTGTCCACCCTGGTGCCAGAACGTGGAGCCTCCTATGAGCAATTAATCTCAAATGCCGACAAAGCACTTTATCAAGCCAAGGAAAAAGGACGAAACCAGATCAAGCATCAGGATCATTGAGGAGGATAGTTTTTTACTTTTCCCAAAACAGCTCACCGGTTAAAATTAAGTATGCCCCCCACTGATTCCCTATTAAAAGTTTCTGAGGTTTCTTTTTCCAGGAATGGAAGCATAATTTTTCAAAATATTTCTTTTGAACTCCAGGCTGGCGAAATCCTGGTCATCCTGGGTCCTTCCGGTTGTGGCAAAACCACCCTGCTCCGTTGTCTTAACCGGCTGGAGTCCGTGGGGAAAGGTGAAATTTTTTTACAGGGAGTCCCAGTCAGCAATATTCCTGTCTGCGAACTGCGTCGCAGGATAGGGATGGTTTTTCAAACCCCCGCGCTTCTGCCTGGGACGGTGGAAGGGAATATCTCCCTCGGGCCAGATTTGAGAGGGCAAGGGTTGGCGAAAGACAAGTTGTCGCTCCTTATGGCAGAAGTGGGTCTTGATGCATCCTTTAAAGACAGGGAGGTTGCCGAGCTATCAACGGGTGAGCGTCAGAGGGTGAGCCTTGCTCAGGTACTGGCTAACAAACCGGAAGTGTTTCTGCTTGATGAACCCACCTCCGCCTTGGACCTTACTGCCGCATTGACCGTAGAAAACCTGATCAAAAATTTGCACTCCTCGCTCGGAACAGGAACCATTTTCGTAACGCACGACCTCAATCAGGCAATGCGTTTTAATGCCAGAGCCCTGGTTCTGGGGAATGGTGGAATCCTGGCAGAGGGAAATATTCAGGAATTAGTCCATTCAAATAAAAACTCCCAACTACAAAATTTTTTCCGAGGCCAGTTAAGCCCAAACTCAGCGGGGAAGTGAAAATGGAAAACCAGGCATTGATATTCTCTTATATTCTAGTGATAGGGGCGGTGAGCCTTTCCTGGATGAACCAGTTAAAATTGGAAAGGGAAATTGTTTTGAGTTCCCTGCGGGCAACTTTGCAACTCATCGCGGTAGGATTTTTGCTCACCGCGATATTTAAAATACAGCAAAGGGAATTCCACTTTTTAATCCTGCTCGCCATGTGTTTGGTGGCCGCGGGCATTTCAGGAGGCAGGGGGAAAGCAATCCCCCATTCATATGCCATCGCTTTTGTCGGAATACTAATTGGCTCGCTGATTCCCTTTATGGTGCTTTATGCCGTAGGGATTATTCAGCCGGAAGCCCGGTTCATGATACCGTTGGGAGGAATGGTTATCGGCAATTCCATGAAGGCGTCTTCGGTAGCGCTCAATCGTTTGACTGCGGAGTTTCAGCACCAGAAGCGGCAGATTGAAACTCTATTGTCGCTGGGCGCCTCTGCCAGGCAAGCGGCGAAGGGGGTGATTCAACCTGCGATCAAAGCGGGGCTGATTCCTACGCTGGACACCATGAAGTCAGTGGGGCTGGTTCATTTGCCTGGAATCATGACCGGTTACCTCATCGCGGGAGGCGACCCGCTGACAGCGGTCAAGTTCCAACTGGCTATCATCTATATGCTTGCCGGAACCAGCGGCATCACCTGCCTCGTTGTTGCTCTCCTTGCCTATAAAAATTGTTTTAACGAGCAGTTGCAGTTGCTCCCATTAGCAAATTGAGGAACAGGTGGATCCGAAACTGTGAGGGCTTTAAAATAAAAGCTTATGGGCTTTTTGGTGATTGCCGTTAAGGAAGTCAGAAGACGTGAAAACGGTTAGTGATGACTCATTTTCGGTGGAGGGCGACTCAATGGTCGGAGGCAGTGAAGGGCTCGGTTCAACCATTCTTAACAGTTTTACCCAAAAGGCTTTCCAGCAGGTCCAGAAATCGGATGCCAATCGTTCAGGCGGCCTGGATCGCAATGAAATCCAGGACAATATAGATGTGACCGGGAGCGGTCAAGACCTTGTTGATAATTTTGACTCCATTGATACCGATCAAAGTGGAGAATTGTCAGCCACAGAATTGATTGCGTTCCGCGCTAAATCTGGGGAAGGGCTGGAGGAATTAATGAACCAGCTGAAAAATATTTTTGAACAATCGGGGATTTCCTCCAACAGCATCGTTGAGTTCCTGAGTGATCGGGCAGGTCAACAAAATGATTTGAGTTCGCTCCTGCAATCCAGTACCGACTTGAACGCTTTGATTGAGTCACGAGTTCAGGAGATTCTGGTAGGTTCAGGTTCTGAGTCGCAACTCTTGAACTCCATAACCACTACCTGAAAAACTTCTCTTTTCCAGTAATTTGAGGAGAGCTTTGCATAACCCCCCTTGTATGATGGGACGTGATGATTAACCTTAGCCTTCGTGCCCTGCAAGGGTACGTGGTATTCTCCAAAGCATTCGTGCCCGGAACGGGTACTTTGAAAAAGTGGGGGTCCCTGGAAGCCCCCCTTCCACGAAGGGGGGTTGGGGGGATTTAAACCATTAATTCATCCTGAGCCATGCCTTCGAAAAAGAGACCTCCGAAACATCCCTATAACTCCCTTATAAAAGAAAAAGCAAAAGAACTTCGCCGCCAGTCCACCCCGGCTGAAAAACATTTTTGGAACAATTTGAGAAAAATGCCGTTTTATGGAGCGATAACCTTCAATCGGCAAAAACCCATTGGCAACTATATTGCTGATTTTTACTGCCACCTGTTACAACTGGTGATTGAAATTGATGGCGACAGCCACGGTCAATCCCGGACTCTGAAAAAGGATGCCGAACGGACTGAGTTTTTAGAAACACAGGGACTGACGGTCCTCCGTTTTACCAACCGGGAGGTGGAAGAAAATGTGGAAGCCGTTTTGACAAGAGTTGAAGAGTTCATGGAAAAACAAAAAGGCAAATCCCCCCAGCCCCCTTCGGAGAAGGGGGAGTAAAAACCTGAGAAAAACAAAGAATATTCCCGAGCACCTTTACTTCATGCCCGGAACGGGTACATTATATTTTTCCATAGACTTTTTGCCCCGGAGAGAACGGGTGATAGCATCCCGCTTCCCAGCTTTTCCGACTTATGCAAAGATCTCTAATTTGAGGGGGCAAAACAAGGGGGAATTTTTGACCGGACTCTTTTTATCCGGTTAAACCATCCGGTAGCCACCGTATTTTTCTTTTCGGGCGATTAAAAGGGTGCCTTGAAATTCTTTCCGGGTACCTTTTCTTATCACCAATTCTTGTGGCACATCCCACATACCGGTTGTGGTCAGCAAAAAGCTCATACTATTACAAATATCGTAAAGGGTGGACTGTTCGTTCACCTTCAGCGAAACTTCTATACCCGTTGTGGCCCTGGGGCCCACACGCCGGGTCAGGATATGGGCTCTGCTGGTAGGGCAGAGTGTATCCTCACAAAAGCTTGTGAAATCCTTGCCGATCAGGTCAAACACATCAAATCCCAAAAAACTGACTGCTTTATTGGCAAAAACGATTTTACCTTCGGGGTCGGTCTGGATAATAATGTCTGATGTTGCGTCGACCACTCTGCGATATTTTTCTCTGCTGTTCTTGATTTCCTGATAGCTGGCGACGATAACCTCCAGATCTTCCCGGTTCCTGGCTGAGATGACCTTCAAAATTTCCCAAACTGCTTTCGGATTCGAAGCGAAAAATTCAAAGAAGGTTTCTTTGTCGATTTCCAGCACACTTGCGTCGGTAAGCGCCCGGACACTGGCAGAACGGGGTTTGGATTCCAGCAAGGCCATTTCACCTAAAAAATCCCCGGCTTCCCGAATGGCTATTTGCTTTTGTTTTTTATAAACCTCCAACCGTCCCGAGAGAATAATATAAAGGCTTTCCTGAACAGCGCATTCTGAAAAAAGTACCTGTTCTTTTTTCAGACTTATCCTTTTGCTGGCACTATAAACGCGTCTTAATTCAGCTTCCTGAAAAAAAGAGCACACAGGGATATTTTTCAAGGTCTCTAAGTCTCTGAGAATGTCCATGTCGCCAAAACCAAATTGCATAAGTGTTATTTTAATAAGTAAATCTAACCACGGAATTGTGTAAATGCAAGGAAATAAACCGGTACTTCAGGTTTGAGAGCTGGAAGAAATTTGCAGTTACGCTTGATAAGGGGCTAATTTTGCGGTATTTCAATGATTTTGAGGTATTCAGGCCGGGGCTTTTTTTCGAGTTTCCGAAAGGAGGTTTGTGGCAGAAAGCACAGGTTGGGTGACTGAAACAGAACTTTAAAATGCCAGCACTCAATCAGGGTCAGTACAATTTCTTTAGAATGATGGGAAGTAGAATGGCCAGCACCACCACAATTCCTAAAAATGTTTCCAAACTTTGTAACATTTATCCTCCTCCTTTTACCGGATACCAGGCCGGGTTCCGCAAAAGCAACCCGACCCGGCAACCTTCATTCCTTTGGGCCGATCATTTTTTCGGGCCGTACTTTTTCGTCAAACTCCTCTGCAGTGAGCAGGTTTAAAGCCGCCGCCGCTTCTTTCAGGGTACTGTTTTCCTGATAGGCCTTCTTGGCGACTTTCGCCGCGTTGTCATAGCCGATGTGAGGGTTGAGAGCCGTGACCAGCATGAGCGATCCATTAAGATGTTTTTCGATCTGTGTCCTATTGGGTTCAATTCCGATTACGCAATGGTCATTGAAAGACCGGCAGGAATCGGCAAGCAGGCGGATGGACTGTAGAAGATTATAAATCATCACCGGCTTGAAAACATTGAGTTCGAAGTTCCCGGAGGAACCTCCAACATTGATGGTGGTGTCATTGCCAAGCACCTGTGCCGCCACCATGGTCATCGCTTCCGACTGGGTGGGATTGACCTTCCCCGGCATGATCGAACTTCCCGGCTCATTGGCAGGTAAAATGATTTCTCCAATTCCGCATCGCGGACCGGAACCGAGCCAGCGAATATCGTTGGCAATTTTCATGAGCGAGCAGGCGATGGTTTTTAAAACACCGCTGGCCTCGACAATGGCATCGTGCGCCGCGAGGGATTCAAATTTATTGGGAGCGGTGACAAAGGGACAGCCGGTGAGGTCGGCAATCTGTCTGGCGACTTTCACGGCGAAATCCTTGTGTGAGTTGAGGCCGGTTCCCACTGCCGTCCCGCCCAGCGCGATTTGATACATTCTGGGCAGGCAGGTATTAATTCGATCGAGAGCAAATTCCAATTGAGTGGTGTATCCGCTGAACTCCTGGCCCAGTGTGAGCGGTGTCGCGTCCATCAGGTGGGTGCGGCCGATTTTTATGATGTCCTGAAACTCGTCGGTTTTTTTCTGGAATGATCCGGCCAGCGTCGTTATGGAAGGGATGAGTGCGTCACGGATGCGCTCTACCGCCGCAATATGCATCGCTGTAGGAAAGGTGTCATTGGAAGACTGACCCATATTGACATGATCGTTAGGGTGGACAGGGTCCTTGGAGCCGATGGTCCCGCCTGCTATTTCAATGGCCCGGTTGGCGATGACTTCGTTAGCGTTCATGTTGGACTGGGTGCCGCTTCCCGTCTGCCAAACCCTCAGGGGAAAATGTTCGTCCAGTTTCCCCTCAATCACTTCATCCGCGGCCTGACAGATCAGGTCCTTGATATTTCCAGGCATAAGCCCTAATTCCGCATTAACCATGGCCGAAGCCTTCTTCAGGATGCCCATCCCCCGGATGATTTCGCGCGGCATGGTTTCAGTGCCAATATCAAAGTGGATCAATGATCGCGCGGTTTGGGCTCCATAGTAACTGCTGGCCGGGACATCAATCTCCCCCATGCTGTCGGTTTCGGTCCTGGTACTCATAATGCTCCTCCTCAGTTTTTGAAATAGTCTGCCGCTTCCGGCATGTTTTCTTCGATAAAGTTTTTAAATTTTTTCAGCAGTCGTTGTTCGGCCTGACGCACGGCCTCCCTCGTTACCCCCCTTTGATCGCCGATTTCCTGTAAGGATAAAGGTTCTTCGGAAAGAATACGCTGATTGAGAATTTCTATTTCGTTGTCATTCAATTCGGTTTTAAAGTTTTCAATATTTTTATTGAGAATTTCCCGAAACTGTTTCAGTTCGGCATTGTCTTGAACCGATTGCCCGTCCGAAAGAGTTTGCGCCGGTGTCATGGGACTATCCGGCCTGGCGGGAGTGTCGATGGATACATCCATGGCTCCAATGCTGGCAGAGACGTCAATAATTTCTCCCTCTTCCACGCCAAACCGTTCGGCCAGCAGTTTTGTGGTGGGGTCAAACCCCTGTTGCTCCAGTTTTTCCTTTTCCTTTTTCAGGTTGAACAGCAGTTTTCGCCGGGCATTGGTGGTGCCCACGCGCACCAGCCGCCAGTTATCAAGGATATGTTTAAGGATATAGGACTTGATCCACCATGTGGCATAGGCAGAAAGCCTTACGCCACGGAAAGGGTCGAAATTTTTAACCGCTTTCATCAGGCCGACATTGCCTTCCTGAATCAAATCCATGAGGTTCTGCCATTCGCGTTTGAATGTCATGGCGATTTTAATCACCAGCAGAAGGTTAGCCGTGGTCAGTTTATAGGCCGCCTCCAAATCGCCGGTTTCTTTATAGCGGATCGCCAGTTCCTTCTCCTCCTCCTCTGTCAGGACAGGATATTTGCGAACCTCCTGAAGGTAGGCGGAAAAAGGATCGAGTGGAACCAGGGACCCTTTTGGCCGGATGGCAGGTAACCGGGTTTCATCGGGTTTATCTGCGGTTGTTTCGTCGTCCATGGTTAAAAGTATAGATTAGTAAAAATGCCAGCAATTTCTGCCGGGTTGTATTTCGCGCAACAAAACTTTAGAATAACCTCATGGCCCGATTAGCACTATTTGGAATTGCCGTAGTTCTGTTGATTCTTCTTGCGCGTGCGCTTTTTCCCGCAAAAAACGCGCAACCGGAGCCGACAGAAATGGTTATGGACCCCAATAATGGGGTGTATATCCCGAAATCTGAGGCTATCAAAAAAACCATCAATGGCAAGGAATATTATTTTTCAAGCGAGCAAAGCGCTGAAGAATTCATGAAAAAACAAACGACCCCGTAGGCCAGACCGTTGGGGTTGAACTATTATAACAGAGGATTTGCCTCAAACCGGAGAAACAGGAAAATTCATGATGCAATTTAAAAAACAGCAGGTCAGTGAGTTATTGCGGAAATTTAGAATACGGATGGTTCCTGTTTTGGTGGTTGTGGGGATGATGAGCGCGTCTCCGGGTTTTGCGGAGGAAAAATGCGCGCCCGTGGATAAAAAACACATCAAAATTGAAGGTTACATTTCCAAATCATTTCGCAAGCAGAGTAAAAAGATCTTTAAGGAGTTTGGCGAGATGGGGTCCACCCGTGTTACCTTGAAGGTGTTCCCCATGGGTGAGACTTCAAAAGTTCTCGCGGTGGGGCGGTGCGTGCCGGCCTACATCGCCCAGCACATCATCAAGAAAGCCCTGAACTACAGCACCGGTGTTGAAAGTTTGGTGCAACAGCAGTTTGTCCATTCCCATTGGGTGGGTGTAGGGGTCACCATGTTTGATGAGCCTTCACAACAGATGGTGTCCGCCGACCAGATTCAACAATTGTTGAAGCAGGATAT
>Ga0210019_1004733_pt1 | contig 11657 bp, 9 predicted proteins | sample CryGeyCG2114_020_2_FD_183969 | JGI IMG/M metagenome (GOLD analysis project Ga0210019, IMG submission 183969) | Groundwater microbial communities from aquifer - Crystal Geyser CG11_big_fil_rev_8/21/14_0.20 (SPAdes) (version 2) | ecosystem: Environmental > Aquatic > Deep subsurface > Groundwater ...
GCCTTATAGAGACTGCCAAGGGCATGATGCCTGGTACTTTCCTATCCAGGGCTGAAATAGCGCGAGTTTCTAAAGACCGTTCCCGCGAAATCATCCCTATAAATCTGGATAAGATGATGATGGGCGGTAAAGATGAAGACATCTCTTTAAAAGAATGGGATATACTTTTGGTTTATTCAGAGGCAGAAGCCTCAGCTCCTTCATTTGTGGAAATAGACGGCGCTGTCAATAAACCGGGTAAATACGAGCTTACCCCAAATATGAAAATCTCAGATCTTATCTTTAGAGCCGGAGGAGTTACTTCCGGAGATTTCATTAGAGGCGCGGAACTGTTTCATATCGTTCCTGGCGAACAGCCTGTTGTGAGGGAAATAGGCATTAAAAGGATTTTCGGGGCTAATATCAATATAGATAAAGATATTATTTTGCAGGGAGGCGATACGCTTTTTGTGAAACGCGAGCCTAAGCTTACCGAGAAAAAGATGGTTACTGTAAAAGGCGAAGTAAGATTCCCCGGCACATATCCCATCATGCAGGGAGAGCATATTAGCGATCTTATATCGAGAGCCGGCGGATATACCAGTGAGGCATTTTTACCCGGCGCTGTATTTACCCGCAAATCCATAAAAGAAGTCCAGGAAAAAATGAGACAGCAGTTTCTTGTAAGAGAGCAGAGGATGATTCTTGAGGAACAGCAAGCTGTTTTATTGAGATCTTCTTCAACAGGTGTTGTTACCGCAACAACAGATCCTTTAAAGATGCGAAGAGAAATGGTAGACTTTATTGCATCGGCTGACATAGAAGGCCGCATGATAGTAGCACTATTGCCACTTGAGCAGTTGAAACACACTAAATATGATATACCCCTTGAAGATGGTGATACAATTACAATACCGGAGCCTTCTTCGGCAATTACAGTCATGGGCAGTGTCAATAACCCCATATCGGTGCCTTTTGAAATAGGTAAAGGCATAGATTATTATATCCAGCGTACAGGTGGCCTTACTAAGCACGCTGATAAAAGCGGCATCTACGTTGTTCGTGCTAACGGAGAAGCTATTAATAAGTTTATGATGACTAAGTTTGTCGAGCGCGGTGACACCATAGTCATTCCTCAGGAATTCAGATACTGGACTCCTCCGGGCACGCTTCTGAAGGATACAGTTGAAATCCTGTCCCGCATAGCAATTGGTGTGGGCATCATCGCCGCCTTGAACTAATGGAGTAGCGGAGCGAAGCTCCGCGCCTATATTGTCATTGCGAGGCAGCTTTCTTTGTCATTGCGAGGCCGCCTTTTAAGGCGGCCGAAGCAATCCCTAATTTTCCCCTTGCACCCCTTCCCAAAATACGCTATAATTAACCTCATTGTTTCTATCTTTAATACTGTTCGAGCGAGTCCGCTTAGGTGGACGAGTCGAGAACCCATAGGAGCCATACATGGAATATGAATTCAATATACTATATTATATAAATATGTATAAGAAATGGTGGAAAACCATCGTAAAGCTTATGGTAATAGCTATATTTTTTACAGTTATTTTTTCACTTCTTGTTCCGGAAAGCTATGTATCTAAAGTTACTGTTATTTCTGCTGATTCTATAGATGGCGGAGTTTCATCCACATCTTCTCTTAGCAGATTTTTAGGCATAACTGGTATTTCAAAAGGCACTTCATATAGCGATATAATTTTTGTCTTGCTTAAGAGCAATCGCATGGCTAAAGATATAAAAAATTTCCTAGAGTTCAATAAACAACCAGAACTTAAATATAAAATAAATACTCGTGAAATAATAGCTGGATTAGAAATAGAAGTTAAGAGTGGTAACCCTGCGTTTACCGAAAAGATAGCTAATTACATAATTCAAAATCTAGATAGAATAAATAGCGAGCTGAATATTACTTCAGCTAAACCTATGGTAAAAGTATTGGATCCTGCTTCTTATGGCGAAAAAGAGTCTCGTCAGGTTGTTAGAAAAGCTTTTATCGCCTGCCTATTTGCATTTTTATTAGTTAGTTTCTACATATTTTTTTCCAATTACCTTAAGAAAATAGAATCATCACAATAATACGAGACTAAGGAATGTGTAAAAAAAAGCGGTTTTTGTACATTTTAATAGGCTCTTTTATACTTAATGTCCTCCTATTGTTTTTAACAAAAACCCCTATGCAACCAGATTCTTATAGCTACGATACAATAGGAATAAATCTTTCTAACGGTCATGGTTATGTTGATAAAGTTTATGTGCCTACGATGGAGAGAGAGCCGTTGTATCCAGTTTTCTTAGCTTTTATATACCTAATATTCGATCATAGTTATTTTTTTGTCCAATTTTTTCAGATAGTATTATTTTTAGGAACAGTTGTTCTTGTTTATAAAATAGCAAGAATGATTTTTGATAAGAAAATAGCCTTTTATTCTATGACCATAACTGCTTTTTTCCCAACACTTGTAAATTATTCAAGCTATATTCTCAGCGAGACAGTATTTACTTTTTTATTGGCCTTGGTTGTATTTTTAGGTATAAAAACTTATTTTACAGATCATTTGAGTTATTATTTATTGTTGGGCATAGCCTTAGGCCTATCAGCTTTATGCAAAATCATAATGTTGCCTTTCGTGTTTATTGTTATCTTATGGCTTGTGTTTTTAAAATTCAAATCAAGCAATAAAACAAATGTTATTATAAAAATAGGTCTTATGGGGCTGATTTTTATATGCTTGATTTTACCTTGGATGAGTAGAAACTATACAAAATTCGGAAATTTTTCATTAAGAGAAGGGAGTTTAGAGCCATTGTGTATAAAGGTCCAAAAGCTTAACTATAATTTCAATGATCTTAAGCAAAATCTAGTTTTCATTATATCTGAAAATCTTGGAAAAAAGATATTTCCTAATGCAGTAAAAAATCCAAGAGATTTCTTATTTAAGGAAGATATATTAGTTATAGAAAAGATATTGCCAGAATTAAAAAGCAAAGGTTATACAGATAAAGAAATAAAAAATATTATGATAAAGGGAATAATTAGAAGGCCTATTAAATTTATAGTTGTATCTTCTATAGATTTATTAAAGATGACACAATTTACGTATCTTCCTGTTTTGATAGATCAGGAATATTTAATAAAGAAAATATCCGATTATCGACATGGAAATATTTTTCTTTCTTTGTCAAGGGGTATCTTTAGATTACTGGCATATGTATTGATAGTATTTTCTATAATGGGAATTTTTGCGCAGAAAGTACTATGGCGGGAATGGATTTTTTTATTTATCGTAATAATATATATATCTTTGGCATATTCGATTGTCTATGGCCATGGCCGCTATTCGGTACCGCTTATCCCATATTATATAATTTTATCTTCAGCTTTTATTCTAAAGAATAAAAAAACTGCCTTATGATCAATTTATTTTTTGTTGGCATATTGATTTCACTGGTGATAGTTTTTATTCCTACAGTTTTTACAGCATCCATGTTAATTGGAATATCCAGTATACTGATTTGTTTATTTATACTTAATAGTGCGATAGAAAAATCTAATGAAAGGATCTTTTTGTTAAATATATTTTTTTTATCGCTTCTATTGAGAACTTTAAGTTCTTTTCTGCTTTATAACCTTGTTTTTATACATACAGGGACAGGCCTACTTGGGGATGCGTGGAGTTACAGTGAAAATGGATGGAAGATTGTAGATATGTGGGTATCAGGCGTCAGAGATATAAAATATATATATAATTATGTGAGGCACATCAGCACCAGCGGGACGCTTAGTGCTTTCGATTTCTGGAATGCTATGGTATATTTTTTTACTGGGAAAAGTCCTCTTTTCATAACTTTCATCAATTCTTTGGCAAGTTCCTCTACGGCTATATTTATCTATTATATAGCCCTGCAGCTTTATAATGAAAAGGCTGCTAGGATATCGGCTGTTCTGACCGCTTTCTGGCCTTCATTATTTATATGGTCAATACAGGATCTGAAAGAACCGTTGAGTATTTTTTTAATAGTAGTATTAATATGGGCTATACTGCAGTTAAAAACAAGGTTCAGATTTTATTTGTTATTAATAGCAGTATTATCAAGCGTAGCTTTGAAAGAATTAAGATTTGTGTCCTTTTTTATATTTTACGCTTTAATATTTCCTATTTCTTTGATTATATTTTTATGGAATAAGCACAAGTTTTTATTCATATTGATAATTATACTGGCAATCGCAATAGCTGCGACTTGCACATATAATTATATAATGAAATTTTTACCAGGAGGCAAGAATAGTCTTTCATTTGTGGAATATATATATCAAATGCGGACATTTCGTACATATGGGAATACGGCATTTTTGGCAAATCTGGATATCAGGAATCCATTGAGTTTTATGTTTTTTGTGCCTGTCGCATTATTCATAGCATGGTTAGCGCCTTTCCCATGGCAGCTTGGCAGCATATCTCAGATAATGGGCATGCCTGAAATGTTAATATATTATTTATTATTACCGGCTATGTTTTCAGGATGGAATTTCATTATGAAATATAAAATAAAAGAGGGCGGAATAATAATTTTATACATATTTATCATGATGCTGGTTTTAGCTTTTATAGAAGGTAATATCGGAACGCTATTTAGGCACAGGGCAATGGTCTTACCTTTTATATTTATACTGATAGGTATAGGTTTGGAAAAAAAAATACTCAAAGCTACAACGCGTATTTAATTTTATGAAAGCTTTATTTATTTCTTATAATGGGGCAATGGAGCCATTGATGCAATCCCAAGGCATTCCGTACTTAAAAGGTTTGTCTGGTAAGGGAGTCTGTATTTATTTGTTGAGTTTTGAAAAGAAAGGTCTATGGAAAAAATATTCAAAAGAAAAAATCAATAAATTTAAAGAAGAATTGAAATCATACAATATAAAATGGTATGGCCTTAGATATCATAAAAATCCATCTTTACCTGCCACTTTATTTGATATATTTATGGGAAGTTTAGTGGGATGGTATATTAGTATTTCAAAAAAAATAGACATTATTCATGCTCGCACCACTGTTTCAGCTGCTATGGGATACGTGATCACTAGAGTTACTGGGAAAAAATTTATATTCGATGAAAGAGGATTGACTGCTGAAGAGTATGTTGATGGAGGGATGTGGAAAAAGGAAAGTATTTCTTATAAGTTTACGTCTTATTTTGAAAAGATATTTTTGATAAAAGCGGATGGATTGATCCTTCTTTCTGAGAATATAAAGGATTTCCTGTCGTATAGCGATTATTTGCCACGCAATAATAGGAATAAAAAGCAGAGTGTAGTGGTCATACCATGCTGTGTTGATATCGAGAGATTCAATAGCGATAAAAATATAACAAAAAAGGTAAAGCAAGAACATGGCTTGACAGAGAAGTTCGTTTTCTTGTATGTTGGGTCATTAGGTACATGGTATTTATTGGGTGAGATGATAGATTTTTTTATTGCAGCAAAAGAACGTATTAAGGATGCACATTTTTTAATAGTGACGCATACAGGTAAAAAAATAGCGGATAAATATTGCAGGGAAAAAGGTCTACATGAAAGTAATTTTACTATAATAGAGTCAGAGTTTGAAGATGTGCCTTATTACACTAAACTGGGTGATGCGGGCATGTTCTTCATAAAACAAGTGCTTTCCAAAAGATCTTCCTGCCCCACTAAGTTCGCGGAATATCTGGCGAGCAGCTTGCCAGTGATAATAAACTCGCAGATAGGTGATACAGACGTCATTGTTAAAAATAATAGATTAGGCGTAGTTATCAAAGATCTTAATAAAGATGCATATATGAATGCTTTGAACGAATTAATAGAGCTATTAAAAGATAAGGATATGTTAATAGAGAGGTGTCATAAAGTAGCAGATACTATATTTTCCCTAGAGGTAGGCGTTTCCAAATACTTTAGTATATACAATAAGGTGCTATGTGGAAGAGAAGCTTAAAAAAAATACATTACCTTTTGTTAGCATAGTGATCCCAAATTATAACGGGGGTCCTTTTTTGATGAATTTGATAGATTCTATATTGCACCTGGAATATCCAGCAGATCGCTATGAGGTCATTATCATAAATAATAATTCATCGGATGGTTCTTTAGAGGCATTAAAGAGCAGGTATCCATCTTTCATTGCTGATAATAAGATCAAGCTGATAGAATCAACTGTAAATGCAGGAGCGCCGGCTGCTTACAACATGGGAATAAACAAGGCTGATAAAGCATATGACTATATCTTGAAATTAGATAGCGACATGGTGCTTACCAGGGACTGTTTGATGGAATTGATCAAATGCGGCGGATCTGGCCCCAAGATAGGGTTTGTAGGAGGCAAAGTTTTTTATTATTCTGATAAGACTAAACTTCATCTGATAGGTTCGAGATTGAGCCCATTTTATTCTGGGGGCATAGGCATAGGTAAATGCAAGTCAGCCAGTAGTTTATATGATAAAGACAGAGAGATTGATGTTGTCAATGGGTGCATGATGCTTGTAAAAAGAGCAGTAATAGATGAAGCGGGACTGATGGATGAGAATTACTTTTTATATTTTGATGACCTGGACTGGACATTAAGGGCCATGAGAAAAGGGTATAAGAGTATTTATTGCAGCAAGGCGCTGGCATATCATAATACATCTGAGCCTTATAAGAGATTCCAGAACAAGAAATGGATCCATTATGCAGTATATAATGGATTTTATTTTATGAAAAAAAATTATAAAGGTATTGACCGCGCTATTTTTTTGATTTCCATGCATATAAGGATATTGGCGTATTTTTATGGGATAATGCGTAACAATACATTTTTTAAACAAATAGAACTGGTAAAGGCTTTGGCCTTGGCTTATTGCGGAGGGTTAAAGTATTTATGGAAAAGAGGGTAGTGATCATAGGGGGCGGCCCTACAGGTCTTGGGGCAGCTTATAGATTAAAAGAACTAAAGCGCAAGAACTGGGTCTTGCTGGAAAAAGAACAGTATGTGGGAGGACTTTCAGCTTCAGTGAAGGATGACTTAAATTTTATCTGGGATAAGGGCGGACATGTATTATTCTCTCATTATAAATATTTTGACGACATAGTGGAGAGGCTTCTTTATCGCGGGTATGCAGAACACGAGCGAAAAGCATATATCTATTGCATGAAAAAATGGATACCATACCCATTCCAGAACAATATCAGGCATTTGCCTAAAGACGCTATGTCCGAGTCCATTATGGATCTGATCATCGCTCAGCAAAAAGCAAAAAGCAGTCATAATTTTAAAGAATGGATATTGAACACTTTTGGAGAAGGCATAGCTAACTATTTTATGATGCCTCAAAATTTGAAGACATGGGCTTATCCTTTAGAGGACATGGATAATAATTGGATCAAGGAGCGGATAAGCATTATAGATCCAAGGAGGATCTTGAAAAATATACTTTATAATAAAGATGACAATGGATGGGGCCCTAACAATAAATTCAAATTTCCTTTACGCGGAGGGACAGGGGGATTGTTCTCTAAATTTGAGCCGATCTTTAAAGAAAACTTATGTTTGGGAAAAAAGGTTGTCAAGATAGACGTGACTAATAAAAAGCTGGGTTTGAACGATGGCGAGGTTATAGATTATGACATATTGATAAATACTTCGCCTTTAGACCTGTTTGTCGATATGATGAAACCATGCGTAGCCAAAAGTGGACTTAAGTCTAATACCAAGTGCCTGAAACACAGCAGTTCTTATGTGGTTGGGTTAGGTTTAAAAGGCAGGTGTAGAAGTTCTAAATGTTGGATGTATTTTCCAGAGAGTAATTTCCCTTTTTATCGTGTAACATATTTTTCTAATTATTCCAAATATAACGTGCCTGATCCTAAGGCTAATTGGTCGCTCATGTGCGAGACCAGTTACTCTAAATATAAAAAAATAGATAAGGCTAAGATAGTGAACGAGACCATTAAAGGGCTTTTGGATAGCAATATTATATCTGACAGTGATAGGAAAAATATAATATCCACTCATACTATAGATATTGGATATTCGTACCCAGTGCCTACTATAGGCCGTGACAAAGCTTTAAAAAGAATAAATCTTTTCTTGGAGGATAACGGCGTGTATTCCAGGGGAAGGTTTGGCGCATGGAGATATGAGATCGGGAACATGGATCATTCTTTTATGCAGGGTAAAGAGGTCATCGATAAAGTTTTATTGGATAAAAATGAAATTACATACAATAGCAAATAAATTAAGAGCAGCTCAAATTCTCATAAAACATAAGGGCTTACCTAGTTTTCTAAAGAAACGTGTATTTGGCTGTGTTTGCAGAGAGGCAAGATTTGGGATGTCGTATATCGCAATGAGGTGCATGGAATCATGCTTCGCCGCAGCTAATAAGCATAAATATACCTTACCAAACTATCTTCAGTTAGAACCTACGTCAAGATGCAACATGAAGTGCAGAAATTGCACTCGGGATATTCTCGGCGTATCAGGAGACATGGATTTTAATGATTTCATTAAAGTAATCAGGCAGTTCCTGTTTTTAAAAGAGGTGAAATTACAGGGGTTGGGAGAGCCTTTATTGAACGCTTCTATTTTTAAAATGGCGGAATATCTGAAGAAAAAGAGCATCACTACTTATATTGCCTCTAACGCCACACTGATCACGGAAGAGAAGGCGTGCGATATGATAAAATATTTTGATAAAATAGAAATATCGCTAGATGCTTTTGGTAGGGATAAGATCAAAGAGATTAGGGGAGTGGATTGCCTGGACAGTATATTAAAGGGCATCAGGCTGCTCAGCTCAGCTAACAACAGCAATGCCGATATAGCAGTGAATTTTGTTATGGAGAAAGCGAATGTCGAAGACCTTGTCCCATTGATAGGTTTGATAAGCGATCTTGGAGTCTATAATATTAATATCGTGAATCTTCAGAATTGGGTAAGCGTAGACAGTAAGTATGCTGATAAAAGGCAGAAATTATCAGAAAGGAATCTGGTCTTGGATGGGGAAAACGCAGAGCATCTAAAAAAAGCAATACTTTTAGCTAAGACAAAAGCGGTACATGTTGATTTTGTCCTGCCCGAGGAGCAAAGAGGTAAATGTTTCTGGTATAAAAAAGGCGTTTATGTTTCATGGAACGGCTATGTTACTCCTTGCTGTATCAGGCCTAATTATGAAGAATTCAATTTTGGGAATATTTTTAATAATAATATCAGACAGATCTGGAACAGCCCAGCTTATGTTGAATTCAGACAGAAACTGAATAGCGGGAATGCGCCTTTAGTGTGCAAGGGGTGCAACTATGCGTGATATTGGACAGGAGGTCCCTTGATCTATGAATAGGAGATTGGAAGTATTAAAGCATTGGTGTTTCGGTAAAAAGAACGGGGTTTCATTGAAGGATCTAGCGCGGTTCTTAATGAGTCCGGGCTATTCTTCTAAAGCTAGCGCTAAGATAAACAGTATAGATGAGACAAGAGAATATCTTGTAATGCATTTTAAAGATGTAAAAGAGCCATTATACTGCCCTAAGGACGTAAACAAGGCTAAACTGTTTCAGATAGTCGGAGAGATGATGTATCCTAAAGACTGGCATTATTATGAGATAGATCAAACAAGAGTCAGTCCTCAAGACATCGTCCTTGATTGTGGCGCAGCTGAAGGCTTGTTCAGCCTGCTGATAGCGAATAGATGTAAGAAAGTATACGCAATAGAGCCTCTGAATTCATTTGTAAAAGCAATGAAGGTGACTTTTTCAGGTTTTAATAATATTGAGATAATCCCTGTAGCATTGTCAGACAGGGAACTAAAAGGATCTTTGCTTGAGAACGGGATAAGTTCCCATGTAATTGCTGGTGGTGAAGGTGTTCCTGTGGAGATAACTACGATCGATCGATTGTTCCATGATAAAGATAGGCCGGTCTCATATATAAAAGCGGACCTGGAAGGATGTGAGATGGAAATGCTGAAAGGCGCTAGGAAGACTATCGGTAAATATAAACCAAAAATAGTTATCACTACTTATCATGACAAGGATCATGCAGACATGATCTCCAGATATTTAAAGAGCATAAACTCGGATTATAAGATTTTATTGAAAGGTATTAAAGGCAAGCTTGGCCTCTATGTCATGCTTCATGCCTGGTGAAAAATATGAAAAACAGGGTCAAGGGCTTATTTAATATATTTTGCAATGAGATATCATATAGCGTGTGGTCTCCCAAAAGGATCTTTTATGTCTTCAACAGAAGCAAGTTTCTCGGGTATATAGAGGGCATAAAAATAAGATTTAATTCATGGAAGTCCTGTGAATACGCTGGAAGCGATATTTCAGTCTCTCACCGAACATATCACAATTACAAAGCTTATGTTAAGCACCAAAAATCTAAACTAGCTCATATTAAATTAGACGAATACGATGCTCAGTATGGAAGCGCTCTCAAAGAATGCTTATCCCAGATAGGCCTTATCTACCCTGGAATGACAGTGCTTTGCCTTGCTTCGCGCATAGGCACAGAAGTTAAATCCTTCTTGGGTCTTGAGTGTTTTGCCATAGGTATAGACCTTAACCCTGGTAAAAATAATAAATATGTAGTTGTAGGTGATTTTCATGACGTGCAGTTCTGCTCAAGTTCTGTAGATGTAGTTTTCACTAACTCCATGGACCATTCGTTTTACGTAGAGAAGTTGATAGGTGAAATGAAACGGCTGTTGAAGAGCGATGGCATCTTGATAATTGAAGCGACAAAAGGTACTAAGGGTGGAATGCGGCCCGGGGTCTATGAAAGTTTCTGGTGGGAAAGCATAGAGGACCTGATAAAGTTATTCAATAATGCTGGTTTTACGCTTATCAGAAGGAGCTCTTTTAGCTATCCTTGGGCTGGAGAGCAGATGTGCTTTAAAAAACAGGACAGTCCTGGCAAATAGAATGGTAAATCTTGTATATATAAAAAACGATTATTATCCAAATAATAGGGCAAGCGTTATACAAGTTATGAATACTATATATGCGCTAGCCTTAGATGGAGTAAGCGTGCATGGCTTTTTTAAGAGGAAAGGCAATGAGAGAGCTCAGGATGTTCTAGAGTATTATGGGTTAGCTCATCATGATAATCTGGATATAAAGTTGCTTTATGTACCTTGTTTTTTAAGTAAAAATATTGCAGGTGATATCTATTTTACGCTATCAGCGATCATATTCTTATTCTGGAGAGTAGGGAAGAAAAAAGCAGATATTGTATATTGCACTGGAGTCAGCAGGTATTTAAGTTTTATAAGTCCTATCAAAAAGATGATCAATTTGAAAATTGTAAGCGAGATGCATCAGGCGTGTCTTGAACAGAAAACTTTCAAGTTGATTAAAAAAATGTATGATAACAAAGTGTTCGATGGGATCGTTGCTATTTCACATGTGCTGAAAAAAGAATTTGTAAAGCGCGGGATAAAATCTTCTTATATTGAAGTAGCTCATAGCGGAGTCAATCCTTCTATAAAGCAGTCAGATGCGCGTCTGGACCTTATCAATGAACTAGGTTTGCCTTTTAGTGAGAATGAAAAAATTATCATTTATGCAGGACATCTCTACCCATCCAAGGGCGTAGATACATTGATAAAAGCTTTTTCCAGATTAAAGAAAATAATACCTGGCGCTC
>Ga0210019_1004736_pt1 | contig 11655 bp, 11 predicted proteins | sample CryGeyCG2114_020_2_FD_183969 | JGI IMG/M metagenome (GOLD analysis project Ga0210019, IMG submission 183969) | Groundwater microbial communities from aquifer - Crystal Geyser CG11_big_fil_rev_8/21/14_0.20 (SPAdes) (version 2) | ecosystem: Environmental > Aquatic > Deep subsurface > Groundwater ...
GGCTCGGTTTTTGATTTAGTACGAGTTTCAAAGTCAGAAAAACGGCAAATAACCGTGATAGTTTTGAAAGAAAAATTATTTTCGATAAGCTCTTCCCAAATATCTCTAATAATTTTCTCAAAAGTTCCAAAAAGAATTTCTGGGTCTCGGGTATCTTGGTCAAAAGTGTGTTCTTTACCAACGGACTTAATGATTTCTTCGGAAGAAACTTCTTCTTCGTCAACTCCCCTGGCTCTCTCATAAATGGTCTTCCCTACCACTCCAAACATATTTTTTAATTTGGCTTTTGATAATCTTTTAAGCTCTTTTATTTTATTTATTCTAATAGCCCGGAGTTTTTCAGCCGTTTTAGGTCCAATTCCAGGCAAATTCTTAATATCTAATGGCTCCAAAAATTTTTTCACTTGATTTGGTTTAATTATTAAAAGGCCATCTGGTTTTGCCTTTTCAGCCGCCATCTTGGCAATCGATTTATTGGGGCCAATGCCAACAGTTGAAGTCAATTTTTCTTTTTCAAGGATTTCCTCTTTTAACTTTTCAGCAAGGACTCCAACCCCCCCGCCACCCTCCCGCCAAAGGCGGGCCCCTCGCTTAGCTCCTTTATAGGTTTTCAAAAAACTTATATCCAAATAGGCTTCGTCCAAACTGATGATTTCCCAGAGCTTTGAATATTTTTTAACAATTTCCATTATTTTTCCAGAAACCTTCTGATAGAGTTCCATATTGACTGGCAAAAATACAGCATTGGGACAAAGTTGATATGCTTTTGAAATTGGAAGAGCCGAATGAATTCCATATTTTCTGGCTGCATAAGAAGCGCTACTAACTACCCCTCTGCCTTGTCCTCCTTTGGGGTCTGCTCCAACAACTAGTGGCATTCCTTTAAATTGGGGGTTCTCCCTTTCCTCTACCGCGGGAAAGAAAGCATCCATATCAATATGTAGAATAATCCTTTCCATATATTTATTTTACCATTTTAAAAACAAAAACTGAGCCGGTTGAGAAGTGGCTCAGTTCTTCTCCTTGCCTTTTCTGGCATTTTACCCTCCTTAAAATAAGTTTGGCTGTCGTCCCTCGGAAATCTTTTGGGTTTTAGATTGGCTTGACTGAGAAAGTGTTGCTTCTTCTATAATCATTTTTAATAGAGTTAGCTTATTTTCTTTTCTCTGAAACTCCCAACAAAAATTTTGTCCATCTTTTCCAATGCCAGTTATAAAGGCAAATGCTTCTATTGATTGTCGATCCATTATTCATCTCCTTCCTTCTAAAAAATTAGAGACCGAGGTTGGCAATAGTTTGGAGAAATTCTTTTAAACTAACTGGCTTTCGCAAGTTAGCATCTCCAAAGTTTACAATCAAACCTGAAAGTCCAATAATCTTTATTCCTGACACTTCTTTCCTTAAAACCGCAGCTATCTCTTCACCATCTCGGGGTGATTGGGGTCTCAGAGAACCATCCAAGACAGCTAAATCTACTCCCAATTCCCGGACTCTCTTTACCATCTCTAACGCCTCATTGAAATCGCCGGTTTCAAGCAAAACCTCGTGTCCGCCAGTTTCTAAGAACCCACGGATTATCCCTCTTTGATATGCATCGTCTTCGGTCAGAAAAACCTTAGCCATCTTCCCCTCCTTGTTTTCTTGAGATCTTCCAAATAAAATTGCTAAGGAACTGTTTCTCCTTTGGTGCCTAGGAAATTCTACTTTCCTTTTAATCTTCTCAAAACGTAGGTTACGACAAAACAGATTCCTCCAAACAGAGTCCAGATTCCACCCATCAGCATAGTCACTTCCTGAAACTGCCCCCGATTCAACCATAGCCAGCCAAGAATCAAAGCAAGGCCTACAATAATAAAACCGTGACTTATCAGCCATTCTCTCTTACTCAAAATCTGTAGCGGCCTTACTAAAAAGTACATAGCCACGCTAATCCCGATGATAAGAACAATTAAAACAGATATAGGCATTTTTCTCCCTCCTTTTATTTACCTAATGGCTCTAAAATTTGCCTCTGAAGAGGCTTTACTACTGATTTTAATATTTTTGAAGCATTTAAAATCTCAACTCCAATCACTTGACCATTTGAGTCAAGTTCAATATTAATTCCCGGGGAAATTTCAATAAATTCTTCCTCAATACCTTTTTTTACTCCGATATAAAGCACGTCGCTTTTTTGATCATAATTTATTATTTTTTTCATAGTTTTTGCCATCTCCCTGATTTTATTCTACTAATTTTCTGATAATCTTTCAAGGGATGGATGGTAATTAAATTGATTTGATTATTTATTTCTTCATAAATTACTGCCATCTCTCGAAATTTCTCTTTAAATTTCACTTTCTTTATCGCTACCTTTTTGAGTGTTTCTTTATCAAAATAATGCTCCTTCGAAGTTTGATAGATTTTCTTTGGTAGAAGATAAGGAATTTCTCTTAATTTTAAACGAAGTATCAAATGGGAAGAATAAATAATTTTCTTCATAAAAATGTGCCCCCAGGAGGAATCGAGCCTCCATCAATAGCTTAAAAGGCTACTGCTCTACCATTGAGCTATGGGGGCGCACGGTCGCCTTCGGCGACCTAAATTCAAAAGTCAAAAAGCAAAATGCAAAATTACAAATCTTCTTTTCTTAATTGCTCTAACAACTCTTTTTGTTTTTTGGTTAATTTCTTTGGAGTTTTAACAATTAATTCAACATATAAATTTCCCTTTCCATAGCCAGAGAAATGAGGAATTCCCTTGTCAGAAATTCTTAAAATCTTCCCAGATTCAGTGCCAGCTGGAACGGTCAATAAGATTTTCTTTCCTTCGAGAGTCAACGCTTCCACCTCATCACCTAAAGCTGCTTGAGAAAAAGAAATGGGTAAAGAAATACATAAATCGTCGCCTTTTCTTTTGAAAACAGGATGGGGTTTGACAAAGATTCTAACATATAAATCACCTGGCTTTCCGCCTCGTCTGCCCGCCTCCCCTTTGCCTTCAACTTTGATTACTTGATTGGTATCAACTCCGGCTGGAATAAAAATTTTTATCTGCTCTTCTTCTTGAATTCTTCCCTCGCCCTGGCAAACATTGCAGAGTTTATCGGGTCGGTAGCCTTCACCGCCACATTCAGGGCAAATAGTTAGCCTGGTGAAGGAACCGAAAAATGTCTTTTTGATCTGCTGGACTTCACCTGTTCCCCGACAAGAAAAACATTCCTTAATTTTTGTGCCAGGTTCAGCTCCCGTTCCCTGGCAACGAGAACAAGAAACCATTTTGTATAAAGAAATTTCTTTTTCTCTTCCTTTTAAAGTATCTTCTAAAGGAATTTTCATCTCAATTTCAATGTCTTTGCCTTTCTTCAAATCTCTTTTCCTCCGAGGAGCGCCAAAGCCAAACATTTCCTCGACCATATCTCCTAAATCCTCAAAGTCAAAATCCATATCAGGTCTTCCCCAGGCCCATTGGAAATCAAATCCCGGCTCCCCAGCTGGGGCTCCTTCAAAAACTCGGCCGAATCTATCATACTGGCTCCTCTTTTCTTTATTAGAAAGAATCTGATAGGCCTCGCTTATCTCTTTAAATTTTTTCTCATCTCCCCCTTTGTCTGGATGATGTTTGTGGGCCAATTTATAATAGGCCTTCTTGATTTCATCTGGAGAGGCATTTTTCTGGACGCCTAAAATTTGATAGTAATCCTTTGCCATAAAAATCGCGAAACCGACGCGAAACTCCCACAAGTGGGAACCCTACGCGAAACAGAAGCGAAAGTTTAGCGTCAGTTTTGCGTATGGTTTAGCGTCAGTTTAGCGGTATTTACTTCTCTTTGTACTCCCCTTCCTCAGTATCTTTTTTCTCCTGAGCAGCTTTATATAATTCGGTTCCTACTTTTTGAATTGCCTGGGATAATTCGGAAGTTCTATTTTTTATTTCCTCTATGTTATCACCATCTTTCACTTTTTTCAATTCATTAATCTTCTCTTCAATTTCTTTTTTCGTCTCTGGCGAAATGGGGTGCCCACCTCCGGTGGGTCCTCCCGCCTCTCGCAATGTTTTCTCACTAGTATAAACTAAATTATCGGCTAAATTTCTAACCTCGCTTAACTCTCTTTTCTTTTGGTCTTCGGCGGCATGAAGTTCGGCCTCTTTTTTCATTTTTTCTACTTCTTCTTTTGACAAGCCGATCGAACCTTCGATTCTAATTGATTGAGATTTGCCAGTGGCTTTATCCTTGGCCGTGGCAGTTAATATACCATTGGCGTCAATATCAAAGGTCACCTCAATCTGGGGAATGCCCCTGGGAGCCGGCGGAATCCCATTTAAAATAAATCGACCCAGAGAGCGATTATCAGTTACCATCGGTCTTTCTCCTTGCAAAACATTTATTTCAACTGAAGTTTGGTTATCAGCCGCGGTTGAAAAAATCTGGGTTTTGGCAGTAGGAATGGTTGTATTTTTAGCAATCATTTGAGTGTTAATTCCACCTAAGGTTTCAATTCCTAAAGAAAGTGGTAAAACATCTAAGAGCAAAACGCTTTTTATTTCCCCTTCTGGCGCTCTGCCTTCTTCTTTTGCTCTTAAAATTTCAGCTTCAATGGCTGCACCCATGGCTACTACCTCTTCCGGGTTAATGGTCTTATTGGGTTCTTTACCAAAAAAGTCCTTGACTGCCTCCCTGACTGCCGGAATTAAAGTTGTCCCGCCAACTAAAACCACTTCATTAATCTCATTTTTGGAAAGTTTGGCTTCTTCCAGGGTTTTTTTCACTCTTTCAATCGACCTTTCGATTAAATCTCTAACCAAATTCTCAAACTGAGCCCGATTAATTTTGTAAAGAAGATGTTTGGGGCCCGAAGCATCGGCTGAAATGAAAGGCAGATTAATCTCAGTTTCCAAGGCACTCGATAATTCAATTTTGGCTTTTTCAGCCGCTTCCTTTATTCTTTGTAAAGCCAGAGGATCTTTTGATAAATCGATTCCTTGCTCTTTTTTGAACTGCTCGACTATAAAATTGATTACTCTCTGATCCAAATCTTCTCCGCCTAAATGCGGTTCTCCACCTGTTGCCTTTACTTCAACCGTATCAGGAGATAAATCCAGAATGGTGACATCAAAGGTTCCACCACCAAAATCATAAACTAAAACTTTTTCTGGTTTTTTCTTTCCAAAACCATAACAGAGAGCAGCAGCCGTCGGCTCATTAATAATTCTCAAAACCTTAAATCCAGCAATCTCTCCAGCGGTCTTAGTTGCTTTTCTCTGGGAATCGTCAAAGTTGGCCGGACAGGTAATCACTGCTCCTTCCACTTTTTCACCCAATTTTTCTTCGGCATCCAATTTTATTTTCTGTAAAATCATTGAAGATATTTCAATTGGCGTATACCATTTTCCTTGCCCTGAGCCTGTCGAAGGGTCTCCCAATTTTATTTCCACCCCACCATCACTTCTTTCTCTGGTTTCATATGGTAAGCGCTTCAACTCTTTTTGAACTTCTGGGTCTGAAAATCTTCTGCCAATAAATCTTTTGACGGCGAAAATAGTATTTTTGGGATTGGTCACTGCCTGTCTTTTTGCCAAATCCCCAACTAATCTTTCTCCGTTTTTTGCCAAAGCAACAATAGAGGGTATTAGCACCTGACCCTCTCGACTTTCTAAGCACTTTGGCTCACCTTGAAGAATGCTCGCCATTTTTGAAATTGACGTGCCAAGATCAATGCCTAAAATTTTTGCCATAGATTTATTTTATTTACTTATTTTTACTTTGGCAGGTCTTAATAACCTACCGTTTATTTTATATCCTTTTTGGATTTCTTCAATGACAATGCCCGGCTCCTTGTCTTTGACTTCTACTTCTTCTATAACTTCGTGGAAATTCGGGTCAAACTTCTCGCCTACTGATTTTATTTCTTCAACTCCCTGATTTTTCAAAAAGTCCAAAATTTGATTTTTTGTCTGTAAAATTCCTTTGACATTCTCATCGGTTTTTAAATTTTCTGGCAAATTTTTCTCTGCCAATTCAAAGTTATCCGCAATTGGCAAAATCTTCAAAATCAAACCTAAATCCCCATATTTTATAATCTCTCCAATTCTTTCCAGTTCCCCCTTTTTATAATTCAAAAAATCCGCTCTTTCTCTCTGCCAACCAGCCAAATATTCTTCTTTTAATCTTTCACATTCCTCAAGTTTTTCCTTTAATTCTTCGACACTTAACTCCTCTTTTTCTTCTTGCATCTTAATATTATAGAAAAGTTTTAAACTTTTTTCAAGACCTTTGTTATGTTTATCCGACTTTAAATTTTTTGTTACAAAATGGACATATAACTTCTCCACAATTTGGCTCACCTAAAACAACGATCTCTAAATTCTTAAGCCTATTATCATCCACTATTTTATTTTTATGATGAATAATTTCATTTAGTCTTAAATATCTACCTATAAATTTTTCCATTACTAACCTATGTTCTAATACGTATCCTTTTTTAGTACAAGATGGATGGTCAGGACTATAGATCCAAACCCGGCCAGAGGTATTGTCTTTATATCTTCCTCCTTTCCAATAACCAGCTTCTGGTCCTCTTCGGGTATAACCGTATGATTTTATCTTTCTAATTCCGAATCTATCTAACCACCTTGTAATAGTCTTAAAACTCACCTCACATTCCTTAGCGATTTCTGAGACAGATAATTTTTCTTCTTTATATTTCACCCGAAGCCATTTTTTATTCCAATGTTTTTCCATGAATATCTATTATTGGATAAATTTATTTTAGCAAATTAACAATAGAAGTCAAGAGTGCTAATCCAATATCCACAAGGTATCTTTTCCGAAAATATGTTAAAATAATTTAATAACCATGAGAAAGGAAATAGTATTTTTATTGGTCATTTTAGCCATTGCCTCTTTTTTCAGATTATGGCAGTTGGATTCTATTCCACCGGGACTCTATCCTGATGTGGCGATTAATGGGAACGATGCCTTAGATTCCTTAAAAACCGGGAATTTCAAGGTATTTTATCCAGAGAACAACGGCCGGGAGGGGCTGATGATGTGGTCAATTGCTCTTTCTTTTTCAATTTTCGGAGTCAGTATCTGGTCTATCAAAATTGTCGCCGCCATAATTGGCATTTTAACTGTCCTTGGTCTCTATCTTTTAACCAAAGAATTATTCAATTACTACGAGGCCCGTCCTCGTAGTATTATTGCTTTTTTGTCAAGTTTCTTTTTGGCTACTTCTTTTTGGCATACTAATTTTTCCCGAATCGGTTTCCGAGCAATTTTACTGCCTTTTATTTTAGTTTTCGGATTTTATTTTTTATTTAAGGGATTCCGCGAGAAAAGAATTTCCTATTTCATAATTTCTGGCATATTTTTCGGCCTGGGTTTTTATACTTATATTTCCTATCGTTTTATCATTTTATTACTGCCTCTAATTCTGATCTGTTGGTGGTTTATTTACCAAAAGCAAAATTTAAGAAAAATCTTTATACTTAATACTCCATACTTAATACTGGCTACTATTATCATTGCTCTTCCTATCGGCTTTTATTTTCTCCAAAACCCTCAAGATTTTATCAGCCGAGCTACCGGCATTTCAATTTTTGCTACCGAAAATCCAATCAAAGAATTCGGAAAATCTCTAATCTTGCATCTGGGAATGTTCAATTTTTACGGCGATCCTAATTGGCGCCATAATTTCGCCGGCTCCCCCATGCTTTTTTGGCCAATTGGAATTTTATTTTTAATCGGCTTTGCCTTGTCAATTAAACATATGAAGTGGTTGATAGCGTGGTTTTTCGTAATGTTGTTGCCAGGGATTTTAACTTATGAAGGTATCCCCCACTCCCTTCGAGTTATTGGAGTAATTCCGGTAGTTTACATTTTTGCTGGGATCGGTGGTTATTCTGTTTATCAATGGTTTAACAAAAATATTAAAAATAAAAAATTATTAGTTACGGCATCTATTATTTTTTTACTAATGGTGGGGGTTTGTGAAGGTAATAAATACTTTGTTAAATGGGGGGCTCGCCCCGAAGTGGAAGGTGCTTTTTCTTCAGATTATGTTGAAATTGGAAATTATTTAAATTCCCTGCCTCAAGAAACTCAAAAATATGTTATTGTCAATATGCCAGGAGTCCCTGTTCCCTGGCCAAATGGCATTCCTATGCCAGCCCAAACTGTAATGTTTATTGAAAGCACTAAATACGGTCAGCCTCAGTCCACTTATTTATTGCCTAAAGATTTAGATCAAATTAAAATAGAAAAAAATGCAGTAATAATACCAATGCAACATGACTAATCGCACTACTAATATTATTGCAGTAATTCTTTTAATTTTTGTCTTTTTTATATCCGTTTTCAGTATGAAAGATGATTCGGCGACTATGGATGAAATGGCCCATTTGCCAGCCGGTTACAGCTATTTGACCCAGAAAGATATGAGATTAAATCCTGAGCATCCTCCCCTGATAAAAGATTTAGCGGCTATTCCCCTGCTTTTTATTAATGGTTCGACGGGCTCACCACAAGGCGGAATAAATTTTCCCGCAGAGATAAAAGACTGGAAAGATGACATCAATGGTCAGTGGGGTTTTGGCTTTAATTTTCTTTACAATTCAGGTAATCCGGCTGACAAGATGATTTTCTGGGGTCGCCTGCCAATGATTTTAATCTTAATTTTGCTTGGGTTTTATATTTTTAAATGGGCAAAAGAATTATTTGGTAATAAAGTGGCCTTGCTATCTCTGTTTCTATTCTCTTTTTCTCCGACTTTTTTAGCCCATGGAAGATTAGTCACCACTGACGTTGGAGCTGCTACTGGAATATTTATTGCTACTTATTATTTTGTCAAAGCCCTCAAATCTTCTACCAAACAAAATGTTATTTTAGCTGGGGTTGCTCTTGGTTTAGCTGAGCTTTGTAAATTTTCGGTAATACTTTTGGTGCCCTTTTTTGTTACTTTGGCTTTTATTTGGTGGTTAATCAAAGCGGCAAGCTGGCAAAGGGTTTTAAAGGTCTCCCTTTTAGTTTTTTTAATTGGCTATATCTTAATCTGGCCAATTTATCAATATCACGTTTGGAATTATCCTCCGGAAAGACAGGTTAGGGATACGGAATTTTTACTTTCTTCTTTTGGCAGCCGACCCCTGGCAAATTTTGTTACTTGGGCAGCTGATAAACCTATCTTAAGACCTTACGCCCAATATGCTTTAGGGCTTCTCATGGTATTACAAAGAGGGGCCGGTGGCAACACCACCTATTTTCTTGGCGAAGTTTCGGCTGCTGGATGGAAAAATTATTTTCCAGTTGTTTATTTAATTAAGGAACCCTTAGCTTTTCATATTTTAACTCTGATTGCTCTTTTATATGCCGCCTTTTTGATTAAAAAGCCATTTTGGCAGGAAACCCGGCTTCGGATCTCTGGTTGGATAAAAAATCATTTTCCAGAATTTGCCATGCTGACTTTTATTGCTATTTATTGGCTAACCTCTCTAACCTCTAATCTCAATATCGGGGTCCGACATCTTTTGCCGGCTTTCCCATTTACTTTTGTTTTAGCCAGCGCCGGAATAATAAATTTATTGAAAAAACCTGCCTTGAGATTAAAATACCTAATTTTAGGAGTTCTCATTTTGTGGCAGGCTGTTTCAGTAATTTCTATTTATCCCCATTTCCTTGCTTATTTTAACAAATTAGCTGGCGGACCAAATAATGGATGTATTTATACTGTTAACTCCAACCTTGATTGGGGTCAGGATTTAAAGAGATTGAAAAAATGGGTTGATGAAAATAAAATTGATAAAATTTATGTTGATTATTTTGGCGGCGGTGATGCTAAATACTATCTAAAAACTAATTATGCCCCTTGGTGGGGACAGAAAGAACCAAAAGAATTTCCTAAAGGAAATTATTTAGCGGTCTCAGCCACTTTTTTACAAGGCGGCCGAGGAATACCTGTTTCTGGTTTTAACCAACCCGCCGGGTTTTATCGTTGGCTAGATGAATATACGCCGGTAGAAAAAATCGGCTACTCTATTTTTATATATTACATTGTTCAATGAATTAAAATTCATTGATATTTGTAAGGGGCGAAGTTACCAAATCTTAGCTCAATGTATTGAAGATTTCCTCTTTTTTCGAGAGGAATTTCTTTTTCTAAAACTTCGCTAAGTTTTGTTAATTGCCAATCTACATCTCCTTTGGGATTGAGATAAATTTCCCAGCCTTCGGAAGTTTTCAGGTTTATTCTCTCATCGGAAACTACCAAAACTTCCTCTACGGGAATTTTTAAATTATTTTCTAATTTAGATTCTGTATCTAAAATTGAGGATAAAAATTCCTTCTCAATAACTTTATTCCCCAATTTTAGTTCTTCATCTCGAGTTGTTTTTTGAATTTTTAATAATGGATTTTCTACTGAAGCATCCTCAAAAATTACCCCTTCTTTATCGAGAAAAAAATAGAGGTCTTCTTGGTTAAAAACAGCTGCTGGTTTCCTTTCTTCAACCGTAGCCGTTAAAGTATCTGGAAATTCCCGTTTTAAATTTATTTGGGCAATTTGAGGGAATGTTTCCGAAATTTTTGCTTTGATTTGAAGAAAATTAGCTAAAAAAATACTTCTTGAAGTAAAGAGGAAGAATTTATTTACTATTTGCTCTTGAATTAAATTTTGAAGTGCTTGCGTCTGAATTTTTTGATTACCAGAAATTTTAATTTCTTTAATCTGAAACGGGGAAGAAAAACAGATTAAATAAAAAATCCCTCCAAAAATTAAAAGAATTAAAATCCCCAGCCAAAAAAATTGGTTTTTAAATACTGATCTTCTTCTTTTAACTCTATAAGGCTTTCTATATTTTTTAATCATAAACCCCTCTTTGTTTTCCTTATTTTCTCAAAAAGATAGGTTAAGCAGTATTTTTTAGAAAGAGGAAAATCTTGAGTTTTAACATATTCATACGGCCTACCACCAAATCCCATTTTAAAAAGAGTCGGACCTGCCCAGGGATGCCGAGGATCTTCTTTTGGATTAACATAACCCCAAAAATCATATAAAGTGCATCCTCTCTTTTTTGCTTCTTTGATTGCTTCCCATAAAAGAGAATAAGCAATGGGAATTTTATGAAATTTTGGCAATAAAGCGGCATGATGATAAAAACCAATTTTTGACCAAAAAAGGACAAAAGCTGAGGCAATGATTTCTCCTTTGTATTTTCCAAAAAAGAAGGAAGTTTGATTATCCGGCAGAAAAGCTAAAAATTCGTTTTTTAGATAATCCAAAGAAAATGGAATAAAATGCTGAGACTCAACGACCCCTTGATAGAGTTTGTTGAAAATTGCTACGTCCTCAATTTTAGAACTTTGGAAAATTTCAATGTCCCTATTTTTTTGGGCTTGACGGATTAGATAACGAGTGGTTTTCCGCATTTGCATCAAAAGCTCTTCATCTGAAATTCTCAAATCCAATTTCCAACTGGCTTCAGGATGCATGTGGAGTGGCGCCTCTTTAAACTTTAAACTTTTAAACACTTCGTTATTTTCTTCATTCCTTTCCCAGATAGGATTTATTCTAATAAAATCCACCTTCTCCTCTTTCGCTATCTTTTTTAGTTCTTCTAATAACGTGTTTAGAGTTTGGAATTTGGAATTTGGAACTTGTTTGGGATTTGGAATTTGGA
>Ga0210019_1004737_pt1 | contig 11653 bp, 17 predicted proteins | sample CryGeyCG2114_020_2_FD_183969 | JGI IMG/M metagenome (GOLD analysis project Ga0210019, IMG submission 183969) | Groundwater microbial communities from aquifer - Crystal Geyser CG11_big_fil_rev_8/21/14_0.20 (SPAdes) (version 2) | ecosystem: Environmental > Aquatic > Deep subsurface > Groundwater ...
AGCTTTTACGAAGTACAACGTACGACGTACAAAGTACGGATTACTACTATCATCACGACTCGCTCGGAAACACGATTGCGATCACAGATAAAGACGCTCAACTCATTGAAACCTATCAATATGGTCCATATGGCAATCCGCATTTCTTTGACGCCAACGGCGAACCGATCACAGAATCACAGATCGGGAATCGGTATTTGTACACAGGCCGTGAAGATGACCGCACAACAAACCTCCAGCACAGCCGCAATCGGACATACTTTTACTACCTTGGAAGATTCGGACAAAGGGATCCGATTGGGTATACACCTGATTTTAATCTATACCGTTACGTGAGAAATTCACCACTTACGTTTAGAGATCCGTTTGGTTACGATATTTGGATTGAAGGCCCTTCACCTGGTGAACCTGCAGGTCATCAAAGTATTAATGTTGGTGATCCAAATGGTGAATACGATTCCTACAGTTTTGGTGTTAATGGCAAACTGAATTTAGAGCACGGTCTTGAAGGGGAAGTGTATCGCGACCCATTAAAAGGTGGGCAGTTGCAAGCTGGATATTATAGGAAAACGACTCCCACTGAAGATGCAGCTATACTCAACAACGTGACAAATTGTGATTTTATGAATTCAAGATTCAACGAAAGACATCCGATATCTTCTTCAGAAAGCGAGGGGCCTATGATACGCCTTCATTTTACTGAAGAAGACAAACAAGCGCTTAATTATGAACGTTATCATCATCCTCATCCCCGCGTGCAGCGGAAGATGGAAGCCTTGTGGCTCAAGAGTCAGGGCGAAAGTCATCAGCGCATCGCCCAGTTGACCGGCGTGACCGTCAATACGGTCAGCCAGTTACTGAAAGACTACCGGGCCGGAGGAATCGATCGTCTCAGAGAGATTCATTTCCGCAGACCCTCCAGTGAGCTGGCCCGCCATCAACAGACTTTGGAGGATTATTTCAGAGCTCATCCTCCTGCCGCGATCAAAGAAGCGATGAGTAAAATTGAGAAGCTTACAGGGCTCAAACGCAGTGAACCGCGAATCAAAAAGTTTTTCGATAGGCTTGGTTTGAAGCGCCGCAAGGTCGGCATGGTACCCTCCAAAGCCGATCCCGAAAAACAAGAGAGCTTTAAAAAAAACTCTTGGAACCCCGGCTTGAAGAAGCCCAAGCAGGCAAAAGGACCGTCTTTTTTGTGGATGCCGCCCATTTCGTCTTAGCCCCTTTCTTAGGCTGCCTTTGGAGTCTTACGCGGCTGTGGCTGAAGGCCCCTTCCGGCAGACAACGGCTCAATGTGCTCGGCGCGCTTAACGCAGTCAGCCATGAATTGATTACCATCATCAATGACGCTTACATCAACAGCCAAAGCGTTTGCGATCTCCTCTGGAAGATTGCACGCCTCAACCTCCAGACTCCGGTCACGTTAGTCTTGGATAATGCGCGTTATCAAAGGGCCAAACTGGTACAACAGCTTGCTCGAGACCTGAACATCGAACTGCTTTTCCTGCCTCCTTATTCGCCCAATCTCAATCTGATTGAGCGCCTTTGGAAATTTGTCAAAAAGCAGTGCCTCTATTCCCGATATTATGCCGAGTTTCACAGCTTTCGCAATGCGATTACCGAGTGCTTACAAAAAACACATTCAACCTACAAATCACAACTCGATTCGTTACTCACACTCGAATTTCAAACCTTTAAAAAATCACAATTTGTCAGCTTGTGAAGTATAACTTAAATTCCTTAATCTGTTAATGGGGAGCAGGGTGATTATGAACAAAACCACGGATTTTTGCTTAACGGCATGATGATTCGCACGGGCAATTGTGCTGTTGATACCAATCAGTTATTCGAACATAAAGAAACTTTTTTGCGTCTTGAATCCGAAGCTCGGGAAGCAAAACGCGGCATGTGGGCGTTGGCAGATATTTTCTAGGGTGGTTTTATATGCGAATTATCAATCTCTTGCTGGTTGTCACTGGTGTTATAGCGGCCATTTTTGGCTTATATTATCAAACCAAAGCCAGGGGTCACATTTCAAAAGAGAAACTTGGCAATCTCAGCGATGTCTCAATTGTGGCGACAGGTCCTATGCCGCCAAAAGAAATCTTAGATGAAAAGGGTCTTATATATTGCAAAAAATTCTGGATATCAGCTGCCATTTTTGGCACATGCATTCTCTTGGTTGCGTTACTTTCTTTTTTAAACAATATAGGTGTCGTGTGACAGGAAAAATGTTTATTCGATTCGTGACATCTCAAAAGAATGAAATGACCGGATTGAGATTAGGAATTTTTACGCTTGCCTATGATTTATTACAAGCAGGTGGTTTGCCGGTATACGAAGAGGACGAAATAAAAGCAAATTTAAGCTGGTTTAAAGAGAATCTAAAAATACCTAAGAAATTTAATCGCTCTACCAGACATAATCGCGAACCTAAAGCTATTAGTTGGTATAAAGATTCAGCGAAAGAATGCATCGTTAGAATGCATCGTTAGAATGCATAACCTAAAGGCAATCCTTGAAGGACATGATATTCATGTAGAAATCATTTCCACCCACAATCCGGGTTATATTGTCTATGAAGATGAGCATCAAGTGACAGCAGAACCATTTCAAGAAACTAATGTTTGATAGACAAGTGCCAGCCATGCACCTCAATCGGGGACCGCGAGAAGATTTAAATCAAATGAACCAGGTTAAAGATTGGTTAATGGGAGTCGGACTAGTTATTTCCTGTATTGGCTTATGGTGGCGGTTTAAAAACGGGGTCGGGTTAGTATCTGATGAATTATTTGTGGTTGTGTCAAAACTATCTCCAAATATTGAAACATGACTCAATGTGATTAAGAAATGATGAAGCTAAAAACCAAGCGTTCCCTGTCAAAAGCCTTAAAACCAACAGAAATAGCATCCTTATTGGGAAGGGCAAGGAAAAACAATAAGGCTTCAAAGGCCGCACGGAAGCGGTTAAGCTTTCCATTTTTAAAGGAGGTTGTCCGAAGCGCGATACCTCATGCTGCCAATAAAAAACAATTGATCAGATTAGTGGAGAAGGGAAACAGGGCTTTGCTTAAAGCAATTGACCAATTTAAAGGGAAATCGTCAGACTTCACACGGTATGTAAAATCAGAGGTTCAAAAAGCAGTGAAACCATAAACCGTTCTTTTCCCCATGAGAAAGGCCGATACGCGCAGCAAGGGAATTGTATTAATGAACAAACAAGAATATGATAAAATGAAAAATGAGTTTAAAAAGGAATTCTCCAAGCTTTTCGAGTCTCAGAAATTTAACAGCATTCTGGATATTCTGGCGAAATACCATCCCACAGGAAAATCTGCAGAAACCAGTGCTCAAGTGTTGGTTGTCAGTGAGTTTATTGAATCCGATGAAAAAAGAGGCGAGCTTGATCCGCTGTGCACGTTTTCTGTATCAATGAATGCAAAGGGAAAATATACTAACGTTGGTTTTGGTATTATTCCTGGCGGGAAATTATTAACCAAAACTAAGAAAAAGTAAGTGAGGCGAGTATGGAGATGACCGTAAAAGCCAAATCTTTTTTAATGCGGTGGCGGAAAGGTCAAGCGTTAGGCATTATCGCTTTTCTCGTTCTTAATTTCTTTCCCAATATATATTTAATTGGAGAAGAGCATATTAGTCCCATTAGCACAGAACTTGCCGGTATTAATCTCGGTTCTCAAACAGAAGAATTACTTAAGTTGTACCCGGAAATTTATAAACATGAGCTCATATTGGGTGAATATCTTTATGAGGCTTGCAATCAAAAAACTCAAGAGGTGTTCACTTTCGAAGAAGGACCGTGGTCTCGCAGTTACATCACCAGTATATCGATGAGAGTCGAGGAAGACGTGACGGTATGCCGTGATGAAACAGGTGCTTTGCCTGACTACGCAATTCTGCCCATTACGCCTCAAGGTGTTAAGCTAGGAGATAGTAGAGAGAAGATCTTAGAAGTCTATGGCAATCCTTGGAATGAGCACCAGATTGATTCAGGAGAATTGTTGATAACGTATGTATCGAGCCAGAAAGATTTATTCCCTTTCGGTAATGAATTCACGTTAGATTTTGTATTGAAAAAAGATCGGATTATTAGCGTGAGTCTTTCGACCGTTAATGATAATTCTCCCCGACAATTAAAAAATAGGGAAAAATGAAATTTGGAAAGATGCCGGCAAAGGTCAAATGGCTAATTTGGTTAAATATTCTTCTGCCGGTGACCATAAAAGTGTTCATTCCTGACTTTCGCTATGGTGTGATTCCTGAGATTGCCTCAGAACTCACAACAGTTCCCCTTGGTTTGATTATCTTGAATGCTTGGCTTTATCACAAACAGATCGAGAAATCTCTGTTTAAATGTTTTGTTTTCATGTTGATCGGTTTGACAAGCGGAGAGCTAACCGGTTACTTACGTTGGGGCTTTGATTCAGGGAAGTTGCTTAAGCCGGATAACATGACAATCTTTTTCGCCTCCTCCATTTTGGCGTATCTTGTTGGAATTACTGTAATTGCTTTTCTTATTTTAGGAGTGGGATTCAAGTATGCTCGCATAAGAAGTGCAAAGCGAGGTCAAAATGAATCTATCTAAGACGACTAAAGCCGGATTAATCTTCGCCGCAGTTCATTTATTGTTTTCTGCAGTTCTTTTACGAAAAATGATAATGCAATAAAGGCTATTGATGAGAAAAGAAATCAGCGCATGGACATGTATTATTTTATTGGTTTGTTCCCAAAATGCCTGGGCGCTATACGATCAGCCTACAACCTTGAAGGTGGTCGATTGGGCTGGCGGCATCGTGTTAATTCTTTTAACCATTTATGTTTTTCTAAACGTCGGGTTTAAATCCAATATAGGATTTCGCATCAGTTTAGCGTTAGTCGTTATTAATGCGTTGGGTTGGTTCGTGCTTGAGTCGTACAGGTTCTACATATCCAAGACAGCCGAAGGTTTCGCAGGAATTGATCGTATGGGTATTGCAGATTCTGCGCAATCAATCCTAGAGCAACGCTTGATCCCTCTATCCCTATTGGCTATCTGCCTTTTGTCAAAACGGGTAAAGCTCATGATGGCTGGCTTGCTTTTGATTTTGACTACTTTTTGCGCTGTCGAACTCAGGTTAAACTATAAGGAGATCAACACTTACCTTACTCGTGCGGAGCAGTCGGGATACCAGGAGTTTAAAGACGGTACAGATATTCGTAACTATCTGAGCGCTTCAGGTTTAAATGTGTTACGGTTGTATCCTAAGGCACGTACGAAAAAGGTGCTCTTGGCGATGTTGCAGAGTGATTCTTGGATTGACAGGCATAATGCAGCTGTTGCGTTGCAATATTTGAGAGATCCGACTGTAATACCTCATTTAGTCGAGTGTTTTCAATTGCAAGATCAAAGTGATGCAGCTGATCAAGCAAGACTGGCATGTGCCGAGACGCTCCAGATGCTGCTTTCAGGTGAAGATGATCTCTCTGCTTATGAGCGAATCCGAACAGAATACAAACGAAATCCGGATGGGCTATTTCAGCGTTTAACAAAACAGGCAAAGCAGTCAAGATGATTTTAATTGGAGCTTGGCTTTATTGATTGAAAGGAAGATGAAATAGTGATAACAAGGCGAAGATGGTCATTGTTGCTTTCTAGTGCCTACCTTGTTTTCGGCTTCAGGCAAGAGAAGGAGACATTGTTCTTAATGCTTGTTTATGTCATGATTTCGCTTGCTTTAATTTTTTACAGCGAAGTCATTGGCAATTATGTTGGTCCGTTCGGTCGGATTTGGATTGGTCAAAAATCTCCGCCTCAAATCATAGAATTTTTAGGATGGGTCATGTTACTTTTACCCTTAATAAGTTTCATCACCACCCGGGTTTAGTATTATGAATTATCATCGGATGCTGAAAGATGAAAAGGCGATTCTGCTTATCATCTTAGACTACTCATCTTGCCGTATTGCAATAGTTAGTTTGGACGTCAATATTCCATTTCATATTCATAAAGGGGAGAGATAAGCTATGAGATTAAGCAAACTGAAATATATTTTAAGTTTGTTGGAACAAAATAATCTTATTACGGCAGACCAAAACAATCACATTTTCAACTTCATGAAAGAAAGACAGAAAACGCAGTTGTTTCGGTTTGTTCGGTGGTGTTTTATTTTAGGTGCTTTCTGGATTTTCTTTGGTTTTATGGCACTGATCCAGTTATTGAATTTTCATTTTTTGATTGATATCTGGAACTATTTGCTCCTTTTAACCAAGCCTTTTTTTGAATTAATGGAGACGATATTTGGCAGTCACTATGATTTTGTTGTCAACGGAGCGGTTTTGATAGTAGTTTGGGCGCTTTTCTTTTGGTTGGGAAACCGTGTGCGAAATCGCGAATCCTTGCCTGACTTTAAATTAGAGTATTTTCATGATTCAAGACTCAGATCAGGCACGGTCTTTCTTGTGATGGGTTACATTGCTGCAGGTATTGGTCTTAGTTTACTAAATCGTGTACTTTTGCCGGAAAATGTTTCGTATTATGATTCGATGGACAAGTTTTTTCCTTTATTTTATGTGGTTGGTGTTTTTTTCTTTGGTTACTGTGCTTATCGTTTAAAAGATCAGATTGCGTTACTTTTCGGTATTCATTTTATAGCGCTCAGCGTTGGCTGTTATTCGGGTTATGGTCATGCGTGTTATTTTTTGGCAGTTTCTCGCCCTGTGATACAACTCATCGTAGCGGTAGTTTTGATTTTGACTGGTTTTATGCATGTACGAAATCATGCAAACGGTTGGCAGGAAGAATTTGGTAGAACGTATCAATGGACAGGTCTTTTGCTTGGATTTTTTGCGTTGTGGATTATGTCGATATGGGGTATATCAAAACCTGAAGGGTATCGCTGGGAACCGCAAACAATGGAATTATGGTTTGCCAATATTGTCTTTATTTTGACAACAATAGGTTGCATGATTTTTGGCGCGCAGAAGGAAGAGCGTACGTTCTTTAATTATGGATTAACATTTCTCATTATTGAAACCTATACCATATTTTTCAGTCATCTTTGGAAAAGTCTTCACGTGGCATATGCATCGCTATTATTGGGCTGTTTGCTGGTAGGGACCGGTTATTTATTGCGTCACATTTGGCTGTTAAAACAAAGATTAACGGCTATATAAAAGGGAATTAAAATCTATAAGAAGGCACCCGGCACCACCTCAGGAGCAAGCAACACAGTTACTCGGTACTTTTTACTAAGCATGCTCAGGGAAGTAATGCTCCATAAAATCTTTTACGATAGTCTCATTAATTTTCTGACCGTAAGCTAGCACCTTCACATTTCTTTTTCCCTCCTCAAACTCTATGAGAACGCCATTGCTGGGAGAGTTATCTGCAGAGACAGTTACATTGGTGGTATTGGTGCCGTTTGCATTAAATATGATAGGCTTTCCTTCGCGTTCGGTGGGGGTCAATGCGTGCCAAGTCTTTTTTTGTTTTGACAAGTTGGTACCAAATAGCATTTCATCGAGTGCTTGAAGCATCTCAGGGACACTCTTTGTTTCTTCCGTGAAAAAAATGATAAAAAAACAAGGAGGATTAACATTGAAAAGATAAATAACATCAAATCCTTTCGCGTAAATTGCTTGGCGTACAATACCCCAATCTGGTAATCGTCTGCTTAGAATATCCGTAGCGCGGGCTCTTTCTTTTTTTGTGGTTTGATTGATTAAACTTTTCCCTTTACTGGTAAATTCGACGGTTTGATTTTTCAGATGAACATATTGATGTGTCACGCGGGAAAGCGCGTATATACCAATGCCGAGCCCTAACGAAAAAACCGTTGCACCTACAAGCAAAATGTTTACGTACAAGTTAGATGGTTTTAGGCCGAACTGTGAGCGAACAGTCGGCTGGAAAAGATAAAGAATAAATACGATATCAAAAACATAAACAAGAAAGTTTAGCAGTCTTTGACAAACGGCCAAACCAGTGACAGATGGATAAATGACACCGCCATTTGTGGCAAACATAGCTACCGGCATGAAGGGAAGGCTTATGAAAATAAAGGAAAGAATATAAAGCCGTCTGGCCCAGTTCCTGCAGTTTTTAATTTTTAAGAAGATAAAAACGTAAACACTAAAAAAAACCAAGCAAACTATTCCGTTTATTATCAAGTCGTGATACGCCTGCCATGCGCTTACAAAACCAACAATGGTATCCAGGAATGATATGCAGATACCCGTATAAACAAATTGCGAAATTGTATTCTTTATCTCGGTTTCCGTCATGCTTTTATTTTATCGGCTTTTTAGTGCCTGATGTGAGCTAATAAAAAAACATAAGCAGACGATTGCTCCTTTGTGTGTGAGGGGGGGTGGTGTAATGGATTATCCGTTATTTTTTGGGGGCTCTTAAGTAATCGTATATGCCCTGCAAATAATGCTTTTGCTTAAAATGACTTTTAGCACGCATCACATAAGCATATCTACTAGTAGGTTTTAGTTGAATCGCTTGGTTGTAGTCTTCTATGGCGTTTGCGTATTGCCCGGTCTTGTAATGTACCAGCCCTCTCCCAATCCATGCTTTAGACAAAGCGGGTTTCATTTGAATGGCTTGATCAAAATGAATCATGGCTTGATGATAATTTCCCAAACCTGTATGTGCAAAACCAAGTATGCTTTGTGTGCATCCACTATTCATTCCAAGACGAACAGCTTCGTTGAGGTCCGTAATAACACGTTCATATTGTCCTAATCGTAGATAGGTATAACCACGCGCTGTCAGCACGCTTGCTCGTTCGGGCTCTTTTGATAAGACGTAATTAAAATCTGCGATTGCTTTTTCGTCTGCATCAATTTTTGTATACAAATTGCCTCGACCCACGTAAGCGTCTAGGTATGCCGAGTCTATCTGAATAGCGCGGTTATAATCAAGAATGGCTTTTTCATACTCTTCTTTTTCTGTGTGAATTCTAGCGTCTTCATAAATCGCTTTAACATCTTCCGGTTTTGACACTAAATAAGCTTCTATTTTTGTTTTCCACCCATCGAGTTCTTCGATGGTTAAATCTTCAGTATTGGTTCCGCAACCCCTTGATATGTTAAATGGCGACACACTCAAAGCCGTTATTGGTCCTGGTGTTATGTTTGAGAAAGCTGCTGGAGTTGCAAGATTGATAATGAAAACAAATAAGGTAAAAATAATCGTGAGATTTTTGATAGATCGCATTTTCCCCTCTCCAAATGGTTTTTTGCTTCGTTGTTGACTCTTAAAAAAGTATAGCATGTAGAATGGGTTTGCAAGGGGAGTGAAACAATATAAGGAGAAAATTAATTAGTAAACCGGACGGCATTCAAATCTTGATGATTGGAATACTATTCCGGGGAGCTTGACATCAAATGATCCATAGCAAAGTTTGCAAAGATTGAAAAAATGATATATGAAAGGGCTGCACGGGGAAAACAGCCATTTTATTCTTGGCTTGTTAAAAGCATTTGCGTAGGAATATTAGCATTTGGTTTTTTCTTTTTGGATCTGTCAATTAGACTGTAATACTCCCCTTTAAGCAAGGAAAAAATTAGTTAGTGTTGGCTCGGGTTGTTTTTGCTGGTTTTGTTTTAGGTGAAGTCAAGGTATAATCTCACCATGACGAAGCCAAAATTATATGTAATTGCCGGCAAGCAGGAGTTCGATGTGGCACATAGTGAAACCACTCAAAGCAAAGCGGGCCCTCAAGCATGCTGTCCGAGATCTCATTAGAGAAAGACGGCAAACCAACGGAAAAATCGTGGTTTTAAAAAACCGAAAAGTCGTCCGCATTTCAGCCAAACGTGTGTGAGAATTATGGACACACTATGAATAATTTACCGAGTTGGTTTGCCGTCAGAAAAAATACACCCCTCTTTGCCATTACCTGTGTCTTGTGCATGATAACCTGCTCGCCAATTTTATGCGCAGACACCATTGCTTACACGCAGCTCACGGATGGTTATTGGCAAGTATGGACACAAGAAGATAACAACACACCTGTTCAGGTGACGCAAAGCGCTTTTGATAAACGGACGCCGCACTGGCTGCCTGATGGCGGTAAAATCCTTTTCCGTTCAGCCAACCGCGAACTTTTTATTTATGATCTCGCCGCTCAATCAGAAAAGCAGATTTTGCCGTCACTAGGCTGGGGGACAGACGCTGTTTTCCTAAACGACAGGGAGGTTTTATTTTCGCGTTTTGATTCTTTTTTGGCTGATGAAAGCGATCTGTGGGTATCGGATTTGAGCGGTGAAAAAAGATACCTCTTAACTCAAAAGCCGGGGCTGGAATATGCTCCCGCCGTGTCATTAGACGGCAGCCGCATTGTTTTTGTGTCCGGGAAGGGCGCCGGCACACACGAACTTTACCTCTACGAACTCAAAACCAAGCAGCTCACGCAACTCACCAAAAACGAAGTACTCGAAATGCAGCCCGCCTGGTCACCCAACGGTAAGTGGATTGCGTATGCGTCTGATGAAACCGGTAATTTCGAAATCTATACAATGGACCTTGAATCCCGGCAAACCAAACAAATAACGGATTGGAAGGGCGTTGATTTATCGCCCGCTTGGTCGCCGGACGGCAATACGATTGCTTTTACGTCGGATCGTTCAGGCGTGCTTGCAGTTTGGGCAGTTTCAAGTTCAGGAGACGCGCCCGTGAAGCTAGTCCAAAGCGATGCACCTGCACAAGAAGCCAGTTTTAAGCCGTTAGGTAAAGCAAAGGAAAAGCAAGCGTCATGAAGCAATCAACCGTTTTTTTGATGTTCGCGCTTACCGTGGGTTTAATGGCTCAAGCAGTTTTTGCTAAACCCGCACTACGCATTGAAAAGGTGAGCGTCAGCCCTAAAACAATTGATATTTCAAAGGGAGAAAAAGCAGTGATTTCACTTGAAACGAGCGAGGCAGCTTTTCTCACGTTTACTTTGAAAGATGAGAATAATAATCCAATTCTTCAAAAACACACGGGCTTGGAACCGGCGGGAAACCACACCTTTGAATGGGATGGGAAAGATGAAACGAATAAGTTTGTCACCACCGATGCTGTCATTTATACGGTTGATGCCCGCACCGAAGACGGCCGTTATGCGCGCTTTGACCCCTCCGCTGAAACCGGCGGCCAAGACTTGGCTGATTTTCATTTGGCAATCGACCGCAAGACAGGTCGTATTGCTTATGTGCTCCCGCGCGCCGGCAGAGCGAGGCTGCGGATGGGGCTTGCGGGTAATTTGCTGCTTAGAACGCTTTTTGACTGGCAGGCGCAGGAAGCGGGGCGTCATGAAATTGCGTGGGACGGCCTTGATGAATCCGGTGAAATTAAAATGCTGGATCATCCGGATCTTAATTTAAACCTCAATGCTTTCTCACTGCCGGACAATACGATTATCGTGAGCGGGCATTCAGTAGTTTATCAAGCGCCTGATTCGGCTTATCAACCAGCCGGTGCGGGAAAACACTTTCATTATCCGCATCCGCGCATTGAGTGTCATGAACCGCGCTTTGACGTTATGATTCCGGAGAGTGCATTGCAAGTCGTTACGAACCCCAAAAAGGGCGAATGGCCGCCTACGGCTCCTCGCAATGACATTGTTGTATCCCAATCCAAAATTCCGGTCCGGGTGACGATTGATCC
>Ga0210019_1004738_pt1 | contig 11651 bp, 10 predicted proteins | sample CryGeyCG2114_020_2_FD_183969 | JGI IMG/M metagenome (GOLD analysis project Ga0210019, IMG submission 183969) | Groundwater microbial communities from aquifer - Crystal Geyser CG11_big_fil_rev_8/21/14_0.20 (SPAdes) (version 2) | ecosystem: Environmental > Aquatic > Deep subsurface > Groundwater ...
TTTATCTTCCATAACGGAATCCTAGTCGTATTTTCGGGGACGGGGAACTACAACGGAGGTATCCACCTCCTCGTAGCTGATCCGGGGTTCGCCATCCTGGTAATTGGCGATGGTGGTTTTAAGCCATTTCCGATTGTTTTCCTCGAATCGTTTCATGTAATCCAGGTGTCCCGCGGGATAGGCATATTCGGGAACGTCCTCCCCCTGGTGTTTCTGCTCAAGGTAGTCCAGGTATTCGTAGGGGTCGAAATCGGACGGTTGCTTGAGGTCGAAGTCGGGCTTGAAATGCGCCCCGCGGCACTCGTCACGCATCAAGGCTCCGCGGGTGATGATCTTGGAAAGCTGGATCATGCAGTAGAGCTGGTTGATAAAGCTGGGCGTCGGATTCGACCAATGGGTGGTGTCCACGCACTTGATATCCTTGAACCGTTCCTCGATTTCCTGGATCCCGTAATAGGCTTTTTCGAGGGCTTTGTTGTCGCGGACGATCAGTACGTTCGCCAGCATGAGGCTACCCATATCCTGGTGGAGTTGGTAGGGATTTTCCTTGCCGTCCATTCTCCGCAGAGAGTCCATCCGGGTGGTCCAGTAACGCTCGGCATCATCGAACACGGTGCTGGAGATATCCTCGAATCGCTCGCCGAGATTTTTGGAGAAATTGATGACGGCCCGCGACATCATGAGTCCCGTGTAAATGCAACTGAGGAGCGAGTTGGCCCCCAGCCGGTTGGCTCCGTGGTACTGGTAATCCACCTCTCCCGCCGCGTACAGGCCGGGAATGGAGGTGGCCTGGTTGCGGGGGGAGCCATGGTCGATCAACCCGTGGCCGTCATCCTTGTAGTCGGTCCATAGCCCGCCCATGGAGTAGTGCACGGCGGGGAAGATGCGCATCGGCACTTCCTTGGGATCCTGGCCGGTGAACTTCCGGTAGATATCGATGATGCCCCCGAGCCGGTCTTCCAGGAATTCGCGGCTCTTGTGGGTGAGGTCCAGGAACACCATCGGTTCCCCGCCCACCCCGAGGTTCCGGTTGAAGACGATGTCGTGGATTTCCCGGGATGCCACGTCGCGCGGCACCAGGTTGCCGTAAAGCGGATACTTTTCCTCAAGAAAATAGTTGCGCTCGTTTTCGGGGATGTCCCTGGGCTCGCGTTTGTCGCCCGGTGTGCGGGGGACCCAGATGCGGCCGCCTTCGCCGCGCGCCGATTCGCTCATCAACCGCAGTTTGTCCTGCCCGGGGATGGCGGTGGGATGGATCTGGATGAATTCGCCGTTGGCGTACCGGGCGCCCTGCAGGTACGCCTGGGTCGCGGCGGCGCCCGTGTTGACCGTGGAGTTGGTGGAGCGCGCATAAACCTGCCCCGGCCCGCCCGTGGCCAGAACCACGGCGTCTCCCTTGAGCGTGAAGATTTTGTTGTTCCGCAGGTCCTGAATAACCGCCCCGCGACAAATTCCCTGCGGGTCGATCACCAATCCCAGGAATTCGTGCCATTCAAAGCGGGTCACCTGCCCATTCTGCTCGTGCCGGCGCACCTGCTCGTCGAGCGCGTAAACCAGTTGTTGTCCCGTCGTGGCGCCCGCGAAGGCGGTTCGCGAATACAGCGTTCCCCCGAACCGCCGGAACTCCAGGCGTCCTTCGCCCGTGCGGTTGAAGGGAACCCCGATGCGGTCCAGCAGATGGATGATGGCCGGTGCCTGGAAACACATGTCCCGAACCAGGGGCTGATGGGCGAGAAAATCGCCCCCCTTGATGGTATCGAAAAAATGATTTTCGGGAGAGTCGCCTTCGTTCTTGGCGTCGATGGCGGCGTTGATCCCCCCCTGGGCGCAGACCGAGTGCGAGCGTTTGAGAAACTGGAAGGAGACGATCTGCACTTCCGCCTGGCGTTCGCACAGCTTCATCGCCGCCGAAAGACCCGCCAGCCCGCCTCCGATAATAATGGCTCGAACGCGTCGTTGAGGCATCAGAATGACTCCGGAACCGTCGCCTGAACTTCGATTGGATTCATGGAAAACTCCACCACCGTGGCAAAACCGATCACCGTCAGCACCAGCCCGAACAGAATGAATATCAGGCTGGCATTGCGCTGGGCGGCCGCTCCGACCAAAATGCCCCAGGACATGCAGAATCCCCACAGACCGTTGGCGAAATGAAAGGTGGCCGCCATGATCCCCACCATGTAAATCACCCGGCCCCCCAGGGTTTGGAATTCCTGGTTCATGACCGAGATCAGGAACGGCGCGGCTTCAAACTGCTCCTTGCCGGCCAAGAGCTTGGGAACCACGGTGGTGCCCATGTGGTAAACCAGAAACGCGAATATGACCCCTCCCGACAGCCGTTGCAGGGTGTACATCCAGTTTCTTCCGTAATTATAACGGTGGACGTTGAGCTTCCCCTGGAACGAGAGGTAAACCCCAACCAGGGAATGGAACAGGATGGGGATGTAGATGAAAATAATTTCAATCCAGATCAGGAACGGCAGGTTGTTGATGAGGTCGATGCTCAGCTTGTATTGCCATACCCCGACCGTGCGAAGCGAATTGGCGGCGAGATGAAACACCAGGAAGGCGCCGACGGGAATGAGCCCGGTCAGCGAATGGGTTTTAATCAGCAATAAGTGGAACTGGTCTTTTCGAAGGCGTCCCATATGCTGGCATTTTCACGCAAAAAGAGGCAAGTGACAAGGTTTTTTAAAGGGGAGTACCGAATTGAGGGGCTTTTAAAAATCAAATTCCTGCAGAGGAGGGCGGCGGAAAGTCGGATCGATCGGGCGGTCTTCGGGGTTGACCTTCAGGGTGTCGTAATCTTCAACGTAGAAATCCACAAACCCGCATTTGCCGCAGACCTGCGGAAACAGGGGGACCTTCTTTTCGATACCGTGATATTTGCGGACCACCATGATCAACTCCATGTCCTTGCTGGTCCGCAGGCCGATGTCTCCGGGGATGATCGTATTCTCCCCACATTTGGAGCAATGTCTTGAAACTTTTCCTCCCATCGCCAAGTCCGGTGAGGGTTGCAGGAGACATCGGGCCGGGAAAACCGGCGCGCCGGTTTTCTCCGACTGGGGTCAAGTGTAACATGAACCCCGCTTTCCGGAGAAAGGAAAATCGCCGGCGTTTGAAACGGCCGCTCAGGCGGTGGCCCGTTTCAAATATTGCTCCCGGTGCTCCAGCTTGCGGATGGCCGACTGGATATCCGTGGCGCGCAAGACCTCGCGATTGATTTTTTCCCGCAGATCCTTGCCCGCGTGGAAAACCGGTTTGCGCCGGACAGGCAAGTCTATCGTTTCACCCGTGATCGGTTTCTTCGCTTGCCGGGCCTGGTATTCCCGCATCGTGAATGATCCGAAACCCTGCACGACCACCCGGCCCTCTTCCTCCAGGCTCTCCATGACCGAATCCAGAAACGCGGTGAGATATTTTTCCGCTTCCCGCTTCGAAACATTCATCCGTAACGAAAGTTTTGTGGTAAGGTCCGACCGAGTCATATCTCCCCCTTAGTTTGATAAAGTAAATGGTGATGAATGCGTTGCTTCGCTAATACCAGGGAGCAAGATCCTTGCCAAATCCGGCGAAGATTTTTTCAGCTTTAGATATCAATCAGTTAGTAAAATGCGTTGAATATGGGGCGGTTGGAGTATTTGCAGAATTCCTTACAACCCGTATACAAAAGGATAAATTTTCACGCGGCTTTTATGGCCCTCATGAGACGGGATTGCAACGGTTTTACTCTGCAGGAAAAATTCTGCCGATTAAAAATTTCAATTCTTTTTCCATTTTATAGACCATGATTAATAAAGTGCTCGTTTACATCAAGCACCCTCACGTTCCCGCCTGGAACTTTACCCCGGAGCACAAAGCCCTGCTGGAAAGCCGGGTGGCGGGGATGGAGGTGCGGATTTGTTATAATTCCGCCGAGTTTCTGCAACGGCTCCCCGAAGCCCGGGCCGCGCTGGTCTGGCATTTCGAAAAACCCTGGATGGAGGCCGCCCGCCAATTGAAGTGGATCGCCACCCCGGCGGCGGGACGGGACTGGATCGACCTGCCGGATACGGCCACGGTACCGGTATTTCATGGCCGATTTCATGGAATGATGATGGCCGAGTCCGTTCTCGGTGCGGCGTTTTATTTTCTCAAGGGATTCGAATTGTCCCGTCACTTCCAGACCCGCCGCAAATGGGCGCGGGCTAAAATCGCCCCGCACCTCAAATCGCTCTACCGGGCACGGGTGACCTTTCTCGGCTTTGGCCGGGTCGGCACCGCCCTGGCAAAGGCGATGAAACCTTTCGGGTGCCGCATCACCGGGATTCGGCGGACGGCGGCCGCTCCACCGGACTTCTTTACGGAGGCCGACCGGATTCTGTCTCCGGACGATCTCTCCGCGGTGCTCCCCGAAACGGACATCCTGATCTTCGTGCTTCCCGGCGGGGAAGCGACCCAGGGCTTGTTCACCCGCGAGCATTTCCAGCTTCTTCCCCCCGCTTGCCTTCTGGTGAACGTAGGCCGGGGAAACGTTTACAAGGAGGCGGATCTGGTCCAGGCCCTGAAGGAGGGGAAGGTGGCCGGGGCTTACCTGGATGTGTTCGAGACCGAGCCTCTTGCCGAGACATCGCCTCTCTGGGAGTGCGGCAACGTGCTCATTCAGCCGCACCTGTCCGCCGCCTCGCCGCAATATCTCGAATGGTTTGTGGAGGAACTGGCGGAGCGAATCCGCGCCGGGGAGGTCCCGTGGCCGGGCGGGCGGGGGTGAATCCCCGTACTTTAAAGGGATGGGTGCCTGGTGTGAAAATCCGTTGCGAGTTGAAACTGGTGGGCCACCCGCATCAGCGTGGCCTCGTCGAAGTGACGCCCCATGATTTGAAGGCCGACCGGTAGTCCCGTATCGCGGGTGAAGCCGCAGGGGATCGACATGGCGGGGATTCCCGCGAGGTTCGCCGAAATCGTGAAGATATCGGACAGGTACATTTGCAGGGGATCGCCGATGCGTTCCCCCACCTTGAAAGCAGGGACCGGCGACACCGGGGCCAGGATGACATCGCATCGCTTCCCCGCTTCCTCGAAATCGTTTTTAATCAGCGTGCGAACCTTCTGGCCCTTCAAATAATACGCATCGTAGTATCCCGAACTGAGCACGAAGGTCCCGAGCAGGATACGCCGCTTGACCTCCTCCCCGAATCCCTCTTCCCGCGTATTGGTATACATTTCCAGCAGACTTGCCGACTGATCCGACCGGTAACCGTACTTGACTCCGTCATATCGGGACAGATTGGTGCTGGCCTCCGCGCAGGCGAGGATGTAGTAAGTCGCCACCGCGTATGAGGTGTGCGGGAGGGAGACCTCCACTTTTTTCATTCCCTGGGCTTCCAGGATGGCGATGGCTTCCCTCACGGCGCGCTCCACCTCAGGGTCCATTCCCGAAGTGAAGTATTCCCTGGGAATTCCCAGGGTCAATCCCTGGAGGTTCCGGTCCAGGGTCCGGGTGAAGTCGGGAACTTCCACCCGGGCGGAGGTGGAATCGAAGGGGTCGTGCCCCGCGATGACGTTGAGAATCTCCGCGCAGTCCGCGGCGGTTTGGGTGATAGGGCCGATCTGGTCCAGGGAGGAGGCGAAGGCGACCAACCCGAACCGGGAAACGCGGCCGTAAGTCGGCTTGAGTCCCGTGACCCCGCAGAAAGCGGCCGGCTGGCGAATGGAGCCGCCCGTGTCCGATCCAAGCGAGGCGCAACATTCGTGCGCCGCAACCGCCGCGGCGGAACCGCCGCTCGACCCGCCGGGAACGCGGGTCAGGTCCCACGGGTTATAGGTCGGGTGATGCCATGAAGTTTCGTTGGAAGACCCCATGGCGAACTCGTCCATGTTGGTTTTGCCGACGATGACCGCTCCCGCCGATTTCAACCGGGCCGCCACGGTGGCGTCGTAGGGGGAGACGAAGTTGTCCAGAATTCGGGAAGAACAGGTCGTGCGTGCGCCTTGGAGGCAGATCAGGTCCTTGAGCGCGAGCGGGATGCCGAGAAGCGGCGCATCCTCTCCCCCGGCGATTTTTGCGTCCGCGCGTTTGGCCTGCTCCAGGGCGCTCTCCCGCAGAAGGTGGACATAGGCCTGGACGCGCGGCTCCACCGCTCCGATGCGCCGGTATACCGCCTCGGTCAACTCGACGGAGGAGATCTTCTTTGTTCTCAGCGCTTCCTTTGCCTGGAGGACCGTAATCCGATGCATGCGTCCTCAGATGATTTTCGGGACTTCGTAGTGATTCCGCTTTTCGGAGGGGGCCATGTTCAGGTAATCGCTGGAGGCAAACGGCCGGGTTTCCTCATCCTCCCGTAAAACATTTTGGATGGGAATGACGTGCGAGGTGGGCTCAACCCGGGCGGTATCCAACTGGTCGAGCTGGTCGATGTACCGGATGATGGTTTCCAGGTCTTTCCCCAGCCGCTCACGTTCAGCCCCTTCGAGCCGCAGGCGGGCCAGAAGGGCTACATTATCGATATCGAATCCGGACATGGGGAACAGGCGGGACAAATGCCCGGGGCGTTAACTGGAGGCCCCGGATTTTCGTTCCTTTTTAGGTTTCTTTTTTTCTTCCTGGTTCTTTTGAAACGCGACGATCTTGGCGGATTTACGCTGGAGCCGTTTCACCTTCTTGCGCTTGACTCGGGCTTCCGGGGACTTTTTGGGGTCATCCACACTTTTAAGGGTCGACTTCGCTTCGCTTTTTGCTTTTTCGATATGCTTTTTGAGTTGATCTAAGGTTGCCATATGTTTTTCGCAGTCTCACGGGTCGGAAAAGAGTTTTATATAACAAATTTCCCATTAAACCACAATAGCTAGTTCTATTCTATTTCCACGATCACCAGAGTGTAATCGTCGGTGAAGTGGGTTCCATCCATAAATTGTTTCACTTCATCCAGGATTTTTTCCCCCAGTTGCCGGGCGTCCCGCCCCTGGCCGAACTCCAGGAGCCACGAGGCAAGGCGCTTCGAACCGATGGCTTCGCCTTCCGGATTCCGCGCTTCGGTCAGCCCGTCGGTGTAGAGAATCAGCTTGCTGTCGGGAAGGAGATCCACCTCGTGCTCCACCATTTCGTTCTCAAGGGAGATCATGAGGGGGAACCCTTTGTCCGCCCAGAGCTCGCGCAGGTCTCCCGAGGGATAGTGGATGAGCAGGGGAGGGTTGTGTCCCGCCGAGGCGTATTTCATCCGCCGCGTGGGCAGGTGAATCACCCCGTAAAAGGCTGTGATGAAATGCCGCGAACGAAGATTTTTAAAAAGGATACGGTTGATTTTTCCCAGCGTCTCTCCCGGCGACCGGATGTGGGCGAGAAAGGATCTCAGGAGGATCCGCTTCATCGCCATGATGACCGCCGCCGGGGTGCCGTGTCCCGAAACATCGGCGACCAGCACCCCCAGGTGGTCGGGATCGACCTGGATGAAATCGTAATAATCTCCCCCCGCTTTCGACGACGGCTGGTACTCGGAGAAAAAATTTAATCCGGCAATCTCCGGAAGCTGGTCGCACAAGAGGTCCTGCTGGATTTGCGCGATGATGTCCCGTTCGCGTTCGATAATTTCATACGCCTGCATCATCTGCACGTAGAGCTTTTTGGTTCGCAGGGCGGCCTGAACCCGGACCATCAGTTCCTCCGGCTCGAACGGCTTGGCGAGGAAATCTTCGGCTCCGCTTTGCAGGCCGCGCTTGAGGGTCGCGATGTCCGATTTTTCCGAAACGAAGATGATGGGCGTGAATCGCCGTCCGCAGATTTCCTTGATCCGGCGGCAGGCCTCGTACCCGTCCATCTCCGGCATGTCCGAATCCATGACGATCAGGTCGGGCCGACATTTCCGGTATTGCTCGATGGCTTCCAGTCCGTTGGCCGCGGTGAGGGTCTGATACGTTTTCAGGGTCTGCCGGGTCAGTTCGATCAGCGGGGCGGAGTCGTCCACCAGCAGGATGCTCCAGGGCGACCGGGTAAATGGGTTGATCGTGTTTTCCAAACCGGATTCCCGAATGGGTTTAAGGATACGATCGGGTAATGTATCACGGTTTGAGAGGAACCGTATTGAAAAACCCGTGATTAAAGATCGGGATGGGTTTCGACCCGATGCCGGTATCCGTCTGTGGTCACGACGATAGCCCCCTCCAGATCGGTCCGGTAGGTATGCGCTCCTTCCTTGCGGTAACGGGACAGGATTTCCGGATGCGGGTGCCGGTTCCAGTTCAGGTATCCGCTGGAGAACAGGACGGCGCGCGGGTGCACCGCCCGGATGAAGGGAAGGCTGTTGGAATACCGGCTCCCGTGATGGGGGCCCTGAAGGAAGAGCGCGTTCAGCGGGGCGCCGCGCTCCAGAAGATAGTCCTCCGCCTCCTGGCCGATGTCTCCCGTGAGCAGAATACTGAATTCGCGGTAATCCAGCCGGAACACCAGGGAAAATTCGTTGCGTTCGCGGCTCTGGAGCGGCGCTGTTTTGCCGGCCAGAAAATCCGGATCGGGATGGAGCGGCGTGAGGATCACCTCTCCGATCCTGAGAGCTTGTCCCGCGCGCAGGGGGATCGCATCGGCGTCGCGGGCCAGGGCTTTGTCGCGCAGATGGATCATGCGGCGGCCCATGGCCTTGGGATTTCCGGAATAGGGGTCCAGGAAATGACGCAGAGGGAAAAGGTCGAGCAAAGATTCGAGTCCGCTGATGTGGTCCTGGTCCGAGTGAGTTGCGGCCATGAAGTCGAGGGTGCGGATCCCCCGGTGCCAGAGGAACGGGGCGACCACGCTTCGCCCGATATTCAGCGAATCCTTGTAAAATCCGCCGCCGTCCACCATCATCACCTGCCGGTTGGGAAACTCGATGAAGATGGATTCGCCCTGGCCCACGTCGAGGACGGCGACGGTCAGTTGATCCGTGGCCCGCTCGGGAAACCGGGGCCATAGCATCAGCAGGGCAACCGCTCCGGCGGCCGCGGCCAGTCCCCCGTTCAGCATCCACCGGCGAAGGCGGAGGTCTTTGGTTTCGCGGGGTGGATCCCACGTCAATCGGATCAGGATTCCCACCCAGAGCGCGCCATAGAGGAAAATCCAGATGCGGGGCGGGGAGGGGACGTAGGCGGCCATGTGCGGCAGACCGGCGAAAAACCGCGGAATCCACAAAAACACGCCGAACAGCACGTCCACGGGAAACAACAGAACCGCCCCCAGCGCCGGGACGAGAGCGCTCAGGGTCATGAGCAACAGGGCGAGCGGAATCGCCAGCGACGCCAGCGGCACCAACAAAAGATTGAGGGCCAAGCCCACCACGCTGATCCGGTGAAAGTGATATACCAGGGCGGGCAGGGTTCCCACGGTGGCGGCCAGGGTGACGATGAAGGTGCCCGCCACGAAGGCGCGCACCCGCACCCACAGTCTGTCGCGGGGGAGCCAATCCTCGGGGTTCGGGCTCGGGGGCAGACCCAGGAGAAAGTGGCGGAGCCCTTTCGATTCGCCCATCCGGTCGATGGGATCGCTGTCCAGCAGGGCCAGGCGTTGGGCCGTGAACAGAATGAATCCCACCGCGAGGAAGGACATTTGGAATCCGGGATCCACCAACGCCCGGGGATGCCACAGCAGGATCGCCAACGCGGCGGCGGCCAGGGCGTTGAACAGGTTGCGTTGCCGGTTCAGGAGCACCGCCAGAAGGATCATGAACACCATGATGCCCGCGCGGAGGGCGGAGACTTTGTCTCCCACCAGCACCAGGTAAAGAGAAACGGGAACCATGCACAGCAGGGCGGTGATGACGCGCGTGGCGCCGCTCCGGGCCAGATCGGGAGCCCAGCGCCAGGCCATCCGGAAGACCAGCGAACGAAACGCGAGAAAGGACGCCCCCGCCACGAATCCGATGTGGAGCCCCGAAACCGCCATCAGGTGGGCCAGGCCCGTCACCCGGTAGGCTTCCAGGATATCCTCCGCAAGGGATTCTTTTTTCCCCAGCACCATGGCCTTGAGCAGAGCCCCGGTGTCTCCCGGGAGATGCGCATCGACGGGGGCCAGCAGGCGGCGGAGCAGGTCGTTTCGGAACCGCGTCCCGATTGAGGGTTGAAATTCTCCCTGCTTTTCGATGTCCCCCGGTTTGGACATCCCGCCCATGACGTCGATACCCTGCGTGGCGAGATAGCCTCGGTAGTCGAAACGGCCCGGATTCTTGAAGTTTCTCGGCCGCTTGAGTTTGACTTTTTCGATGTGAAGGACGTCGCCTACCGCGAACCGAGGAGGTGCCGGGGCGTATAGAGTGATCCGCGCGCGTCCCGCAACGTTCCCCGCGCCGTTATCGTACCGGATGTGCCGCAGGTTGAGAACGTAAACGGTTCGATCGGGATAAGTCAGCGGCGCCGCATCCAGTTCCCCGACCAATTCGGCGGGTTGCCCTTCCTGCAACTGATTGAGAATGTATTCCCGATCGTCGTTCGGAAGTTCGAGGGTGTTCCATGCGCCCAGCACGGGGAGGGCGAGCCACATAACCCAGGCCAGCACGGACCTCCGCCCTTTGCCGAACCCTAAGGCGGCAGAGGTTACGAACATCAAGAGGGGTAAAAGATGAAAAGGAAGAAAATCGTCGGCGGCGGGCAAGGCCAGAGCGATTCCACCGGCATAGGCCAGTACATAGGGGAGGAGAGGAGCCATGATGCCATTACCCTTCATCGAAGAGAGCGTTGCATAACTCCAACATTGAGCCTTCCAGCGCAAAACTCCCGGCTCCGTCGTCGCGAGCCGCCTCGGCGGCGCGGCGATCCAGCTTTCCGGATGGCTTGGCTCCTCCTGAAATGACGGCTTGAACGTTGGTTACGCCAGTCTATCGGACGAGGTCCGCCATATAGGTGCCATCGGCCCGGAACCCTTTTATATCATTTTTGCATGGGTGGCCACAGACGGAAAATCGCCGGGGGAGAAACGTTTGGGGAAAAATTCAATGCGTTTGGGCTTGAGACCGCGCCCGATCGTAAAGGTCGGCGAATTGGGGATAGCCGGTTTCCCGGTAGGTTTCGGACAGTGCTTGGAATATGGACGGATCGGAGGGAGCGAAGGGGAGAATGGCCCGCACAACCAGGGCTCCCAACTCCAGATGTTGTTCCAGGAGCAGGCGGCGGAGTTTCTGGAGAAGCAGATTGAGTTCCACGTTTTTCCGGTTGGCGAGAGTCCGGTATTGTTCCAGCCGGGGGTCCTCGGGGAATCCGGATTTCAGCGCCAGCAGGGCGAGCTCGTAACCGGGGATGAAATCGGGATTGATCCGGACCGATTTTTCGGCGAACCCCAGGGTTACCGTTTCGCGAAACAAATGGGGACAACGGTCCCAGACGAATTTCCCGAAATTGAAAAAATTCTGCGAGAAATTGCAAATCCGTTCGAAGGAGTCGGAGCACGATTCGGCCAGGCCGGGGGCCACGTCGGCGATTTCAAGGTCGGCGATCGCCCGGCGGTAAACTTCCCGGGCTTCACGGAGGATCGTGGATTCGTTTTTTTCGTTCCCGGACAGGTTATGCCGGTGGTGCCGGAACTCAAACAGGGGAAGGTCCAGATTGGCGATCGGAAAACGGCGCAGGATCCGGAACCACATGTCCAGGTCGAAGGCAATCTTGAGCTTTTCGTTAAAGTACCCGACTTCGGCGAAGATCCGACGGGGAACCAT
>Ga0210019_1004741_pt1 | contig 11647 bp, 14 predicted proteins | sample CryGeyCG2114_020_2_FD_183969 | JGI IMG/M metagenome (GOLD analysis project Ga0210019, IMG submission 183969) | Groundwater microbial communities from aquifer - Crystal Geyser CG11_big_fil_rev_8/21/14_0.20 (SPAdes) (version 2) | ecosystem: Environmental > Aquatic > Deep subsurface > Groundwater ...
CGATCGAGCGAACAGAGTATCCTTTCGACCGAAGTATCGAAATCTCTGATCGTTCTGCCGCGGAAATATTTTTAAATTTCATATCACTCTATTTTACAGAGTGTCCTAATACATTTGGGAATTGACGCTCCAAGCTTCTTGTAGAGCGCTACCCAGCGTTCCAGGCTTCGTTTTCCATATGGACACACCTTGATGACATCTTTTAGTTTAATCTCTTTTTTCACTACCGGCAGTACCCATTTTAACTTCTCTTCTTTGATTGTTTTAACCATATATATGCTCATTCCTCCATTTTAGGAGAAACCGCCATATGTGTGTGCACATTACCTGTTGAGCTTGACAGAGTAGACCTAATATGCTATACTTAAAGTATGATTTGAGGTGGTGGTGAACTACCCTTCAAATTACTGACAGTTCTTTGATAAGACGGGAGAAAAAAGCAAAAACCCTCTTTGGTTGCTCTGTGAGTAGCGCATTGGGCACCTAATTTAGATATCCAGTACCCTACTCATGGCGAGTAGACAAGATAAAACAAACTCAGGAGGTAACGATGTTTAAGAGGAATTTGGACTTGTGGGTAACTGCCACGGCGACGATCTCCTTCGCTGGCGTGGCATTCCTCTGTCTACGAGAGGATACCCTGTTTTGTTGTGGAGAGACGGTAACCCTCGTAGGACTGCTTTTCGCAGCCCTGGCCGCACTTCCCCTAATCTACTTCACAGTAGAGTGTAAGGAGCTAATTTGGAAGTGCAAGTATTGTGGTTCTCGGAGGTGGGGATACGAATCGATATGTGATTCGTGGAAATGCACGAGGTGTGGAACTTGGAGAGGGAAGCCAAAACCATTTTGGCCGTACCCTCTTGATGGAGGCAAATAACAACAACGGCCCCTCCCGCCAACTTAACGCGCCATGTCTTCGGACCTCTGGCGCGTTTTCTTTTTAATAATTCAAAGAACAAAGAATTTGTCGCCAAGACTGAAATTCGTTAGAATTTCAGTAATCCGAATCCCGCCAAAGAAAAACTTGAAATTGTCATTCGTGTGGCTCCGCCGCCTTTCCGAATTTTCGCGGGGGGATTTCCTCGCCGCCGCAGGCGGCGAAATGCGTTCGAACTATTTTAAGAATGGAGCACCAAAATCAAACTTTCCGATTTTTGCCCGACTGATTCGCCCGCGCGAAGCGCGGAAAGGTATGGAAATACTGGTCGCGATTGAAAAAAATATTCTAAAATGCTTTTATAATTACTGGGTTGATTTGCTGCGGTGGCGGAATCGGCAGACGCGCTAGCTTCAGGAGCTAGTGATCGCAAGATCGTGCGGGTTCAACTCCCGCCCGCAGCACCAAGACAAAACTTTTCGGCTTTTTGAGAGCAAATTCGTGGGCGGCGCAAAGCGCCGCCCACTCCGTTTGTGTTTTACTAAAGTGTCCGCCCAGTAGGAGTCGAACCTACAACTTTCTCCTTAAGAGGGAGCTACTCTGCCAATTGAGTTATGGGCGGATTTTTCATATAGTAGAATTTCTCTACAAAATAAAGCCTGACACCTGCTATTTTATATCCTATTTGGCCTAATTTTTCAATATTATTCTCTGTTTTATTCTTGATTTTGTTCACCTCAACTTTTCAATATGTTTGGCCAAAAAATAGTCCGGAGTTATTGCGCTATCCTCTGACTATATGTTATGTTCCTCCTGATAGAAGATGTTTGTAAAATTGCGGAAGTTAAATCTCTTATTCGGGTGTTGGGTGAAATACTGCAAAAATATCGCTATTATAAGTGTGGGGGCGAGTGGTGTAATTGGTAGCCACGCTAGCCTTAGGAGCTAGTGCCGCAAGGCGTGGAGGTTCGAGTCCTCTCTCGCCCACCAAAACATTAGCCTCGGCTCTGAAAGAGTCGGGGTTTTATGTTTTGTAGGGATGAGAAGGGCGAGAACGGCGGAGCCCCGACATGTGTCGGGGCGAGGTAGGGTCGAAGAAATTTTGCAAAGCAAAATTATCTGTGACCGAGTCCTCTCTCGCTCTTCGGCGGAACAAAATGAGGACATTTTTGCCGACGAAAGTGGTTTAAGTTTTCCCCGGTAAATGACACTCTTGCCTTGGTCATTGAATGAAAAAAACTGCAGATCGGGGCTTTTCGATATTGGCCCCGCGTTAAACTTTTTTAGCGTTGGAATTCTTTTCTCTTAAAAAAATTGCCTTACATTTTTTGATTGACTTTTGAAAGAAAATATGCTTTGATTAACTGCGGAAAAAGCTCTTTGAGATTGTCATCCAGTTTTGCCTTGCTTCGGCAAGGCAAAAAGACAGAGGAGAAGAAACATGGCAAAAGTGAAAGACATTTCGTTCGGCCTGATCGCAGGGGCCGCCTTGTTCGGAGCCATATGGCTCCTGGCAAGGCACCCTTTCGCGGCGGGGTTGATGCTGGCCTTGCCCATCGCCCTATACGCGGTCGCGTATACGGCGCTTGCCCCGAACGACTGGTTTGTGACCTTCCGCCCGGAAGAGGGAAAGGTCAAGATTGTCGTAAGGGGCGCCGACGAAAAAGGGAGAGGCGGTGTGTTCGTCCGGTTCATCATGAACTGGAAGGATTACACCCTTGACGAGGAGAATAATGTAGTCCTCGCGTCCCTGCTGGGGCCGGGGGCAAGGAAGAAGTGGCATGACGAGCTCCTCGGCTACCTCGGCCTCGCCTGGGTGGGAATCCCCCTTCGGGATTCCGTATACCAGTACCGGTTCAAGTGGGCCGAGTACGAGCAACAAGCGGAGGGAAAATACAAACTTCGGCTTCGCGACGAGCTGACAGAACTCGTCTTTCTGAAGCCGACCCAATACGTGGTCGTGGCGCCAGAGGCCGAGGTTAAGGGGAATGTTCCCGTGGATTTCAAGTATGTCTTGACAGTCCGCGTTACGAACCCCTACAGGGCTATCTTCGTAGCCGACAGCTGGCTGGTCAGGCTGGCTACCGCCGCAAACGGCGCTATTATCCCCTGGCTCCGAACCAAGGAGTTCGAGGAGATAAACACCGGAGGCGACCAGGAGATGGTCCGGAGAGTTCTCACGCTCAACACCCATAACAGGGTGACGAACAATGGGTTAGACCTAGGCCTGGAGGACGAGTTCGGCATCAGGATTGACGATGTCGAAATCGCGGAGTTTGACCCCAAGGGAGGGGAAAAGCTCCGTGAGGCGCTCGTCGCCCGGAAGATCGCCGTGGAACAAGCCACGGCGAGGAAGGAAGAGGCCGGAGGCGAAGCGGCCTTTATCCGGGAAACCGGAAAGGCCGAAGCCAAGCGCCTCAAGGCTCTCCTTAAGGAGACCGAGGGTAAGAGCTTGACCGCCCTCGTCGGTCTCGCCCTCCCCTCCATCGCCGAAAGCCTTTTCAGGAGGAAGAAGTGAAAAAACTCAAGCCCCTTTTCATCGCTCTCCTCGGAGGAGGAGGGGTCTATCTCTTCAGAGGAGAGCTCCTGCGAGCTCTCCTCTGGATATCTTTCTTTTTTATTGTCGGCCTCGGGGCCCTTGCCTACTGGGCCAACAAAAGGAAGAAGGGGTACGGGACTCCGGCCGGGCCGAAGGCAAAAAAGCAAGGACGGTGGGGCTACATCGCCCTAGGCGTCTTTCTAACCATTCTTTTCGCCTTCTTCTCTCTCTGGGTCGGGAAGTGGGCGACCACCCTCGCCTTCCTTCAAGACCCGATCCCCTTTCCGGGGAGCCGGATAGAGGTCTTCTGGGAGAAGCTCCCGGAGACAAAAGGAGAACCGGAAGAGGACAGGGCCTTAGTCCAAGGGGAGATTGTCTATTACGACGAACTCCGCTTTGACTTCAACATCGCCGAGGTTCTCTACTCCTGGGACAGGAGAGAGCCCCACGGCAGGTGGACGGGGAGTAAGGGGGAAGGAACCTGGAGCCTGACGAGAGTGAGGTCAGGCGAGTTCATGGGTTGGGCTCGTAACGAAGCGGGGGAATACTTCGTTATGAGCCTGAAAGTTCGCGGGTGACAATCTCAAAAACGACGGGACGGAAGGGAGAGGCTCTCCCTTCCGTCCCGTTTCTCATTTAGGTTGCGTGGGTTCCCGGTCTGGCATGCAATTGACATATTAAAAGCCAATGAAAAACAAAACCCGCCTGCGGGCGGATTTTGTAAAACTCTTTTTGTCTCAAACCGATAAAAATCAAAGACCGAATGTTCCTTTGATGACGGTAATTATGCCCGCGGCTGAAGCCATAATGAACATCCCGATAACGCCCCAAAGCATATGTTGTTTGCCATCTTCTCTATTGGAGTTGCTTGAAGCATTTCTAATAAATTCAACCATTCCCCAGAGAAAATAAGCCAAAGCCACGACAAAAAGCAAAACCGTCGCCGGTCTGATGATTTCAACAAGGACGGCCTCTATAAAATTATCAAGCATAGACTGGAGAAAGAATTCAATTCGTCCGTCAATTTATATTAACCCTCGGAGCATCAATGCTTCCTCCTTGCTCAATGCCAAGAGTGTCTCCGAGAAGACCGACAATACCCCAGACGGAAACCATGACGAAAAGAGCGATAATGCCGTAAAGCATCATATCCTTGCCTTTGTCTTTTTCCACTTCGTTGCCGGAAGCAAGAATAAATCTGGCCAGGCCCCAAAAGAAATAGAGAAGAGCCAGAGCTACGACAATAGGAGTCAGGGTGTTTATCAGATTTCTGATTAAGGGAATCAGACCGCCGACGGTCTCATCTTGAGCAAAAGCCAAGAGCGGCAGGAAATAAGCCGAAGCGACTAATATTTTTTTCATTTTGCTTGTAATTTATATTAATTTTTTAATACGACCTTTTTTAAAATCCATGGGCCAATCATAAACAATGAATGCCCCTCTTACAATCATCCCTGTGGATTATAGTTCTCTTCTCTATATTCCTCCGCGTCCCGGAATATCCGGAGGGATGAGCTTGTCAACCGCTCCGGCGCTTGTGCTCGCATTCGGAACAAAAGTCTGCTGAATAATCTTTACTATCCCCCAGACGGAAACCATGACAAAGAGGGCGATGATGCCCCAGAACATTTTTTGTCTGGCTCCTTCGGCTTCCGAACCGCTGCCGGTATTTTGAATGTAGAGAGCCAAACCCCAAAGGAAGAAGAGCAGGGCCGCGGCGACCACTATCGGAATGAGGGTGGTAATAATTCGAGAGATTGTCAGAATAATGCCCTCGATTCCGCTTTGTTGAGCAAAAGCAAAGACGGGAGAAAGAAGCATAAAAACCGAGAGGAAAGCAAGTTTGTTTTTTCTGCGCATTTTTATATTCCAAATAATTGACTTATAAAACGACCAAATCTAAAATTATAAGCTATCGTTAAAGGGAATGGCATTCTGAATATCTTGCGGCGCCTGTCCCTTTCTGACAAAAGTGGTATTCAAGACCTGAACTATCCCCCAGACGGAAACCATGACAAAGAGGGCGATGATGCCCCAGAGCATCTTTTGTCTGGCTTCCTCGGCTTCCGAACCGCTGCCGGTATTTTTGATAAACAAAGCCAAACCCCAGAAAAAATAAAGAAGAGCCATGGCCACGGCAAGCAGGATAAGACTGCGGACAATTCCCGAGAGAATGACAATGAGTTCATTGACATTATCCGCGGCGGCCAGAGCAAAATAAGGGACCAAGAGAAGAGCCAAATTGACAACTGATATTCTAAAGATTTTTTTCATATTGATTATATTCTGCGAGATTAATTAAAAAAAGTAAAGATGAATTATTCTTCCGGCACTTCAAAGTTAATATCGGGGAAAATAAAAGTGGTATCGGCGCTTCCCCCCGGAATAAAAGTCCTCTTAAGAAGACCGACAATCCCCCAGACGGAAACCATGACAAAGAGGGCGATGATGCCCCAGAGCATTATACTCTTGGCTTCTTCTTTCTCTTTGCCTCCTCCGGTATTTCTGATAAAAAGAGCAATCCCCCAGAAAAAATAAAGAACGGCCAAAAGCATAAAAAGAGGAATAAGGTTTCTGACTATCTCCACAAAAAGAAAAATCAGCTCTTTGAATGATGTCGGTTTTTCAACGGCCAGAACAAAAGAGGGTGGAAGAGAAGATAAAAAGATTGCCCCCAAAGATTTTTTCATATGGTTAGTTGGTCGTCCCGCTCTGGATATTTGAAACCGTCCCGCTAATGACAATTCTTAGAGCTTCCGCTCCCAGAATAATGGCCGCCCCTATAAAGACATACATCAGAATTTTTTTGGCTTCTTCAATCTTGGTTGAATTGCCCTGGGCGCGGACGAACTTGAAGCCGGCGTAAATGATGGCAAGAGTTACGGCAATGCCTCCGACTTTGACGACAAATTCCAAAAAGGCGGAAAGAAGGGTTTCTATTGAATTAAACTTAACGGGGTTCTTTAATTTACTCGCGCTTGAAGGGGGGGTCGGATTACTGCCCCGTCCCAGAAGAATTTGAGGTAAAAATAAGAAAAAAAACGAGAGAAATAAAAATTTGATTTTTAGAAAATGATTTTTCATCAGAATTGCGTTGCTTCAATATCTTCCAAAGGTAATGATTCCGGATCTTCCGCTAAGAAACCGAGAATGGTTGAAACTATCAGCCAAGCCCCGATTACGAAAATGAATCCAATGGCCGTATTTTTAAAAATTGAATGAGCTTGCGTGACCTTGCCGGAACTGCCGGCGGCGGTGATGAGAAGGAAGCCGGCCCAGACAAACATCACAACAGCCACGACTCCGGCAAAATAAATCAAAAAATTCAAAAGGTTTTGGACTCCAAGCAAAAGAGTGTTGTAGGTACAGGGAGCGCCGCCGGAACTTGCTCTCGGCCCTTCGCAGGGCACGATGCCTTTAGTTTGCGCCTCAAGCAAAAGAGGAGCCGATAAAAATAAAGTCAGAAGAACGAGGACAAGAAAGAAAGCCCCCTGATGCAAAAACCGGCGGAAAAATATGTTTCTGTCCGAAATAAACATCTCTTTAAGTATATACGCTATCAAAACATAAAAAACTTAGTTGTCCACAAGAAGAGAGTTCAGCTCCGCGCCGGCCCGGCTCAAAGCATCGCTTATTCTGTTCCTGCCGGAGACGATTCTTTCTATCAAATTTTGGAAAATGGCGTCGGTTTTAAGGCTGTCTGGGTCCAAGAAAGACTTCGCTACAAGAGCGCTCCTGTAGAAAAGGTCTTCAAAAGCAAGCCCCGGCGGCTCGCCCAAGAGGTCGCGTCTGACCGGAGGCAGAGCGGTAATTTTCGCGTAAGAAGCGATGTTTTCTTTGCTTGCAAAGCTTGACGCGACGGCCAAAGCGACATTGATATTCTTGGAGCGTTTCAAAACGGCCAGGCCTTTGATTTCCGAGGCGACATTTTTAGCGTTACTGCCGCTGTTCTGCGGAAAAAAAGCGACATCAAAGTTGAGGTTCGGATTTTTTTCTCTTATTTCACGGAGCTCGCCGGAGAGACCGAAATAGAGGGCTAAATCTCCGGAAATGAATTCTTCCCTGGAATTGTTTTTTGACCTGTTCCAGGAATAGGTAATCTTGGTCGGATTGGAAAATTCGGTGTAAAAGCGGATAGCGGATTCGGCTGAGGAAGCGCCCGCTTCTGAACTCCTGTTCAGAACAACCCGAGGGGGGCCGAGGTCGCTTCCCCTTTCTATGACTTTGTTTCCGTTTTGGAGAAGGAGAGAAAGAATGATTTCTTTGGCATTTTGAACATTTTGATATTCCCCCATAGCTAGAGCGCTTTTGTTAATGTTTAGAGCGTCGTCTTTTTCCGTCAGGCGTTCGGCAAAAAGAAAAAATTCACTCCAGAATTGAGGCGGGCTTGAGAGGCCGCTTGACTGAAGCATATCCCGATTCCAATACATAACAAGCGGATTGACCGACAAAGGAAGGGCTAAGATCCCTTCTTTGGCCAAAAAAAGCTCCCCGCCCTCAATAAAAATGTCGCGGAAGCTTCTTTCCGAAATGCTTTCGTAAGGAATGGGGAAGAGCTTGTCCTCGAAACGCAAAAGGTCTTTGGTGGAAAGAATAATGATGTCCGGCCCCCGGTCCGAGGCAATAGCATCGGTAACGGTGGCCACGAAGTCTTCGCTTTTAATTTCCTTATAGCTTAGGCTGAAACTATTATCGGTGTTCTTGTTGAACTCCGAAAGAAAACCGTTCAAAAGAGCCTGGTTCTCTTCTCCCCAAATGAGGATGTCCACATCGGCAAGGCTTTCGTTGTCTCTGAATGTGGCAAAGAAAACAATGCCGCCGAGGGCAAAAAGAATGAAGAGGATAATAACAATAACTTGAAAGCTTTTCATAGGGCAAGAAAAGCTCTCTCCGGAAAGGCCTCCGAAGAGCGGCGATGATTTTTTGTAAAACTTATGGGCATCTTTGAAATCCTAAATGATAAAATCTATAACTTTGCTTAAGACGGCCTTCATCCATTGAGTTTTAAAATAAAGCCGTAATGGTGGTCGCCCGGGTTCGCCAAGTTTTTTACCAAGAGAAAGCCTTTCTCTTCAAAAAGTTTTTTAGCTTCTTTTTCCAAGATGACATGCTCAGCCTGCGGACCGAGCCCGCCAAAAGAATCGGCCCAGTCAAGAAATAGAAGCTTGCCGCCTTTCCTCAAAACTCTTTTAATTTCGTCAACAAGAATTTCCTTCTTTTCAATCAAGAACAGGACATTGGCCAAGATAGCCGCATCAATTGAGTTTTCCCGCAGGCCGGTGGATTCCGGTTTTTCCAAATCGGCCCAGACAATTTCAACATTTGAAAAACCCCGAGTCCCCGCTTCTTTTTTTATCTTCTCCAAAAGCCCTCTTTGGATGTCAACGGCGTAAACGCGCCCGCCTTTCACAAGAGGAGCGGAAAGAAGGGCGTAGTTTCCCGAACCGGAACCAAAATCAACCAGGCTCATGCCGGATTCAAGTTCTAATTCTTTCAGATTTTCCTTAGGGTTTGTAAACACGACAATCTAAGTATAACCCCAGTAGGAGCTTCAAAAAAGAGTTTTGGTGGGGATTTAAAAAGCATCCTAAAAACCCTAGACACAGACCAAAGAAGCGATGGAGTCTTTGTCCCGCAATTTCATAACTCTGACTCCTTGGGTCTGTCTTCCGAGGAGGGGTATTTCCCTCAAAGAAGAACGAATAACTTGGCTGTGTTTTGAGATGGCGATTATCTCTTCCTCGTCATGGATAACTTTAGCCGCGATTAGAGAGCCGGTCTTGGAAGTGACTTTGGCGGTTTTGACGCCGGAGCCTCCCCTTTTCTGAATTTTATATTCTTCAATTCCGGTTTTTTTACCGTATCCGTTTGCGCTCAAAACAAGAAGCGACGAGACTTTGGAAGCTCGGCTGATAACGCCCGCGCCGATGACTTTATCCTTGCTCCGGAGCCTGATGGCGCGGACTCCCGAAGCGGAACGGCCCATAACGCGGATGTCTTTGGCCTTGAAACGAATAGACTGGCCAAGAGAGGTGGCCAAAATGGCGTCATCATCTTTGTCAATAAATTGAGCGGAGATGAGACTGTCGCCTTTCTTGAGTTTGATTGAAACCAAGCCGCTTCTCCTGACTTCGTGGAAGCTTTCGGCATTGACTCTTTTGGTCAGGCCGTTTTCGGTAATCATCAGCATAGATTCACTTTTTTTCTTGACATCTTTCGGCATAGCCACAACGGAAGTAACCCGTTCATCGGCCTCCAAAGAGAGATAGTTCATAATGGATTTGCCGCGAGTGGCTCTTTTGCCTTCCGGCAGTTCATACATCTTTATCTGATAAACCTTGCCTTTGTCGGTGAAAAATAGAAGGTCGCTGTGGGTCGTGGTGGTTAAAAAGTTTGTGATGAAATCTTCTTCTTTGGTGTTTAGATCAATGACGCCGACTCCTCCCCTTTTCTGCGACTTATATTCTTTGGGGTTGGTTCTTTTGACATAGCCGCCCGAAGTCAAGACCAAAATACTTTCCTCGTCGGCAATGAGGTCTTCTTCTCTGATGTCTTTCAGTCCTCCTCTGACAATTTTGGTTCTCCTCTCGTCGCCGTAATTTTTGGCCGCATCTTTCAACTCGTTCTTGATGACTGCCAGAATTTTCGTCTTGCCCACCAAAAGCTCCTTTAACGATTTGATGAGGCTTTGAATTTCCCGAAGCTCGTCCTGAATTTTTTTCCTCTCAAGACCGGCCAGCCTCTGCAGTTTCATATCCAGAATGGCCACGGCCTGAAGTTTGCTGAATTTGTATTTCTTCATCAGGCCGGCTTCCGCCTCCGGCGCGTCCTTTGATTTTTTTATAAGAGCAATGATGGCGTCAATGTGATTAAGAGCTTTGTTCAGGCCGATTAAAATGTGCTCGCGAGCTTCGGCTTTTTTCAGCCCAAATTCGGTTCTTTTCCTGACGACAAGTTCTCTGTGCTTGATAAACTCTTCAAGAATGGGTTTCAAGGAAAGAGTTCTGGGAACACCGTCCACCAAAGCAACCAGATTATAGTGAAAGGTGTCTTCCAGAGCGGTATGTTTGTAGATGTAGTTCAGAATTTTTTGCGGCTGGGCATTATTCTTAAGCTCAATGACAACCCTGATGTCGGAGGTGGATTCATCCCTGATGTTCTTGATGCCGTCAAGCTTTTTATCCCTAACCAGGTCGGCAACTCTGATGATGAGGTCGGCCTTGTTGACCCGATACGGCAGAGAAGAAATGACAATTTCAAAACTTCCCTTTTTACCTTCCACAATTTGGGCTTCGCCGCGCACGACGACTCCTCCGCGCCCGCCGGCATAAGCGTGCTCTATGTCTTTCTGATTGTAAACAATGCCTCCGGTCGGGAAATCCGGGCCCTTGATGAATTCCAAAAGTTCGTTTGTAACGGCCTCGGGATTGTCAATCAAATGGATGATGGCGTCCACCAGCTCGTTCAGATTGTGCGGAGGGATATTGGTGGCCATTCCGACGGCAATGCCAAGCTGGCCGTTCAGAAGAAGGTTGGGAACGGCGGCCGGGAAAACCGCGGGTTCTTTTCTGGTATTGTCATAGTTTTCTCTCCAAGAAACCGTTTCTTTTTCAATATCCCTCAAAAGCTCCGCCGAAATTTTTGACATCTTTACCTCGGTGTAACGCATGGCCGCCGGCGGGTCGCCGTCAATTGAACCGAAGTTCCCCTGCCCCCAGACCAGAGGATAACGATAGGAAAAATCCTGACCCATTTTAACCATGGCATCATAGACGGAAGTGTCTCCGTGCGGATGGTATTTGCCCAAAACATCTCCGACAACGGCGGCTGATTTTCTGAATCTTCCTCCGGCAGAGAGACTCATTTCATTCATCGCAAAAAGAATTCTTCTGTGCACGGGCTTCAGTCCGTCTCTGACGTCCGGAAGAGCTCTTGAGGTGATAACCGACATGGCATAATCAAGGTAGGAATCCTTCATTTCAGAGGAAATAGACCTTAAAATGACGGGATTTTTCTTGGCCGGTTTTTCCTCTTTTTTATCTGTTTTATCTGTTTTTGCCATATTTCTACCTGTTTATTATACCATTTTGAAGGCTCTGTTTCAACACCGGTCTTTTAGCAAAGCCCGTGAATCGTATCAGAGCGCGTCAGTCTTTTCATTTTTCACCTCCAAATTTTCGGAGTATTTGACGATTTGGCGGTTCAACCGCCAAATTGATTTCCGAATTCTC
>Ga0210019_1004743_pt1 | contig 11644 bp, 20 predicted proteins | sample CryGeyCG2114_020_2_FD_183969 | JGI IMG/M metagenome (GOLD analysis project Ga0210019, IMG submission 183969) | Groundwater microbial communities from aquifer - Crystal Geyser CG11_big_fil_rev_8/21/14_0.20 (SPAdes) (version 2) | ecosystem: Environmental > Aquatic > Deep subsurface > Groundwater ...
TCATGCCGGGAGACAACATCGACATCGAGTGCGAGCTGATCGCCCCGATCGCGATGGAAAAGGGTCTACGCTTCGCCGTGCGCGAAGGCGGCCATACCGTCGGAGCCGGAGTCGTTTCCGACATCGTCGCCTAATACTAGGGCCGGGCGCGAGCGCCCGGCACGAACGCAAATCTAAGGAAATTACCCAAAACGTTCAGGGAATAAGGTATAATATGGCTGAGACCAACAATCCGCAGCAAAGAATCCGCATCCGCCTTCGCGCTTACGACCACCGCGTCCTCGACGCCAGCGTCGGAAAGATAGTCGAGACGGCACAGCGAACAGGTGCTGTCGTTTCCGGCCCCATCTTGTTGCCGACGCATATCAAGAAATACACCGTGCTGCGGTCTCCGCATGTCGACAAAAAGTCGCGGGAGCAGTTTGAGATGCGCATTCACAAGCGCCTCATCGAGCTGAATTCGACGACTTCCAAGACGGTGGACGAGCTGATGAAGCTCGACCTGCCTGCTGGCGTCGATGTCGAAATCAAGCTCTAGCCGAGCTTGGCGGACGGCCTTTTCCGGGCTTTCCAGCTGTAGGGATGTCTTTTGTCTATTTTTTTTGAGCGTACCTAGGTAGAAACTATGAGCGAGCAGCAGACGACTGAAGTGAAGGCCGAGAACGGCGGAGTCAAGAAGGCTCCCGCGACGTTCCGCGCCATCCTGGGCGAGAAGATCGGCATGACGCAGATTTTCCACCCCAAGGACCAGAACCTTTACGGCGTGACCGTGATCCAGGCGGGGCCCTGCCCCGTTCTGCGGGTCAAGAGCGCCGATTCCAAGGACGGCTACGCCGCCGTGCAACTCGGTTTCGGCACGATCAAAGACAAGTCCCGGAATTCGGCCGAGCGCGGTCAGTTCAAGGCGGCCGGCGTTCCCTCGCAGAAGTATGTTCGCGAGATTCGCGCCGCGAACCTCGCGGGCATGGAAGCGGGCCAGGTCGTCCTCGCTGAGACCTTTAAGACCGGCGATTACGTTGATGTCCAGGGCGTTTGCAAGGGCAAAGGCTTCGCCAGTGTCATCAAACGCCATAATTTCCGCGGCATGCCCGGTTCGCACGGCGCCTCGGACAAAGAGCGTTCGCCGGGCTCGCTCGCCTCGCGCCGCTCCCTCGGACGCGTCATGCCCGGCCAGCGCATGGCCGGCCACATGGGCAATGTCGTCACCTCGACCATCAAGATCGAAGTCGTCGACGTCGATGCCGAGAAGAACCTGATCTACGTCGCCGGCGCCGTTCCCGGCCCCCGCGGCGGGCTCGTGACGATTTACGAGACCGTCAAGAACAAGAAGGTTCGCATCGACACCGTCCGGTCCGCGATCAAGAAGGACAAGATGGGTAACATCATCAAGGCCGCCGCTAAACCCGGCGCCAAGAAGTAAGGAATCAGAATGGACGCTAAAATTATCGACGTCAACGGCAAAGAATCCGGGACCGTCACCCTGGCCGAGAACATCTTCGGGCATAAGCCGGAGCGGCGGTTTCTTCATGAGTTCGTCACCATCTACCTCGCCAACCAGCGTGCGTGGACCTCGAACACCAAGAGCCGCACGACGGTGTCCGGCGGTGGACGCAAGCCGTGGAAGCAGAAGGGAACCGGCCGCGCCCGCTCGGGCTCGATCCGCTCCGGTCTGTGGCGCCACGGCGCGATCATTCACGGGCCTCGCATGGGCCGCGGAGCTCGCCTCGACTATCCTCGCCAGAAGGCTCGTCTCGCCCTCGCCCAGGCCCTTTCGGCCCGCGCGCAGGACGGCGGTCTGGTCTGCGTCAAGGATTTCACGCTGAAGGAGCCGAAGACGAAGCTTCTCGCCGCGACCCTCGCCAAGATGGGTTGCGAGGGCAAGACTTTGATCGTTTTGGACGCCCCGAATGCGGCCTTGGCTCGCGCCAGCAGGAACATTCCGACGGTGGCGGTCCGTCTCGCGGCGGACATCAACGCTTATGAGGTTCTTTACTGCAAGAAGCTCGTGATTACGCAGCCCGCGCTCGAGAAACTCGGCGCGCGCTGGAACTAGGGAGTACGACGATGTCCGATAAAGCTCTTCACGAAATTCTGGTCCGGCCCCTCCTCACGGAGCGGGGCACGGGCAACCAGGAGAAGTTCAACCAGTATCTGTTCGAAGCCGCTCCCGATGCGACGAAGACCGACATCAAGCGCGCCGTCGAGACGATGTTTAAGGTCGAAGTCGAGAAGATTCGCACGCAGATCGTTCCCGGGAAGTTCCGCCGGGTCGGCCGCGGCGGAGGCATGCGCCCCGACTGGAAAAAGGCGATCGTAACCGTCGCCAAGGGCCAGAAAATCGACTTTGCGACGCCCGCCGCCTAAGAGGACATTATGGCCATCAAATCTTATAAGCCGTACACGCCTTCCCGCCGAGGAATGACTTCGCAGGATTACTCGGATGTTACGACCAACGTGCCCGAGAAGAGCCTCGTTTCTCAGCTCAAGCGCACCGGGGGCCGCAACAACACCGGCATGATCATGGTTCGCCATCAGGGCGGCGGCCACAAGCGCGCGTACCGCGCGATTGATTTCAAGCGCTACGATAAGGCCGGGGTTCCGGGCAAGGTCGTTTCGATCGAGTACGATCCGAACCGCTCCGCCCGCATCTGCCTCGTGAACTACGCCGACGGTGAGAAGCGCTACATCGTGCAGCCCGCCGGCATGAAGGTCGGCGGCGCGATCATGAGCGGCCCTGAGGCCGAGATCAAGGTCGGCAACGCGCTGCCTCTGATCAAGATCCCCGAAGGTACTTTCATCCATTGCGTGGAGCTGAACCCCGGAAAGGGCGCGCAGATGATGCGCTCGGCCGGCACCCAGGCCCAGCTGATGGCGAAGGACGGCGGGTACGCGCAGATCAAGATGCCGTCGGGCGAGGTCCGCATGGTGCCCGACACTTGCTACGCGACGATCGGCCAGGTCGGCAATTTCGAGCACAACACGATCACGCTTGGTAAGGCCGGCCGCAACCGCCACCTCGGCATCCGCCCAACCGTTCGCGGCGGCGCCATGAACGCCACCGACCATCCGCTCGGCGGCGGACGCGGCAAGTCCAAGGGTAACAATCACCCTCGCTCTCCCTGGAACCAGCTCGCGAAGGGTTTCAAGACGCGCAACAAGAAGAAGGTCTGGGGCTGGCTGATCGTTTCCGATCGCCGCCGCTCGGCCTCGCACGCTTAAAGAGGAATTATGAGCCGATCTACTAAAAAAGGACCGTATGTCGAGCCGAAGCTCCTGAAAAAGGTGCAGAAGCAGAACAGCGCCGGCGAGAAGAAGCCCATCAAAACCTGGGCGCGCCGTTGCACGATTACCCCTGAGTTCGTCGGGCACACCTTCTCCGTCCATAACGGCCGGAAGTTTCTGCCCGTTTACGTCAACGAGCAGATGGTCGGCCACAAGCTCGGCGAATTCTCATTCACCCGCTTCTTCAAGAACCACGGCGGGACGAGCAAGGATGCATCCGCAAAGACCTAAGTCGAACTAAGGAATAAAGAGAAATAACATGGAAGCCACAGCACACTCTCGGTTTCAGCGATACGGGACGCGTAAGGTCGGTCAGGTCCTCAAGGAAATCCGCGGCAAGTCCGTTCTCGAGGCCGAGCGGATCATTCCGATGATGCCCCGCATCTGCTCGGTGATGGTCGGCAAAGCCGTCCGCTCCGCCGCGGCGAACCTCGTCAACCTGGCGGCCAAGAACGGCCACCAGATCAACCCCGAAAAGGTTTACATCAAGTCCTGCTGGTCCACGATGGGCCCGATGGGAAACATGAAGCGCATGCTGCCGGCTCCTCAGGGCCGCTCCTATACCTTCAAGAGAAAAGTCTGTCACTTGACCGTCATCGTCAGCGATGAGCGCGTCATCAAAGGAAAGTAACTTACCATGGGCAATAAGATCCATCCGAACGCGCTCCGCCTCGGCTACATTCACGACTGGCAGTCCAAGTGGTTCTCCACGAAGGACGCTCCCGCCCTCATAGGCGAGGACTTCAAGATTCGCAACCTCGTCCGCAAGGCTTTCCGCATGGCCGCGGTCAGCTGGGTCGGCATCGAGCGCGCCGGCTCGTACCTGCGCGTCAACATCCACACGGCTCGCCCCGGCGTCGTGATCGGCAAGAAGGGCGCCGACATCGAGGCCCTGCGCAAGAATGTCGAGGCCATGACCTCCCGCAAGACCTACGTCAATGTCATGGAAATCAAGGATCCCGAGCTCGACAGCCGCCTCGTCGCGGACTCAATCGCGGTTCAGCTTGAGAAACGTATCGCCCACCGCCGCGCCATGCGCCGCGCGATGGAGCGCACAATTCAATCTGGCGCCATCGGCATCAAGGTCATGATTTCCGGTCGCGTCAACGGCGCCGAGATCTCTCGTCGTGAGTGGCAGCGCGAAGGTCGCGTGCCCCTGCACACCTTCGCCGCCGACGTGGATTACGGCACGGCCGAGGCCATGACGCACGCCGGCCTCATCGGCGTGAAGGTCTGGATCTTCAAGAAACAGCATTTCGTGAAGTCCCTTAAGGAACTTCAGATGATGGCGAAGAAAGAGGCTGCGCTCGTCGCGGCCGCGATGTCGATCGAAAGCGGCGATGAGCCGTCCGGAGCCGCGCCGGCCGCCGCGCCGGCCGCCGCGCCGGCCGCCGCGCCGACGACCGGGGGGGCGAAATAAAATGTTGATGCCCAAACGTGTTAAGTATCGCAAGCCTCACTCCCACCCCCGCATCAAGGGGCCGGCGAAGCGCGGCGTCAGCCTCGCGTTCGGCGAGTTCGGTCTGAAGGCGCTCGAGCCCAAGTGGATCACCGCGCGGCAGATCGAGGCGAGCCGCGTGACCATCTCCCGCCACCTGAAGAAGGGCGGCAAGCTTTGGGTCCGCATCTTCCCCGATAAGGCCATCACCAAGCATCCCGCCGAAACCCGCATGGGTAAGGGTAAAGGTGCTCCCGATCATTGGGCCGCAGTCGTGCGGCCGGGCCGCATGCTGTTTGAAGTCGGCGGTTTGACGCTGGATGAGGCGAAAAAAGCCTTCAAGATGGCGTCTTACAAGCTTCCGATCACCACTAAATTCGTCGCTCGCGAGCACATCTAAATATATGGCCGACAAGAAATCAAAGACCGCGATGCAGGATAAAACTGCGTTGAATCCCACGGAGCTCAAGAACGAACTGCGGACCGCGCTCGAGAAGCGCGCGAAGCTTTCGTTCCAGCACAATATCGCTCCGTTGAAAAATCCCATGGAGTTGCGCCATCTCCGCCGCGAGATCGCGCGTCTCAAGACCCAACTTTCCGTCAAGGAGGCCGCGAAGTGACGAAAACAGCCGCCGCTCCCACCGCGACCGCCGAGACGCTTGATCGTGCGGGCCGCAAGTCCCTCGAAGGAGTCGTCGTGTCCGACAAGATGAACAAGACCCGCGTCGTGCGCGTGTCGCGGACCGTCAAGCACCCCTTCTATGCCAAGATCATGAAGAAGTCCAGCAAATTTCATGCCCACGACGAGAACAACGAGGCCCGCGAGGGCGATGTCGTGGAGATCGCCAGCACCCGGCCGCTGTCGAAGCTGAAGCGCTGGCGGATTGTGCGCATCGTCAAGGCCGCGCCGAAGATCCTGGCGGAGGTCAAGTAAATGATTCAGCTTCGCACGATGGTCAATGTCGCCGATAACTCCGGCGCCCGCCGTCTGCAGTGCTTCCACGTGATGGGCGGCTCCTATCGCCGCTACGCGTCGCTGGGAGACATCATCGTCTGCTCCGTGGTGGACGCGCTCCCCAACGGGGCGGTCAAAAAGGGAACGGTCGTCAAGGCGGTCGTGGTTCGCGTCAAGCGCAACCTGCGCCGCGCCGACGGCTCCCATGTCGCTTTCGACGATAATGCCGCGTGCTTGATCGACGATAAGAACGAGCCGAAGGGCACCCGTGTTTTCGGACCCGTGGCGCGGGAGCTTCGCGACAAGGACTTCCTGAAGATCGTTTCTCTTGCCCCGGAGGTCGTCTAAGATGAAGTTCAAGATTAAGAAGAAGGACAAGGTCATCGTGATCTCCGGAAAGGAGAAGGGGAAAACCGGCGAGGTGATCGAACTCATCGCCGGCGACGCCTACACGCCGACCCGCGTGCTGGTCGCCAAGGTCAACATGGTGACGAAGCACAAGAAGCCGACCCAAACCGATCCCGGCGGCATCACGAAAATCGAATCTCCGCTGTCGCTGAGCAACGTCATGCTCCTCGATCCGAAGACCAACAAGCCCACGCGCATTCGCATCAAGACCGCCGCCAACGGCGACAAGTCCCGCGTGGCGATCAAGTCCGGCGAGACCATCGCCTAATCAGGTAAGGAACAATGGCTGAAAAAACTCAAGACGAAAAAGCGAAGGCGGCGGCGCACAAGGCCGCTCAGGCCGCCAAGAAGGCGGGCCTCGAGAAGCAGGCCGCCTCCAAGGCCGGCCCGGCGTTCGAGTTGAACGCGGAAGGCCGCGAGACCGAGCACCCGACCCCGCGCCTTAAGGTCCACTATCGCGAGAGCGTGATTCCCTCGCTCATGGAAAAGCACGGCATGGAGAACCAGCATGAGGTTCCCAGCCTGCGCAAGATCGTGCTCAACATCGGCGTTTCCGAAGCCCGAGACAATGTCCAGATGCTGGACAACGCGCGCGAGGAGCTGGCGCTGATCTCCGGGCAGTGGCCGCAGGTTCGCAAGGCCTCGAAGTCGATCTCCAATTTCAAACTGCGCCAGGGTATGCCGATCGGCGTGCGCGTCACGCTGCGCGGCGACCGCATGTGGGAGTTCCTGGATCGCCTCATCGCGGTCTCGATTCCCCGCATCCGCGACTTCCGCGGCCTCGAGCCCAAGGGTTTCGACGGCAGCGGAAACTTCAACCTGGGCCTCAAGGAACAGCTGATTTTCCCCGAGATCAACGCGGAGCGCGTTCCGGCGCAGCGCGGCATGAACATTTCGTTCGTGATCGGCGGGGGCAAGGATAACCTCAGCCTCGAGCTCCTTCAAGAGCTCGGGATGCCGTTCAAGACGGCCGAGCAAGCGGCCAAGAAGGGGAACAACTAATTATGGCCACTACAGCCTGGCGCGCCAAGATGACCAAGGCGCCTAAATTTTCCACCCGTCACCGAAATCGTTGTCAGATTTGCGGCCGTCCTCGCGCGTTTTACCGCGACTTCGGCCTCTGCCGTATGTGCTTCCGGAAGATGGCCCACCAGGGCCTACTGCCGGGCATCAAGAAATCCTCGTGGTAAGGTAATCATGGACCCCATCGCAGACCTGCTCACTCGCATCCGCAACTCCAGCATCCGACAGAAGGATCGCGTCGACGTCCCCATGTCCAAGCTGAAGATGGAAGTCGTTCGCGTCTTGAAGGAAGAAGGCTTCATCGCCAACTTCAAGACCTTGTACAACGGGACCAACAAGCAAGGCACGATCCGCGTGTTCCTGAAGTACTCTCCGACCAAGGAAGCCGTTATCCGGGGCATCAAGCGCGTCTCGCGGCCCGGGCTGCGCGTCTACCGCGGATTCTCCGGTATTCCGCGCTCGCGTGCCGGCTTCTCCATCACGATTCTGTCGACCCCCCAAGGCGTCATGAGCGACTCGATGGCCAAGGAAAAGAAGGTCGGCGGCGAAATTCTCTGCCAGGTGTGGTGATCTAACATGTCCCGAATTGGAAAGCAGCCCGTCGTTATTCCCAATGGCGTCCAGCTCAAGCTGGACGGCAATCTCGTTACCGCCAAGGGCCCGAAAGGAGAGCTTAAAGAGGCTCTTCACCCGTACGTCAAGGCCGAGATCAAGGATGGCAGCGTCATTTTGTCGACCGACATCACGGTCGCCCGCGACGCCGCCGCGATCTGGGGCATGACCCGCGCTCGCCTGAACAATCTCGTTCAGGGCGTCGCCGTCGGGTACTCGAAGATTCTTGAGATTCACGGCCTCGGCTTCCGCGCGGAAATCGCGGGGCAGAAGCTCACTCTTGCTCTCGGGAAATCGCACCCGGTCGTGTTCGAGGCGCCCAAGGGCGTGACGATCACGGTCGACGCGAAGAAGACTTTGCTCACCGTGTCCGGCATTAGCAAGGACCTCGTCGGCGCCGCCGCCGCGGACATCCGTGAGCTGCGCAAGCCTGAGCCCTACAAGGGAACGGGCATCCGCTATCAGGGCGAACATGTCCGCAAGAAGGCGGGCAAGACCGCGGCCGGCGCCGGAGCCGGAGCGGGAGGCAAGAAGTAAATGAAGAACAAATGGGTTCGGGCCGAATTTCGTAAGACGGCGACGCGCAAGCGTCTGTTTGAGCACCGTGGGGAGCGGCCGCGCCTGAGCGTGCACCGCAGCCTCAAGTACATTTACGCCCAGGTGATCGACGACAACAAGGGCGTTACGCTCGCGTTCGCGTCGTCGCTCGATAAGGAACTGCGCAAGACGCTCAAGTCTCACAAGAGCGTCGACGCGGCGAAGAAGGTCGGTGAGAGCATCGCCGCCAAGGCCGTCAAGGCCGGCGTCAAGAAGGTGATGTTCGACCGCGGCCAGTATGTGTACCACGGCCGCGTCAAGGCCTTGGCGGACGCGGCGCGCGCCGGCGGACTTGAGTTTTAGGCTTTAATAAACGGGAGAATTTGTAAATGGCTACTGAGACGACGACGACGGTTCCCACCCAGCCCATCGTGCCCGCGGCGACGGAACGCCCCGAGCGCGGCGGAGAGCGCGGAGGCGGCGACCGCGGTCGCCCGCGTCGCGGCCCGCGGCGCGACAATCCCCGCGAAGAGGGGGGATTCAAGGAGACCGTCGTCACGATCAATCGCGTGGCCAAGGTCGTCAAAGGCGGCAAGCGCTTCTCGTTCTCCGCGCTCATCGTCGTCGGCGACACGGCCGGCCAGGTCGGCTACGGCATGGGCAAGGCCAAGGACGTTCAGGCGGCCATTCTGAAGGGCAACGCTCATGCGCGCAAGGCCCTCATCAAGTTCCCCATCGTTCCGGAAGGCACGATCCCCCACGAAATCGTCGCGAAGTTCGGCTCCGCCAAGGTCTGGATGAAGCCCGCGACTCCCGGTACCGGCGTTATTGCCGGCGGCGGCGTCCGCGCGGTTCTCGAAGCCGCCGGCGTCAAGAACATTCTGACCAAGAGCCTCGGCTCGTCGAACGCCTTCAACATGGTGGGCGCGACGTTCGAAGCTCTCAAGCTCCTTCGCACGAAGGAAGACATCTTCAAGCTCCGTGGAAAATAAAGTGGCCAAAACGAAAACCCCCGTCGCTCCCGTTCAGACGATCTCCCTCTCCAATCTCGAGCCCGTCCCCGGTTCCCGGCGCCGCCCCATTCGCCTCGGCATGGGCGAAGGCTCCGGCACCGGCCAGACCGCGACGCGCGGTCAGAAAGGCCAGCGCTCCCGCTCGGGCGACGGCAAGCTCGTCGGCTTCGAGGGCGGCCAGACGCCCCTGATCCGCCGCATTCCGAAGCGCGGATTCACCAACGGCATGTTCAAGGTCTCCTATCAGGTCATCGACCTCGGCACGCTCGACCGCGTTTTCAAGAACAAGGCCGAGATCACGATCGAGGATCTTCGCATCCACAATCTCATCAAGGGCCGCAAGCCCGTCAAGATTCTCGCCGACGGCGAGCTCAAGCGTGCCATCAAGGTCAGCGCCCACGGCTTCTCCGCCAGCGCGAAGGAAAAGATCGAGAAGGCCGGCGGCAAGGTTGAGGTCGTCAAGGCCGTGAAGGCCTAAGCGATGCGCGGACTCGGCGACATCTTCGAAATCCCGGAGCTACGCAAGCGTGTGATTTTCACGCTTGGCGCGATCGCGATTTTCCGTGTCGGCGCGTCGATTCCGATTCCCGGAGTCAACAGCGAGGCCATCCGCGCGATCTTCAATGCGCAGCAGAGCAACCTTCTCGGGTTCCTGAACACCTTCTCGGGAGGCGCCCTCGGGCGTTTTTCGATCTTCTCCATGGGCGTGATTCCCTACATCAACGCCTCGATTATCATGAGCCTGCTTCAGGGCGCCCATGTTCTACCGGTCCTCGATCGTCTCGCCAAAGACGGCGAGCTCGGCCGGCGCAAGCTCAACAGCTATACGCGTTATCTCACGCTTTTCCTCGCCGTTTTCCAGTCCTTCGGGCTGACGATCGCGATCACGAAGATGCAGGCCCCGGGTGGGCTTCCGACCGTAGTCGACCCCTCCTGGTTGTTCTACTGCGTGACCGTCTTGACGATGACGGCCGGCACGATTTTCGTCATGTGGCTCGGAGAGCAGATGACTGAGCAGGGCATCGGCAACGGCGTTTCCTTGCTTATCTTCACGGGCATCGTTGAGCGGCTCCCGGCGGCGTCTTTCAGCCTGTTCGAACTCGTTCGCCTCGAGGAAATCAACCTGTTTGCGGCGATCGGAATCGTCGCGACCCTTCTCGCCGTCGTCATCGCCGTCGTTTGGGTCGAGACGGCCCAGCGTCAGATTCCGGTGCAGTACGCCAAGCGCATGGTCGGCCGCAAGATGTACGGCGGTTCGCAGAGCTATCTGCCCCTTAAGGTCGACCAGAGCGGCGTCATTGCCGTCATCTTCGCGCTGTCCCTGCTGTCGGTTCCGGTCACGATTGCGACCTTCATGCCGAATGCCGGTACGGCCGAGGGGATCATGCGGTTCTTCCAGGGCGGCAACTATGTCTATGACGCGGTGTATGCCGGCCTCATCATCTTCTTCTGCTATTTTTACAACTCGGTGTCGATCAATCCCGTGGACCTGGCTGAGAACATGAAGAAGTCCGGCGGCTTCATTCCCGGAATCCGTCCCGGCGAGCCGACGGCCCAGTACATCGAGAGGATTCTTGAGCGCATCACCCTCGGCGGCTCTCTTTTCGTGGCCGCGATCGCGGTCATGCCGGACATCATGAAGCGCGAGTTCAGCGTTCCCTTTTTCTTCGGCGGCACGTCCTTGCTGATCGTCGTCGGCGTGGCCTTGGATACGATGGGCCAGCTCGAGGCGCATTTGATCATGCGGCACTATGAGGGCTTCCTCAAGAAGGGCCGCATCCAGGGGCGCTGGTTCAACGTCGGGAGCGGGGTCTAACATGATCGTTATTCTCCTCGGCTGCCCCGGTTCCGGAAAAGGAACTCAATCCAAGCGCCTGGCTGATAAGTACGGCTTCCAACACCTGGCCACGGGCGATATCTTCCGCGCCGAGATCGTGCAGAAGACCTCGATCGGCGAAAAAGCGCAGGATTACCTGAAAAACGGAAAGCTCGTTCCGGACTCGATCGTTATCGAAATGGTCGCCGGAAAGATCGAGGCCGGCGGCAAGTATCTTCTTGACGGATTTCCGCGCACGCTCGAGCAGGCTCAAGGCCTCGCGGGTATGCTCAATAAGGTCGGCTCCGTGGTGGACCTCGTGGTTTTCCTGACGTTGCCCAAGGAAGAGGCGATTCGGCGCATGGCGTCGCGCCGCACCTGCTCCGGCTGCGGGGAAGTTTACAACGTGATCTCCCGCCCCACCACGGTCGAGGGCGTGTGCGACAAATGCTCCGGGAAGGTTGTTCAGCGCGAGGACGACACCGAAGCCACCGCCGCCAAGCGACTTATGGTGTTCGAAGATTTGACTCACCCCCTCGTGGCCTATTACAAGTCCGAGG
>Ga0210019_1004744_pt1 | contig 11642 bp, 15 predicted proteins | sample CryGeyCG2114_020_2_FD_183969 | JGI IMG/M metagenome (GOLD analysis project Ga0210019, IMG submission 183969) | Groundwater microbial communities from aquifer - Crystal Geyser CG11_big_fil_rev_8/21/14_0.20 (SPAdes) (version 2) | ecosystem: Environmental > Aquatic > Deep subsurface > Groundwater ...
TGTTCCAGCCCAGCACATAACGGCTGCGGTCATCGATGCGGTGGCGGTCGTCTTTTTCGTGGCGGCCGCTCGGGTCTTTGATCTGGCCTGCGCGGGTGATTGCACGCGTCTCGCGGCGGAACTGTTCTTGCGTGGCGCAGCAGGCCACGTCGAAACGGTGGGCAAGCTCGCGCTCCAGCCAATCGTAATGTGGAGAATCCGGCTTGATGGCCAGCCTGCGCACCAAGGAATCGCGGTGCAGATCGGGCAGTTCTGCGGCCTTGCGCGGACGTACATGGAAGTACACCAAACGGCCGCGCAAATGGGCGCCATCCACCCATTCGGCCACCGCCTTGTAATGAGCATCGGGCACCAGCAGTGCCAAGCCGAAGCCATGCAGCAGGCGTTCGGCGGCGCCTTCCCAATCGCGCTCGTCATCGCGCACCTGGATCAACTCACCGGCGAAAGGCATGTCGTCCACGTTTAGATTAAGCGCCGCACACATCGCCGCGCGGATCTGAATCTGCCGGTCATCGATGTTGCTGCGACGACGCTTGAGGCTGTCGATTTCAGCACTCAACTGCTCGTGTTCCAGCTTGCCCTGACGCAGGGTCACGCCGTGCTCGGTAAGCGTGTTCTGCAAATCGGCATCGTGGTTGCGCGCTTCCTCCCGCCAGCTTTGATAGTTGCCATGCTGCGCGGCAAAGGTGGCGGCGTCTGCTGCCACCGTCTCGCCCAGCACGGCGGCCAACTCCCCGTAGCGCCCGGCCTTGGTTTTGCGCGCATCCCGCAACTGTTCTTTCTTGCGTATCTCTGCGGCAAGACGCTCCAGCCGGTCACCGCCGTTGTCATTGATCGCCTGCTTCAGCTCATCAACTTGCCGGCCTCGCTCTTCATGTACGGCATCAAGCTTTTGTACTTGAGCATCCACGCGCGCCCACTCTTCCGCCAGCAAGCTCATCCGCTTGTCGATCAGCCCGAGTTTCAGGCCTGCGAAGTGAGGGTGCAGGTTCTCTCGGCACCCGCGCAAGCTTTCGACCTCGGCCAGCAATTCACGATGGCGTTCGCAGTCCGCAATCAAGGGCGTGAGCAATTCAACCTGCTGCTTGGTTTTCAGCACCGCCTGATGGGCGCGGTTGAGGTCGTCGAAGTGGCCGATCAGGGCCTGCAGGCGTGGGCCAACCTCGAAGGGTTCGAGCATATGACTGCGCACGAAGTCGGTCAGGTTGCCCACCGACTTCATCGACACTGTCTGGTGGAACAGTTCCAGAGCCTGATCGTTCTCAATGCCGAAACGACGGCGGAACCAGGCCGCATAGGGCGGGAAGCTGTCGTGCAGGTCGGCGCCCAGCCCGCGCAGCTTTTTGCGCAATTGGGCAATGTCCGAGCCGAAATGGGCGAAGTCGGAGGCGATCGACAGCTCGCGCTCCGCCCCCACAAAGAACCGCGCCGGCTGCCCCTGCGCTTCCTTCATCCAGAACACTTGGGCCAGCGTTACCGTCTGGTCGTAACCCGCGTTGTGGAACACGCCCAGAATGACGGAGTAGCTGTTCTGGTGGCGCAGCGATACCGGTTTGGCTGCGCCCGTCACTTCGTTGCGCTCGGATTTGTAATGCCCCAGCACGTAGGAGCGCAGCGTCCGCTCCTTGCTGTCCGCCCCCGCTGCCTTGTTGTAGGCGATGCGGTTGGCAGGCACCAGCAAGGTGGTGATGGCATCCACCAGCGTGGACTTGCCCGAACCGATATCGCCCGTGAGCAGGCCGTTTTTGCCATCCAGTTGCAGCGTCCACACCCGGCTGTCGAAGGTGCCCCAGTTGAACACTTCCAGCCGAGTCAGGCGAAAGCCAGACAGCGTGTCATCGGCACAGAAGTCCAGGCCTAATGATTGCGGGTCATTCATGGACTGTCCCTTTCCTGGCATTGCTCACGCTACCGAGTTGCGACTGGTAAGTGGTCAGACGCGCATCGAATTCCGCCAGCCATTGGGCATCGACAAAGGCCTTCAGGATACGCCGCACTTCGTAACTGGCCGGGCCAGCCGAAGCGCCGCCGGCAGGTTTGAGTTTCTGTAAAAATCCCAACTCGACCACCTTGTTGAGCGTGCTTTCGATCTGGTCGATCAGCTTGGCTTCATTCGGGCCGTCGGGCAGGAACACCCGCACCAGCTCCACGATGTCGTCGCGGGAGAGCACCAGCCGCGTGTCGCCGCCGCCCGCGTCGAATTCGGCCAGCTTCTTGCGCAGCAACGCCAGCAACAAACTCACCGCGAACGACAAGGGACGGCGCACCACCAGACGCGGCAGGCGCGGGGCCGGGTCGTCGTCGGCAGGCTCGGGATGGCTCTTGAGAAAGGCATAACCCTCTGCCTCATCCAGCACCAGATCAAGATTCAGCACCGCCACGTAATCACGCACCCGCGCCTGCAGGTTCAGCAACGCTGCCCATTGGCGTTCGTCGCCATCACGGTACAGCACGCTTTTGAGCAAGCCGATCAGCAATACCGATAAATCTGCGGCGGGCGCCGGTGCCGGTTGGGGAGGCGAGCGTTCTTCTTCCATTCCTTGTCTCAACTCTATGTTCTGCTTCAACGCATGAAAATCACGCGTGGCAGCCGCGCGTTGCGGGTGATGGCCTGGCCGTCCGTGGCCACCGTCTGCCAGCGGATGGACTCGGGCGTGTCCTCATCCACCACGGTGCTGAAGGTCTCGCTGCCCAGTTGCAGATAGGCTACCAACTCGGCCAGTCCCTGCTGCAAAGGCTGGCTGGCCACCAATTCGTTCAGGGTGATCTGCGCCTGCTCCTGCAAGGCGTGGCGGATATGGCGTGTCAGGCGCGCCTTGTCCACCACCACCTGAACGAACAGCGCCGAAGGGTCGATATCCTCATCGCCCGCCTGCAAGATCAGGTCGGCAATCACCGGCTTGATGGCCGGGGTGAACAGGGGGCGCTCCATCGCCAACTCGATATCCGCGCAGGCCTCGGCCATTTCCATCACGTTGCCGGCGGGCGGCGCATCCCGCAGCGCCAGCGCCTTGCTTTCGATGCCGTGCAGAATGTCCATGATGCGGCGGTTTTCCAGCCAGGCCTGGTCATCCAGAAAGCGGCGCAATTGCTGTGACAAAGCGGCGACCGTGCGCTGCGTGTGCTCGCCCGCTTCCATCCAGTCGTAGTGCACGCGGCGGGTACGGCTGTCGGGTTTCATATCCGCCACCGCAGGCAGCGCCAACACGCGATCCAGCAGCTCGGTCAATTCTTCCTGCCGACGGCTGGAGAGCAGGAAGTCCCAGAACGCGCGAAAACTTTTGCCCTGATCGGAATCGGCAATCGCATCACGCTCACCCAGGATGTCTTCCAACAGCGCACCCTTGCTGCCCTCCCACAACGCAATGCGCTCACGCACGCGCCGGTCGAGCTGGCGGAAATTGCACTCAACCTCACGGAAGTCGGTCAGCAACTCGCGCGCACCCTGCATGAACTGCTGGAAGCGGTCCTTCAGCGCCGTGTCATCCAGCAGCGGCGCATCGCCAGCCCGCACCCGCGCGATCTCGGCATCGAGGTCATCGCGTTTTTTGTTCAGCTCGGCGATGCGCTTGGCCGGGTCGGCCTCGCTGCCCTCGCTCATCTGCTTGAGCAGGCCGAACAGCGTGAGCAGGCGCGACTCGGTGCCGACGAACTGCCGTTCGGACAATTGCGCCAGCCAGGCGATGGCCTTCTCGGTGGCGGGCGTCAAATCGAACTGCGCCTCGTCCGTGCCCAGGCGGTAGAACTTGCGCAACCAGCCCTTGTCGGGTGCCGCCCAGTCGTTCAGATAATCCAGCGCCGGCTTGGGGAAAGCGGTCTCGCCCAGGTGCACGCGCAGGGCATACAACTCGTCTTCCAGCGCCTCGGCCAGATCCGCCGCCGCCATCACGCGCACATTGGGTACCACGAATACCCGCTGCAGAAAACTCGCCACCAGCGCTGCATGGTCCGAACGCAATAGCCGCCACGCGGGGTGGTGGGTGCGCAGGGTGTCGAGGGTGGTGAAGTCAAGGCTCATGTCAAAAGCGGCTTAATCCAATTCTGCCGCTTGTCCTGACCATCACGAACCGGCCCGGCCCCGGCGGCGGCAGGCGGAACGGCACTTCCTGGCGGTGTTTGACGCCCGCTTCATTACCTATCCTGTTCAACGTTGGCATTCAGCCCATCCCCTCAAGCCTTGCGCGCTGACGTCTCTGGCCATCGCTGTGTTGCGCTTCATACGCGCTGCCCGCGCGCTCCCTTCATCTCATCCACCTCGGACAACTGAAATTTCTACCTCCGGCAAGATGTCTATGTAAAATTTCCGTTTAGAATGGCTGTAGCCATGGTGCTTACCTCCTGTCAGGTGCGTTGTGGTCAGGCGGTTCGGGTGTTGACGCACCCTTTCCGCCGCTCTCTCATGATCCGCATGGGGGGGTGGTGATACTCGTTCAGGCCGCGATCAGCTCGGCACGCTGCACTTTCGGCTTGAATATCTTGCGAGCCTGCCACAGGTCATAGGATGCCTGCTCTGCCAGCCATACATCAGCCCGACCGCCATTCTCTACCCCTAGCCATTTCTCGATCCGCAAGGCCATTTCCGGCGATATTGCGGCGCGCTCATTCAACACCCTGGACAAGGCCGCGCGCGTCACACCGAGCTGCGCCGCGGCGTCAGTAACGGTAAGCCCCAAGGCCGGCAATACGTCCTCTCGTAGCGTTTCTCCAGGGTGGGGCGGGTTATGCATTCTGCTCATGTTCATGCTCCTGTCAGTGATAGTCCTGGTAATCCACCAGCACGGCGACGATTCCTTCAAAGGTGAAGGTCATGCGCCAATTTGCGTTGACCCATACCGAGTAATGCCCGGCCATATCGCCGCCCAAGGAATGCAGCTTCCAGCCGGGGATGTTCATATCTGTTGCGCAGGACGCTTCGTCCAGGCGGCGCAACTGCCGCTGCAGCCTTGGCGCATGGCTGGGCTGTATGCCTGCTTTGCTGCCGGTTTCGAAAAACGCTTGCAGTCCTTTATGCCTGAACGTCTTAATCATGACTCATTGTATAGTGTAGCGTTTCGCAAGTCAAGCAGCATGGTCGTGTAGCGGTATCACCCCCGCCCCTGCTTTTTGCTTGTCCAGATAGTCCGCCCATAGCTGCATCATCTTGCGGCGTTCGGCCAAGTGTGCGGTGCGGTTGTATGCTCGCCCGTTCGGATCGCGCACGGCATGGGCAAGCTGGTGCTCGATATAGTCCGGGCGCACCTGCAACACTTCATCCAGTATGGTGCGCGCCATTGCCCGGAAGCCGTGGCCGCTCATCTCATCCTTGGCAAAGCCCATGCGCCGCATGGGCGGCAAGGATGGCATTATCACTCATCGGGCGCTTGGTTGTGCGTGCGCCGGGGAAAACATACTTGCCGCCGCCGGTGAGGGCGTGAAGCTCGCGCAGGATCGCCACGGCTTGCGCAGCCAGCGGAATCAGGTGCGGCTCGCGCATCTTCATCCGTTCGGCGGGGATGTTCCATTCGGCCTTGTCCAGGTCAAACTCTGCCCACTCTGCTTTGCGCAGTTCACCAGGACGCACGAACACCAGCGGGGCGAGGCGCAGGGCGCACTTGGTTACATACTGCCCCTGGTAATCGTTAATCGCGCGCAACAGCGCACCGGTTGCCTTGGGGTCGGTGATGGCGGCAAGGTGTTTTTCTTTCACCGGGGGCAATGCGCCCTTGCCCCCAATGTTGCCCCCAGATGTCAATGCACGGGGTTGGACGCCAGAAAACAAGAAACCCGCAGAAAGCTAGGCTTTGTGCGGGTTTCGTTACCCACGGAAACATAAATAAGAAATCCGTAGAGCGCGCCCAGCGCCTTCAAGAGCAACCAGCTTTTTTTGTTATTCAGACCGCGATCAAAGCGGCCGCGCAAGGCAGGCCTGATGTGCTGACTTTTGTTCGGCGTATGGCGGATTGCGGCATTGCCGTCCGTCCGAATTTGAAACAGAACGAGCTGAATGGGTTTGGCTATCAGTACGGCGAACAAAAGTTCACGGGAAAGCAGCTTGGATTGAACTGGATGGAGTTAAAGGAAAGGGTCATTTATGAACCGAATGAGCACCTTGAAATTCTTGCCGACATCAAACGAGAAATTGATGCAGGAACTGCGAGACCTGACCGCGCAGGATTTGGCGCTTCGACAGAGATTGGAGTCACTAACGGCGAACAGGCTTCTGTGGAAAGAAGCAGCAGAGCAGAGGCAGACAAGAATCGAGACGCTAAACCAACAAGGCAGGAAGTCAATTCAGGAAATAGAGAGATTTCGGAATCGTCAACACATCCTTCAGCTAGTTATATTCTTGCTGGGTTGCATCGTCGTTTGGCAGATCGTCGAGCCCGATTTATTCGGCTCTCAGAGCGTCTCAAGGCCGATTGCGAAGGGGATTCCCTCGCAGAGCGTTTCCGTGCGGCCCTAGACCCTGAAATGACAGATTCCGAGGTCGCTCAGTTATTTCTAAAGAAAGAGCTCGGCTCGGCGGCGGCGCGCAGTTTGGTAGAGGTGCATCTCGTTATGTCCAAGGATGAGCTACGGGCAGTCTTGCTGCCCTATCAAGAAGCGATCAAAACCGAGGAGGAGCACGCTAAAAGGATGGCTGGAGCAGAACGGCAATCGCCCAAGCCAACGACCAATCCGAGTGTGGGAGATTTGCCATCTATGTAGCCTCCTTGCCGTCTGGGTCGAGGCGGTGGTGCCGCACCGATGTGGGCGTTTGCGCACTTGGATACGGATGGAGAAGGTATCTCACGCCTCATTGATCTTGCATTCGCTGAGTTCAGTATCACAAAAAAATTCATAGATTTGCAATGCATATTTATCCATAACTATCAATGCATTAAAAAAATTCATAAAAAATAATCATTGACTTTTAATGCAATAAAACAATGAGTTGCACAATTTTGTTCTTGCAAAAAACTTTTACAAAAACAAAAATGCCTGCCAGCGGTTGAAATTAATCATCCGCAATGAAATGGGGGGAATCATGACTGACGAATTACTTCGACATGGTGAGGTGTGCAGGTCAGATACGGCTAGCACGCACTACGGAAAAAAACGCGTGGGACGTGGTAAGTGTATTGCATCACCCTCTCCAGCCGATGTTGATCGTCTCAATCAGAAGCTCCAATCAAATCACAATATGCCGATAACCAACATGGGATCTAAGTAGCTATGACTAATAGACGTATACAATTTATCGAACCGCTGAATCCGCTGTGCGAAGAAGCTATCAATATCCGTCATATTCTCAAAAGTATTCAAGACTTTTCTGATGACGATGTCTTGCATGAATTGCGATCACACGTATCGCTTATCCCTGCAACTCAAGCACTTCTTGATGCATTGGTCACACCTCGCGGGGTCTTTCTGTGCAACTCAACACTACATAGTTTTAGCGAGTGGCTTGCGTCATCGATTGATGATATTGATGAATCAATCGGTTGCGATTCTATGGATTATGAATGCCTATCGATGCTGGAGCGGCTTATAGAATGGAGAAAAGAGTCGGATGGTTCGATCGGCTTTGTCACCAAAAGTGGAGTTTTGAAACCAATGGACATTGGCATTGATATTCATCGTGAAGATATCGATGAATTCCTGAAGATTGTAGAAATACAAAATGGCGGTGATGTCCGTTGCGATTTGGTTGGATTGATTGCAAGCTATGACTTTTATGATTTTTCAACTTTGTAGCCAGTCTGGGGCAGGCCTGTAAAAATATATTTGAAAGCGCTTGACAGAAGCCGAATGGTTAATATAATCATTTCCGTCTTCGGTAACGTCTGGTAGTAAAAAAACCGAAAAGCTCGCATCGCTGTTAACCGGCGAAACATAAAAAACAATATCTCCTTTGAATACTTGGTCGGCACAGACGCTGGTACGAGTGATCCACCTCAATACTCTTTTCTCCCAATGCACATTGGGTGTTGGCCACGCCAGTTGGAAAGTTGCGTTTAGCCTTTTGGTGCTGGATGAGGAATGGAACCTCCAGAACATTGGAGGTGTTAGAAAAGTAGCAGTAAGACAGCAAAGCTGTCATGTGTTGATGGAACCTCCAGAACATTGGAGGTGTTAAAAAGTAGTAGGCCCCGCTTCATTTCTGGTGAAGCGGGGCTCCCCTAAGACGAATAACCAGAAAAAGAAAGGAGTGCGGAAAATGAAAACTACAACCCGAATATGCAACAGGCACCTCGTTCTGGTTAGTCGTATCACCGCAATGCGTATCTGCTGATCCGCATTCGCCGCCCGCACGGGCAGTAGCACAACCAAACCGACGCAGGACAGCGCAGATGCAGCGCTGGGGGCTTCTATGCCCTGCAAAAAGCATCGCACATACAGAAGGAGCTTCGATATGGATCAACAAAACAAAGGGGAAGTTATCGCTGCTGTTGCAGATGCAGACCTGTGCATCGAGCCTGATTGTGAACAAATTGATGATCTTGACGAGTTGGCCATCGACGAGCTGCTTCAGAACGGTGACCTCTCGTCAGAGGGCTTCATGCAGTCTCTGACTAAAAAAGCATACTTGGAAAACAAGAAGCATCCGGATATCGAGAAGCGCGTTGCCTATTGGCGAGATGAAGCAAGGCTGATTCAAATTGCGGACAGCAGCAGCAAGAAGTTCTTCTCTGAACTTTTCGGAAAAGAACACTGCGGCGATACGCTGGTCGAGATGCTGGCGGAGGACCTTGCCATCCAGTCCGAGGTGTTATCTGCGTACCGGAAAGCACAGACGAGTTTGCGGCTGGAGATCATCCAAAAGGTCAGGGAAGAGAACAAACTCAAAGAAGAGGCGGCGGTGGCTGCCCAGGCAGAGACGGAATGCAGAGTGGCGCAGGAGAAGAAAGAAGCCAGGCTCGCGAAAACCATGGCGCGGCGAGCAATCCAGCTCTTCCCGGTCATTTCCGAGGCGGAAATCAAGCAGAAGACACAAGGACGGACTCGCGAAGCGGGTGGGCGATGAATGAAGGCTCCCGCTACCTGAACGACTTTCGCGTGATACAGGAAGGGCTGGCTGGCCACTTCAGCCCGGCGCATTCCATTGTGCTGCACGAGGCGGCACTGGGCTGGCTGACCGCGAAGCTGGAGGAATCGTTTGCCGGCAAGACGGTCGTGGTCACGCATCATCTGCCATCGATGTTATCTGTGGCTGAGCGTTACAAGGATAGCCTGCTGTCCGCTTGTTTCGCATCGAATCTGGATCACCTGCTGGGCAAGATGGACCTGTGGGTACACGGGCATACGCACGACAACTTCGATTATGTCGAGAAGGGTACGCGAGTGATCTGCAACCCGCGCGGGTACGTGAATTATGGCAGCGCCGAGAACTATGACTTTGACCCGAAGAGGGTCGTCGAGATCCAAGGAGGATGCAATGAATGATCAGAACACAGCCCGTATGTATGTGACCTTTCCTTCTCTCTTCATGGAACGGATGGAGGGCGAGGCACTGGATGCCAGATTGGCGAACGAGTATGGCAACAAGTTCGCCAAACAGCCGGACAGGGAAGGGCGTTACCCGCGCTTACCTTACGGTTTCGAGTGCGGCGATGGCTGGTACAAGCTGCTATTCCAGCTCTGCGAGAACATCACGCATGTGGTGCGTATTCATGACCTGAAGCCCTGCATGGGGCAGGTGAAGGAGAAATTCGGCTTGCTGCGCTTCTATTTGCATTTTCCGGACGATGTTGTCGTGGTAGAGCCGGGTGACGACTGTGCGCGCGGCGCTGTCGTCGAACGCAAGGCGGGTGTTGAGCTGATATACAGGTTGATTCATGAAGTCGAGCGGCAGTCTGGCATCACATGCATGAGGTGCGGCAAGGCGGGCGTCATGCGTACGAATGGCTGGCATCACGTGTTCTGCGATGCGTGCGAGGCGCTGCAAGAGACGGAATTCGGGTGAGTGTCTGAAATGGAGAAAGGAAAAATCATGACGGCTTTGAAGATCGGCTATTTCAGTGACCTGCATACGGAATTCCTGCGTCCGAGCGTCCTGCTGACGCCGAAGGATCGCCGCATGGGGCGGATTTACAGTCTGGAAGACTTCGCGTCCGAGCTGGCTGCAGCGTACGCCCACGCCGATGTCATTGTTGCGGCCGGAGACATCGGCAGCGGCGTGAATGCCGTGGGCTTCTTGCGGATGGCGTTCCCCGAGAAGCCGGTGATCTACGTGACGGGTAATCACGACTACTGGGGCGGCGAGATTTATTCCGTTCATCGCAAGATTGCCGAGGCATGCATCGGTACGAACATCCACTTTCTGCAAGGCGGGGATACGGTGGAGATGGAGGGCGTTCTGTTCTGCGGCGCGACTTTGTGGACAGACTACATGCTGACGGACAGCGTGTACGCGCTCGACAACGCCCTCAATCTGATGAACGACTTTCGCCGCATCCGGATCCGTCGCAATAGCGCGAATGTGTTTCGCAAGGAAGAGGCACCCGGAAAGCTGAAGCCGAAGTACCTGTTGAGCTTCCACCGCCAGCACCTGGCCCGCATCAAGGAAGTGATGGCGCAGGCGCTGCTGGACGACAAGCCATTGATCGTGGTGACGCATCACGCGCCGAGCGCTCAATCGCTATGGTTCGACAGCGAACGGGCAGCGATGCAGGGCATGAAGATGTTCGGCTATAAAGAGTCCGACCCATCCTATGCCTCGCACCTGGACCACCTGATGCAAGGTGAGGGCGCGCCCCAGTATTGGATACACGGCCATACGCACGTGGCGGTCGACTACCGGATCGGAAACACCCGGATCGTGAGTAATCCGAAGGGGTATGTACAGGGCGACGAGACTGGGTGGGCGGCCGGGCGGCACTTCGAGGTGCCGCTTTAAGGGGATATTAATGTGCAAACTATTTTTTACAAGCGACCACCACTTCGGGCACGCGAACATCATCAAGTTCGAGGCGCTGAACCGCGTCGATGAATCTGGTGTGATATTCGGTACTGTCCAGCAGATGGATAAGTTTTTGATCGCGCGCTGGAACGAAGTGGTGGGAGCGGATGACCTCGTGTATCACATGGGCGACATCAGCTACAAGCAAGAGATTTTGCGCGCTCTGCTGCCGCGCCTGAATGGCCGCAAGGTATTGGTTTGCGGCAACCACGACCCGTATTTCAAGCGGATGGTGGGCGGTGACAAGCGAGAGATGGCGCTGGCCGCGCTACGTGCGAAGGAGACTGGCTTTGAGTCGGTGCATACCGAGCTTGAGATCGAGATCAATGGCATTGGCCGGGTGAAGCTGAATCACTACCCGTACGCGCCGCTCAAGGAAGGCGCCACGGCAAGCCCGGTCAAGGAGGGCGCCACGGCAAGCCCGGTCAAGGAGGGCGATGAGCTATATCCGCGCTATCTGGAGTTGCGTCCCAAGCCGACAGGTGAGGCGCTACTGATCCACGGGCACGTTCATTCGCAATGGTTCAGTAAGCAGCAGCGCGGGCAGCCTTTGATGATCAACGCGGGTGTGGATACTTGGAAGTTGCGTCCGCTGTCGGTCGAGGACTTGCGAGCCGTTGTTTTGGCATACAAGGAGGATTGAACATGGCACTGACCAGACGAATGGAATTGAAGAACGTGGTCTTTACCGGACGCGATCAGGCCGAGGCGAGTCTGGGCT
>Ga0210019_1004745_pt1 | contig 11639 bp, 16 predicted proteins | sample CryGeyCG2114_020_2_FD_183969 | JGI IMG/M metagenome (GOLD analysis project Ga0210019, IMG submission 183969) | Groundwater microbial communities from aquifer - Crystal Geyser CG11_big_fil_rev_8/21/14_0.20 (SPAdes) (version 2) | ecosystem: Environmental > Aquatic > Deep subsurface > Groundwater ...
CCAAACAATAAACAAATGACAAAATGTAATTGTGTATTGTGATTCATTTGTAATTTGTTTATTTTAATTTGTATATTTAAAAGCTCAGTTTTTACTTGATATTGTTTGCTATTTTCACCCACTCCTCTACTCCAAGTTCCTCGGCTCTAATTTTGTCATTGCCACAAATTTCTTGTAAAATACTTTTTATTTTTTCTCCATCCAAATTTAAACCTTGAGATAAATTACGCCAAAGTTGTTTTCTTTTTTGAACAAAACCTGCCTTTACAACTGTAAAGAAATATTCATCAGAAAAATCATTCTGGGGAGATTTGATATTATCTATAAGCAATACTGCAGAATCTACTTTTGGAGAAGGCCAAAAATTACCTTTGGTGACTTTGGCGACAACTCTTGGTTGTCCATAATATTGAACAGAAATAGCCAAGACACTCATATCACCTTTTTTAGCAGTGATCCTCTCTGCAACTTCTTTTTGGACCATGACGACAATTTTTTCTGGTTTATTTTCCATCTCCAAAAACATACGCAAAATTCCAGAAGTAATCTGATATGGTAAATTGGCAATCAATTTATATTTTTTGAGATTTACTTCATTAAATTTTCTCATCACGTCACCCCAAACAATCTCCAAATTTTCAGATTTGTTTTCTTCCCAATAATCTTTCAATTTTTGTTCTATTTCAAAAGCCACTACCTTCCCAGCTTTTTCCACCAAAGCAAAAGTAAGAACTCCGAAGCCAAGTCCAACTTCTACTACCAAATCTTCTTTGTTTATTTCCCCTGCTTCAAGCATTTTGTCAATATAAATTTTTGTCATCAAATAATTCTGCCCATATTTTTTGCTAGGAGACAAATTATATTTTTTGCAAAGTTCGATGAGATAAGAAGGTTTGTATAGGTTTTGTTGGTCCATAAAAATATTGAGATAAAATAGAGATAAAGTAGATATCAAAATATAGAGATAATATTGAGATAAGATAGAGATGATAAATTCTTATTTTTTATTTTGTTCGTGCCAATTGTTTATTTGATTATTTATTTTTACTTTTAGATTTTCATAATTTTTTTCTGTTTGTAAAAATTCATCTTTATTAATATATTTTTGTGAATAAGCGACCCACAGATGACTCTGTGTTTCTTCCAGTTCACCTCGCACAATGTAAAATACTCGGATTCTATCTTTGAAATAAAATCTACCATGTGCCTCTGCCGTATTAGCTAATACAGAATTGGATGAACGTCTAATTTGGTTGGTCAATGCATATTTTTCCGCGTCTGGAAATTTCAAACTCAAACTATATACTTTTTTCAAAAGTTCAAAGGCTATCTGCCAAATATCTGTCTGATAAAATCTTTTGTAACTTTTCTCCCCTCCCATAAAAAATAAATAATGTGTAAAAATAAAAAAATTATTTCTATATTATCTCAATTGTATCTCTATATTATTTCTATTTAAAAAAAGTAAATCGACAATCAAAATAAACTATTCCAAACGCAAGCCAGCCATGCTATAGCGATTCGCCGCATTCCACAACATCCATCCAGCATCAGTATATTTTTCTACCATATCAATTTGCGCACGAATTTTACTAGCATCGTAGACCGCACTAATATTGAAATCCTGAATCCAAGGTCGCACTTGTGCCTTGGTATTTTCAAAATATGACAAACCCTTTTTCATACCATTTTCAATCACTTCCCCAGGATGATTAGCAGGATTGGCAAAGCCCAAATGGCCAACTGGATAATGCGAAGGATACATCATCGGACAAATATAATCCACTTCATCCACGGCGTCTTCTAACCTTTGACCAATGCCCATACCATCATGACGCTCCATCGCAAAACCAAACAAATCCAAAGAAATATAAGCAGAAGATTCAGCTAAATTTTCATTTAAAAAAACAAAAAAATCATGCATCACATCATACTTCTCTTTTTCACCATTAGTATAAACAAGCAAACTCATCGGACCATCTGTCGGAAAACGCACATAATCAAAATTTATTTCGTCAAAACCAAAAGCAATGACTTCTTTGGCAATCTCCAAATCATAATCCCAAACATCTTTGTTGTTAGGATCTACCCAAGCCAAACCTTTGTTATCACGCCACAATCCCCCGTTTTTACTCTTGAGTGCCCACTCTATTTTTTTCTCTGCCAAAATAGGATCTTGAAAAACAGTTTGTCTAGCAATCACATAAATATCGTGCTCATGTAATTTTTTTATCAATTCTTTGACATCACCTAATCTATTACTTTCCAAAGTAAATTCATTTACCAATTCTAAATTACTATCATACAAAACTTTACCGCTATAATCTTTGACATCAATCACGACAGCGTTGAGTTCCGTACTGTTTATTAAATTAATAATATTATCAAGAATCTTTGGGCTACCAGCTGAATAAGCTGTCAGATACAAACCTTTAATAACTTGTTTAGGTGGTTTTTGGCCTGGGACAAAAACATATGGTGGTGGACGATGTGCAATAATATTTTTTTGCAAAATAAAGTTACTGTTGTTTTCAGCAAAAACCAAATCACTTTGTACAAAATTTGTTTTTTGCCAACTTATAAAAATGAAAAAAGTTGCAAATAAAAAAACTCCTAAAAAAATTATTAAGTACAAAAGAGGATATTTTTGGTTCATAAAGGTTGCCTTTTTGAATTCTCCTCCTAATAGGAGGGGGATTTTAGTTTGTCTTTCAAATTTAAAAACTTTTTTTCCATAAAAAATAATACTAAAAAAGTCAATGAGGCAATAAAACCTAATTATCATTCAAACTCACAATCACACCACCTTGTCTTAAAACTTCAATATTTTCTCCAACAACCTTCACAATTGTAGAAGAACTTTTATTAGGTAAAGTACCTGCATCAATAATAATATCTGGTTTTATTTCTTCATTCTCAAACATTTTTAAAACAGACTCTATATCATAAGGACTTTCTAGACTGGAAATATTAGCCGAAGTAGAAACCAAAGGACTATTCAATTGTTTGGATATTTCTGAAGCTAAATAATGTTCAGTTACCCGAAAAGCAATAGTACCATCTTCATTGATAACGCCTGCTGGCAAATGGCAAACAGCTTTGACTTTCACCACCAAAGTCAAAGGACCAGGCCAATATTTGTCAGCCAATTTTTGTAAAGTAGGATTCCACTCAATACATGGCAAAATCATAGCCAAATCAGACACCACCACCAAAACAGATTTGCTTTTTTGTCTATTTTTTATTTGAAAAATTTTTTCCAAAGCTTCACTATTATTTGCATCACAACCAAGCCCATAACAAGTTTCTGTAGGGTAAACAAGAGTAGCCCCATTTTTTAAATCGTTGACCAACGATACTATATCTAAATTTTCTTTTTTGATAATTTTCATATAATGATATGATAATACACACAAAATCCCTATTTGCCAACAAACAGAGGTATACACAAATAATTCCGTCCACAATTCACATCCATAAATCTGGATTATCCGTATATCCGTATCACTCTTCTATTCTAGCTAAAATAAGCCAAATTTGCAAGGTTTTGGATATAAACATCAATACACTTGATTTTATTCTAAAATATTGCTATACTAAGCCATGACTTATCTATTGAGTCCGTTATTAAATTAAGAATAAAAATTTTATGGGTCTTCCATCAAAAAAGAGAACGCCAAGATCACGAGATGATCGCCGCTCACACCATGCTTTGAAACAAACCACAAACAAAAAATGTGAAAAATGTGGTGAACCAGTACTTCCACATCGTGCTTGTGCCAAATGTGGTACTTACAAAGGCAGACAAGTCATCAATGTCGAAAAAAGATTGACTCGCTCTACAAGAAGTAAAAAAACTGCTTAGACTTTTTAGTTTCAAAAATACTTGAATTTTTCAACAAAATTCCTATTTTGTATATTTACAAGCTATGTCCAAACGCCATCTAGCTAGAGCCATCATCATGCAGGTATTATACCAATGGGATTTCAAAGGAAATCCTACCAGTGCTATACCAGCTATTATTGAACAAAATATGGCTGAATTTGGTATGGGACTAGAAGACACAAAAGACTTTATTGAACACACAGTAAATGATATAATTGACAAACAAAAGAAAATAGACAAACTAATAAAAAAGTTTGCTCCACATTGGCCACTTGAACAAATGAGTTTGGTAGACAAAAGTATCTTACGACTTGGTGTCTATGAATTAGAATACAACAACAAAGAAATTCCACCAAAAGTAGCTATCAACGAAGCTATTGAACTAGCCAAAACTTATGGTGGTCCAAATTCTGGAAAATTTATCAACGGTATTTTGGGCGCAATGTACAAAAATATCTAAATAAATCGACTACTACACTAATCTGACGGGATATAAAAAGGAATATCCTCATAGTAAATTAAAGTAAGTTAAAACATCTCGTCCGCCTTGGGCGGATAAAATATTAAATTATGCCTATAGCTGAATACAAAGATAAAAACTTTCACAAAATAGAAGATACTATAGGTATTGAATTTAACAACAAAGACATTTTGGTACAGGCTTTGGTACACCGTTCTTTCTTGAATGAAAATCGTGAATTCCCTCTTGCCCAAAATGAAAGACTAGAATTCTTGGGCGACGCTGTCTTAGAATTGTCCGTTACCCAATATCTTTTCAACAATTACTTGAATCCAGAAGGTGAACTTACCAACTGGCGAGCCGCATTAGTCAATGGAACTATGTGTGCCGCTGTAGCCAGAGACATAGGTTTAGAAGATTATTTGTTTCTGAGTCGTGGTGAATCCAAAGACAATAATACCAAAGCCAGAGACTACATCTTGGCCAATGCTCTAGAAGCACTTATCGGCGCTATTTATTTTGATCAAGGCTGGGAAATGTCTGACCAATTTATTACACGTTTTGTCATTACCAAATTGCCAGAGGTCTTAGAGCTTGGACTTTGGATGGATAGTAAATCACGTTTCCAAGAAGCTGCCCAAGAAATTGTCGGCATTACCCCAACTTATCGTGTGACAAATGAAGAAGGTCCCGACCATGAAAAAGAATTTACCATTGCTGTATATCTAAACAAGGAAAAAGTAGCTGAAGGTAAAGGTACCAGCAAACAAGAAGCTCAAACTGATGCAGCGGACGTTGCTCTAAAAATAAAAAAATGGAAAGGTCCAAAAATACAAATATTGGAAAGAAAGCCTGAAGACCCGATAGGATAATTAATTTAGGAATTTGAAAGTCGTAATTATGAATGTGGTTTAAGTTTTTTAAAAATGATTAAAATTCACCTAATTTCTAATCCCTAATTTCTAATAAAATTTCAAATAAATAATATTAAAAATTTTGACCGTGAATTAACCCTGTGAGTCCTGCGGGACATCACAGTGAGTTCTTGCCGTCAATCCTTAAATTAGCAATAGACTAGCTAATTTATAGATTGGACATTTTATTAGGAATTAGAAATTAGGTGAATTAGAAATTTCAAAAACGCCCTCATAGCTCAGTTGGTAGAGCAGTTGCCTCTTAAGCAAACGGTCGCAGGTTCAAATCCTGCTGGGGGCACAAAAAACAATTTATAAATTTCGAATTCTTCAATTAGCGCCTGTAGTTCAACGGATAGAACATTGGTCTTCGGAACCAATGACGTGGGTTCGATTCCTGCCAGGCGTACAAAAAAACAGATTAAAAAAATCTGTTTTTGTTTGTGTGCATTTACAACGTGGATTAAATAATTTTTTTATTCATATTGATTTAATTTTACCATTTATAATGTTCTTGAGCCCATCAATATTCTTTTGCATATTTATTTCATCGGCTGAAACAAGTGGGTTAAGAGTGTTATTTTGGGAGATAAAGATTGTCGGCAATTTTATACTCTCTAATTCTGGATACTGTTTTTGAAATTCATCTCTGTGCAAGAATTCTTTTTCAAAAGGCAAGGCGTACAGAAACTTTCTCCATTCATCTTTCATCGAAATTGCTCCGTAGGTTACCATACACAAATTACATTCATACTTACTCGGTGTTAAAATTTTCTTTACAGCATCAGATACCTGAGAAAACACTGAAGAATCAGTGTTATATACAAATATTAATTTGTCTTTATTTTTTAGCATAGTTTTTATAGGTAACTATTTTTTTAGTCAGATACATTGAAAGAGGTAATAAGAAGGTCATTTGGAGAATTGGAGTAAGTCCAACTTTTAGATACGGAATAACCGGCATCGCATCTGCATAAGCCCATCGTCCGAACAGTAAAGCGCGCCACTCAATCCCTACGGCTATAAAAAATCCAATGACAGCAAGAATGACAAAATCCTTTTTGTTTAGTGCAGAAATCCAATTAATATCATTTTTCAATAAAGCAACAATAAAATAGGCAAATAACGTGATAGCAACATCACCCACGGTACCGACTAGACACATTGGAAAGTGTGAAGCAAATGACACATACCCTTGAAACAATGGGGCTTGCGTATTCTCCCAAACAACATGCAGAACAAATGCGATGAGAGATAAAAAAATAATTTGTTTTTCTGTTTTCATATAAATTAACTAATCTATTTTTTCCAAACGACACCGTCCTCTTGATGGTGCGTTGCCCACGAGAACCACATTTCGTGATACCCCGGAAATATGTTGCCAGTCGCGTCTTTCACAATAATTTCCCCGTCAATTATTGCTCCGATAACTTTATTTCCGCCAACATCGACTGAAGCAAGAGAACCGCTTAATTGTTTTACTGGGAAAGCTACTGACTTATTATATGCATTAACGACAAACATTATCTCCTTTGGCGTAAAGCGACTGTCTTTTATAGAAATTGGAAAATAAAGACTGTCATTGTTATCGTAATCTCCGTACGGATAGAAAGCATAATTTCTATTATATCCAGTATCAGTACTCAAAACTTCGGCATTAGGCCATTTTTCTTTGAGTATCTTGAAAGAGACAACCTGCGATGGATAAACGGAGAGTTTCTCCCCTGTTCTGTCTCCAACAACAGCAGTGCCGATAGATTGCGACCATAAAGACTCCGTACTTTTGTCGTACATCAACAGATTTGATTCGTATAATTTTCCTGACACTCCAAACAGTTCGGCTTTCCCGTTTATTTCGGCATCAAAAACTATTGCTGATCCGCAGAGAGGGCAGAAAGTGATTGTAAGCGATTTATCGCCCACAACGTCATTCACGATTTCGTGCCAGACCATTATGCTATAGGGATAAAATTTGACTGCCTTCCCAGAAGAGACGGCAATTCCATCAATATCACCTTTTATATCTTTGCTGGCTTCCTTGATACTGACAAATTTCGGGTTAGTGAGTGCTGGAATGCTATCCTTACCGGGACCACCATCAAGGATATTTTCTAGAGGAATTGATAATTTGGCTGTGTTTGTTTTAAGTCCTTTGTTTTCAAAATTAAATTCTTTTGCCACGCTATCATTTTTTATATTTTGAATTGGAGTATCTGACGCAGTATCTATTCTAGAACTTTTGCCGGTGTTGTTATTTACGAAATACCAAAAAGTACCGATACCAACAAGGATAAGGACTGCGAGAATAATTTTAATTTGATTTATGTTTCCGCTCATATATTTAGACCCAGATACGCAGTAACTTTCCGGCATATTCCACGATGACATAAAGCCACACAAAATATCCAACAACTCCGACGGTAAGCGCAACGGCAATAATGTTGAAAATTTCGTTTCGGCGTTTTTTTGCCTCATCAAGAGTACATATCCCTTTTTGTCGGCGAATATATGAAAGTACTGATAGCCCCAGAAGTGCTAACCCAACTAAACGAAATACCCATTTATAATCTCCATACAAAGAATCTGCCAACGATCCTGCGAGTGCAACCGATCCAAGTCCAAACAGAACGATGATGATCGGCGTAAGACAACACAATGACGCAACAACAACCGGTATTCCAACTAATTTTAGAATTTCTTTTGATTTCATAGATTTTGATGCCCGTCTTCTTTGATTGCGTACTTGATGATATCCAGGTTGCAACTTTTATTTTTCTTGCACCATGCTTCGCATTTTTTGACGGATGCCTCATCGTGATATTTCATCTTGCACTCACTGCAGGTGTAGACTATTTGATGCTTTTGACTTATTGTTTTTGTCATACATTTAGTTTTGATTGAATAGTGATGTAATATCCGACTCGCTAATATCTCCGGGTACGGCCCTAACAACAGTGCCATCTATATCAATCAGTACATGGAAATTCGTATATCTAACTCCGTATGCTTGTGATGCCTGACCATTCGTATCAAGAGCAATCGGGAAAGTAATACCCCAGTCGGAAATAGTCTTTTGCACTAAAGAAGGATTTTCTTGCAGATCAATACCGATAACCTCAACCTTATCCTTGTACTTTTCATAAAAAGCATTTAGATGTGGCATATCTCGCTTGCAGTTTGGACACCAGGTTGTCCAGAAGTCGAGCACAACTGGCTTTCGTCCTCTATATTCGGCCAGCGTAATGGTTCCACCGCCGAGTTTGTCGAGCGAAAAATCGGGAGCGACTTGTTTAGCAGATTCTCCACTTGTGGGGGCAGATGCTTTAGTATCGGCATTACTATTTTGCGGGTTATTTCCTCCTTGTGTCGCATAAACAGCAATGCCAATAAAAACAAGGATAATAACAAGAGCGACAATAATATTGGATGATCCTTTTTCATAAGAATTGTTTTTCATATTTTTTATTTAATACTGCAAGAAATCCACTGACAAAGTCAGTTGGTTTCCATCCCATCGAAGATGGGCTTGCTCTTTATCTAAAAGATAATTCATTTAGAAAATCTACAAAGTCGGTTCGGTTCGTAAATCCACTGACCGAGTCGGTGATAATTTAATAATTACTAATTTATAAATACTCTATTAAACGGTCGTAATGGAGGAATTGGAGTAGGCGATAACTCCATGCTAAGAACACTGGCATTTTGTCGGTAAGCACAAGCGTTCCAAGAATAATCAGGAATACTCCTCCTACTACAGAAACAATATTGAGATACTTTGATATTTTTCCTAGATAGCTTTCGGCTTTACTTATACTAAAAGCGATGAGGAGAAACGGAACAGCAAGTCCGAGCGAGAAAGTCCCCAAAAGAAATGCGCCAGACAGGGCGGTGGTAGACGTGCTCGCAAGGAGGAGGATGGATCCCAGTATCGGACCAACACAAGGAGTCCACCCGAGAGAGAAAGCACCCCCGAACAAAAATGATCCAAACAGGTTTCCTCGCTTGAAAATACTCGGCACTTTTAAGCGTTGTTCTTTATTGAGTAGGGGAATTTTCAAAACTCCAATCATAAATAATCCAAAGATAATGATTGAGACTCCCGCAATACGTGAAAGCCATATCTGATATGGAGCAAATGCCTGACCAATAAGTCCAGCAATGGTGCCAAGCACAATAAAAACTAGACTAAACCCAATGATAAATGCAACACCATTCCAAAATATTTTGCCTCTGTTCCTCTCACACTCATCAGTACCTGTTCCACTAATAAATGCCAAATATCCGGGCACCAACGGCAATGTGCATGGTGCCAAGAAAGTAAGGAGTCCGGCAAAAAATGATGAAATGGCGAGTCCGGTCATAGTTTTATTTAATCTCCAAAAGCTTTCGCAGTTTTGGTTCGTCAAAACCTGTTACCATTTCATTATCGACAAAAATGACTGGCACACCCATCTGTCCACTTTTTTGAATCATCTCGTCGCGTCTTGCAGAATCTTCTGAAACGTTATAGTCCGTGAAGACGATACCATTTTCCTTAAAGAATTCTTTAGTCGCATGACAGAAGTGGCAAGTTGGTGTTGAATATATGGTTACATTTTTCATAGTATTTTTAAGTTATTTTTTAATTATATTAAATTGATAATTTTCTTAATTCTTGGATCGTCTATCCTTGGCTTATAGCACATCATCTGCCCCATTTTCTCGCCTTCGATCATCCTCGACATTTCAAGTATCCGCAGGTGCTGTGATACTGCTGATACTGAAATATCTAGGACATTAGCAAGATCGGTAACACACATTTCTCCTTGTTCGATAAGGATTTTTATAATAAGGAACCGATTTTTATCCCCGAGTAAACTAAACACATCGACCAAATAAGTGTTTTGCGCCTTTAATGTTTCTTTAATTTTTGATATTTGTGATGGTTCTAACATATTTAAGTATTTGCGTTAATGCTTAAATATTACTCCTACACCTAACAATAGTCAAATCCACGTCTATGTGGATAAACACCCTAATTCCCCCAAAACAAAAAAGAAACAAATGGAAAATTCCTCCCCAAACCCCTCCTTTTCCATTTGCGACATCCGAATTCAAAAACAAATAAGCCGAAGTTTTGGCAAATCCTTTCCCCAAAAAATAGTTTTGCCAAAACTTCGTCCGCATTATTCCACCACCTGCCTGAATACTTGGAGTGCAGAACCCCGAAAGAAAAACACACTTTCCTTTTTCAAAAGAAATTTCACCCCCGCCAAATCAGAAATGCAAGGAGTGTTTTGCTTTCGGGTTTGCCGAGGCTCTGCGAGGCAATGACGGAACGATACGAGCGTACGAGGCAATTTCAAGCCACCACGCACTACGCGCGTGAGACATCATTTGTTTTGAAAATAGGTTCCAACTTGGTACAATAAAGACACAATAAAAATTTTATAAAAAATAAAAAAGCTCAAAAAATATAATAATCTTTGGGCTTCAGTGAGCTTCTAAATTAGCTATAAACATTATAGCATATATAAAAAATATTTCAAAAAAATGGGGATAACTCTTTTTTTCAATCCAGAGTTTTTACTTTTTTTAACCATCTCTTTTTTTAATCCGCCCAAGGCGGACGAGAGGGTTTAATTCCCCGTAGCTTGCTACGAAGATATTCCTTCTCATACCTCGTCAGCTTCAGCCAGAGGACTGATCAGCCTTGGGCACGATGCTGCGAGGTAGTTGATTATTTTCGCATTTAGAATAAAGAACAACGCTAAATTTTAGACATTATTTAAATAAATTTTTTTGCCTTAATTACCAACTTCTCCCAACAAAACCTCTTGTCCAAAGACCTGTATATCTTGCTGTAAAATATCATCAAAAGCTTTGATAACTGGCTTGGAAGTCAGATTTTTCTGAGTTGGATTGTCTGAAAGAACTTTTATTTCAAACTGAGCAGCTAAGATATCTACACTAATAGGCATTTGATCTATTTTCCAAAGTAATTTCTTTTGGTCTTTGTCATAAGTAATTGTCCCAGCTGGTACGACGATATTACTTTCATCGAGAGAAATATCACCATACAAATCAGCTGATATTTCTAAGTTTTTCAAGTCATGATAAGAATTAGTCAAAAGCCAAGAAATTTTGTGTACAGTGTCCCCTCCTACATCTTGACTAACATCATCTTTGGCAGTCATCTTCAAATCAGAAGTCAATTTGATATCCAACTTATTACTACTAATCGTTTCTGTTTTATCGTTTAAAGTGTAAGACAATTCACTAGAAATATTCATCATAAAGGCAGCGTAGTCTGACAAAGTCAAATCATTAGCATTTTTGATTAGTAGAGTAATATTTACCTTCACTTCGTCACCCGGCATAATATTTTTTAGCCCAGCAA
>Ga0210019_1004746_pt1 | contig 11639 bp, 10 predicted proteins | sample CryGeyCG2114_020_2_FD_183969 | JGI IMG/M metagenome (GOLD analysis project Ga0210019, IMG submission 183969) | Groundwater microbial communities from aquifer - Crystal Geyser CG11_big_fil_rev_8/21/14_0.20 (SPAdes) (version 2) | ecosystem: Environmental > Aquatic > Deep subsurface > Groundwater ...
CAAAATTATCATATAATATTTGGCTTAATGGCATTGATTTAGTCAAGGATGACGAGAATTTAACGGATATGAGGTTTAATCGTTTTAGCGATCGTGTGCGGGAAGTCTTGAAATTAAAAAAAATAGCAGAAGCTAAAACCAAATCAAAAAAAGTCTATGTGTTTAATATTACCGGTCCAGCTGACCTGATGCTTAATCGCGCTAAAGTAGTCAAAAAATTGGGCGGCAGGGCTGTTATGATAGACATAGTTTCTTGCGGCTTGGATAATGCACAATTTTTGAGAAAACAGAATCTGGGTTTGATTTTGCATGGGCATCGAGCGGGACATTCTATGTTTACCAAAAATCCGCGTCATGGTATGGCGATGCTTGTTTTGGCAAAATTGGCTCGGCTGGCTGGCATTGATCAGTTGCATACCGGCACAGTGGTCGGTAAAATGGAGGGCACGGCAGAAGAGGTTTTAAGTATTGATGAAATAATTAAGGAAGACTGGTTCGGTGTTAATAATGAACCAACTAATTGGGCGCGTATTAAACCGATCTTGCCAGTTGCTTCCGGTGGTCTTCATCCTGGTTTAGTCCACAAATTAATTAAAATTCTCGGGAATGACATAGTGATTAACTTCGGCGGAGGACTGCATGGCCATCCAGACGGATCCATTGCCGGAGCCAGAGCTTGTTGCCAAGCGCTTGAGGCAGTGGAAAAGGGTGTAGGTCTTGAAATATACTCACAAGAACATATTGAATTAAAAGCAGCTCTTGATTATTGGCGATAGTTTTGCAACTGTTTTTATTTGTTAGCGGCTGATTATTAATTGCCAATCAGAAAACGCATGAAAATGTTTTATAGATCAAAAAGACTTGATTTTCAATCGGGAGGCGATCCGATAGTTGTTATCCGCGAGAAAGAAGCTGAAAATCAGGGTATTATGCCTGGTGATAAGGTTTTTTTACAATGGAATAAAAAAAAATCAATCGTTGCCATTGTCCAATACACCAACAGTAAAGTCAATTTTGGTGAGGTCGGTCTTTTCAAAGAAATTTGGCAAAAAAAAGACATTATTGATGGTGATGTGGCGAAAGTTGCGCTAGAGTCTCGTCCGGAATCAATTAAGGCCATTAATAAAAAATTGTTGGGGCATAATTTGAGTTATGATGAAACTTATTCCATTATGGCTGATATTTCATCCGGCAAATTGGGTAAAATTGAGACTACTTATTATGTGGCTTCTGGTTTTGCTAAGGCATATACAATGCTTGAGCTTTATTATATGACTCGCGCTATGGCTATGTGCGGCGAGATGATAAATTCTAAAATTAAAGTCGTTGATAAACATTCAATCGGCGGCATTCCTGGTAACCGTACTACGATGATTGTTATTCCCATCATTGCTTCGCTTGGCCTATATATCCCAAAAGCATCATCGCGTGCTATTACTTCGCCATCCGGTACTGCCGATACCATGGAAGTTTTAGCTCCAGTTGAGCATCCAGTTAAGAAAATTAATGAAATTGTCAGAAAAACCCATGCTTGTCTTGTTTGGGGAGGTGGAGTGAATCTAGCTCCGGCAGATGATAAAATCATTAGAATTGAAAAGCGGCTATCGCTGGAAACCCATGACAAGATGATAGTTTCTATTATGGCCAAAAAAGTAGCCATGGGAGTTGATTACCTGATTATTGATTTACCATACGGAGAAACAGCGAAAGTTCATAGTTTAAAAATTGCGCAAAAAATAGCCAAGAAATTTGTTTCTCTTGGTAAGATGTTTAATATCAAAGTTAAGGTCATTACTACACAAGCCAAAGAGCCAATTGGCGCTGGAATAGGGCCGGCCCTTGAAGCTCGAGATGTTTTGCGCGTTCTTCAGCGCCATGAGTTACGGCCGCTTGATCTTGAGAGGAAGGCTGTTCTTTTAGCTGGCAAACTTTTAGAGCTTAAAAAATTTTGCCGCCGAGGTCATGGAAAAAAGATTGCCGAGAAACAGCTCCTTGTCGGAGCCGCATGGGAAAAAATGTCGGAGATTATAAAAGCGCAGGGTGGCTGTTCAACCATTAAGGCGGACGAAGTGGCTATTGGCGCGTTGCATTATGAGATTCACGCCAAAAAATCCGGTCGTATAGTTCATCTAGACAACCGCGCAATTAATGAGATATGCGTCAATTTGGGAGCGCCTCATGACAAAGTATCCGGCATTCATATGCATTGTCGCTTGTATGATAAAATCAACAAAGGAGCGAAGCTTTATACTTTATATGCTGAAAGCCAAGGCAGGCTTGACTTAGGCCGCCTTGCTGCTAAAAATAATACTGTCGCAGACATCAAATAAAAAATATGGATAATCCAACCCAAAAAACAATAGAAGAATACATTGATGAGAAAAAGATTTCTCAGGATAAAAAGGAAAAGGTCATCCTTGCCATTACTGATTTGATCTACCGGCGCAATCAGAAGGTTATTCAGTTAGAAAAGGATAGCGATGACATCAAGCGCCAGCAATATCTGCGTTCCATCAAGGAATATGATGATATTATTGGTAGCAAAATCGTTCAGATCATTGACGGCCATCAAATAGATCACGCTTATGAGTTCTAAGCCAGTCTTATTGGTTATTCTTGACGGCTGGGGCGTTGCTGCCCCAACTGCCGGCAACGCTGTTACCAGTGCAAATTTACCTTATTGGGATTATTTGCTTAAAAATTTTCCCACTACATTGTTACAGGCTTCAGGTCCGGCTGTTGGTTTGCCATGGGGCAAAATGGGTAATTCGGAAGTGGGACATTTAACAATTGGCGTCGGGCAGATTTTTTTGCAAAGCCTTGATAAGATAAATAAGCAGATTGCAAGCGGAGAATTTTTTAATAACCATGCATTTCTCAAAGCCATTAATCACGTCAAAAATAATAATTCCAATCTGCATTTGCTTGGACTTTTGGGCGATGGAGGAGTTCACGCGCATCAAAACCATATTTCAGCTTTGCTGGAGATGGCTGGCAAAAACAGTTTAAACAACAATACTTGGTTACATTTGTTTTTGGATGGCAGGGATACGTCAAAAGATGAGGGTATTATTTTTCTTGAAGAGTTGTCTGCGGAGATCAATAAATTCGGCTGTGCTCAAATAGCTAGTTTGGCCGGACGTTTTTACGGAATGGACAGGAATAGAAATTGGGAGCGCACCAAATTATCATTTGATGCGATGATTGGCGTGTCTCGTAATTTATGCGAAAATCCAGCGGAAGCCATTCGCGACTCGTATAGTAAGAAAATATTTGACGAGGAATTTTTGCCAATAACCATTGCTAAGCATGGCAAACCACTGATAAAAATATCTGATAATGACGCAGTTATTTTTTTTAATTTTCGTTCTGACAGGGCGCGCCAGATGACGCAAGCTTTTGTTGAAGATAAATTCAGCGGATTTGACCGTGGTGCCAAATTGAGCAATTTACTATTTGTCGGTTTTGCAGAATATAGAAGAGATTTACCAATGGAAGTCGCTTTCCCAAAGCTTGTGATTGATAATCCTTTGGCCAAGATATTAAGCGACAAAGGCCTAAAGCAGCTGCATATTGCAGAAACTGAAAAATATGCGCATGTTACTTTTTTCTTGAATGGGTTGAACGAGGACGCTTTTGCCGGAGAGGATCGTATATTGTTGCCATCGCCGTCAGTGATAAGTTATGATGAAAAACCTGAAATGTCATCTTTTGAAATTAAAAAGAGTATTATAGCCGGTCTTAATCAGGATAAATATGATTTTATCGTTGCTAATTTTGCCGCTCCAGATATGGTAGGGCACACGGGTAATTTTGATGCTTGCATTAAGGCGCTGACGGCTGTGGACCAATGTCTATCGGAAATAATAGAAGCTGTGATGAGAAAGGGCGGTCAGGCTTTAATTACGGCAGACCATGGAAATATTGAAGAGGTGATCAATTTAGAAACCGGCGCCATAGACAAAGAACACAGCAATTTTCCAGTGCCAATGATTTTGGTCAGGGATGAATATCGCGGCAAATTCCATTCTCATAAAAATTCAGAACTATATACGGCGAAGATAAAAGGAGCTTTGGTTGACATAGCGCCGACAATTTTGGCTATGCTCGGGCTGGAAAAACTGGGCAAAATGGTTGGCATTGATTTAAATAAAGTTATCAGATCACAAAAATAAATGGAGGAAGAAATGGAAAAATTATTAGTTGTTATTTAAAAAGTAGATAAATAAGCATAAGCCCGTCGTTATTTGGCTGGTTTATTTTAACTTGGCAGGACGAAGATTTGTCTTTTTTCTATATTAGTGGTAATCTTAATGAACTTAGATACTTATCAGTAAATTGAAAAAAATTATGAAAAAATATATTTTTCTTTTCGTTTTGTTGTTTATTATTGCTGGCTTGGCAACTGGCTGTGGCAAAAAAGCGATTGATAAAATTAATTTTGATCTGTATGTCATGAGCCAATGTCCTTATGGATCACAAGCTGAAGATTTGGTTTATAGTGTAATCGGCGATTTTAAAGAATATATAAATTTTAATGTGGAATATATCGCGGCTGATAAAGGCGACGGCAGTTTTGAATCTTTGCATGGCGCTTCAGAAGTTGAAGGAGATATTTATCAGTTATGTGTCAAAAAACAGGATCCTGATAAATTCTGGGATTATATCAAATGCCAAAATAAAAATTATCAAGACTTGAAATTAAGTTTTGAGTCGTGCGCCAAGGAGAATGGCATTGATTACGGTATTCTTAAAACTTGCGCCGATGGCGAAGATGGCAAGCGGCTTTTGAGCGACAGCATAAAAAAATCTGAAGCAGTTTCGGCCGCAGGTAGCCCAACTTTTTATATTGACGGAGAACGTTACGCTGGCCCACGAACAGAGATTAATCTGCAAAGGAAAATTTGCGAAAAGACCGATAATACTCCTAAAAAGTGCAAGGATTTGTCGCAAGACAAAGAATTTACCGCACATTTGATTATTGACTCCCGATGTACAAAGCCGGAATGCGAGACAGTTGCATTAAAGGATCAGTTAAAAAATACTTTTTCCAAAATTATTTTTGCTGAACTTGATTATGCGACAGATGATGGTAAAAAGTTTTTTACTGATAATGGTTTGCAATTTTTACCAGCCGTTCTTTTTGAAGAAGAAGTTAAAGAAGCTGATAATTTTTCTCAAGTTGAAAAATATTTAACGGAAGTAAATGGTTTGTATAGCCTGAATATTGGCGCCATACATAATCCTGTTATGGAAATTTGCGATAATAATATTGATGATACCGACAATGGGCTTGCAGATTGCGCTGACGCTGATTGCGAGAGTTTTACCGGCTGTCGTGCTGAAATTAAGGGCCGGCTCGATGTTTTTGTTATGAGTCAATGTCCTTATGGGACACAGGCGCTTGATGCCATGCGGGAAGTTATGAAAAATTTCGGCAACAGCATGGATTTTCATGTTAACTATATTGCCAATGAAAATACTGATGGCACTTTTGCATCGCTTCACGGCCAGGGAGAAGTGGATGAAAATATACGCGAACTATGCGCGGCTAGATATTATCCCACTAGCTATATGGATTATATATGGTGCCGTAACAAAGACATTACTGGCGATTACAAAATATGCTCAGCCGATTTCCCAAAAATTACTGCTTGTTCAACTGGCACGGAAGGAGCAGGCCTGCTCAAGGAAAATATAAAATTGGCTAACACGATTGGAATCGGCGCCAGCCCGACGTGGATGGTGAACAATCGTTATCAATTTAACGGCATTGACGCTGAAACAATCAAGACTAATTTTTGCCAGTATAATAATGTTGCCGGTTGTGAGAGTGTTTTGAGCAGTCAGACCAATGTTCCGGCCGGATCGTGTAATTAGGTAGGTTTGACGAGCTATTTGTGAATATTGTATAATTATAAATATGGGGAATATAACGAAAAAAGACATTGAGGAAATTATAAAAAGAACTGCCGGCGTACTTTTAGAGGACATTAGTTCAAAGTTTGATGTATTTGGAGAAGCATTGGATTATGTAAGGCAAAAAGTTGACAAGCTGGAAGAAAAAATAACAAAGCTGGAAGAAAAAATAACAAAGCTGGAAGAAAAAATAACAAAGCTGGAAGAAAAAATAACCAATATTGAGATTGATATTGCTTCTATTAAGAATGAGTTAATAGAAATTAAAGAAAGATTAAATGAAAAAGTTGATCGTTATGAATACTTAGAATTAAAGAAAAGAGTTGATAAGTTGGAATATTATATTAAAAGATATATAGTCAGGAAAACTCCAGTTGCCGTATAATTTTTAAGCATTCAACCGCCCTTGATTTTAAGGGTGGTTTTTTGTATATTTATCAAATTTAGGTATAATAAAAGCAGACCAATTATTTTTTTAAGCATATGCAATATATCAGGAATTTTTATCAAATCTCCAAAAAAGACACAGCTATGGCCGGCGGCAAAGGCGCTTCGCTCGGTGAGATGATGAACGCTAAAATTCCGGTGCCGATGGGTTTTGTGGTTATTGCTCCCGCTTTTGAACGATTTCTTGGGGAAACCGATCTCTTGACAGCTATTCAAGCAGAGCTTAATAAAGTGAATTATGCAGACACTAATTCAATTGATCGTTATTCTAATGTGATTCGCGATCTGATCAGCCGCGCCAAATTTCCGGATGATCTGAAAGAAGAAATCACGGCTGGATTCAAAAAACTCAAAACAACTTTGGTAGCCGTGCGCAGTTCAGCCACTGCTGAAGATTCCAAAACCGCGTCCTGGGCCGGCGAGTTGGAAACTTATTTGAACACCGATGAAAAAAATTTAATTAGCAACGTTAAAAAATGCTGGTCATCACTCTTTACCCCCAGGGCGATTTTTTATCGCCACGAAAAAAAATTACTCAAATCAAAAGTCTCTGTCGCGGTGGTGGTGCAAAAAATGATCCAGTCCGACGTCTCGGGCATTTGTTTTACAGTTCACCCGGTCACCCAAGATAAAAATCAGCTGATTATTGAAGCCGGCTTTGGATTGGGTGAAGCGATTGTCTCCGGGCAGATCACGCCGGATAGTTATGTGCTTGACAAGCGCGGCTGGTCCATCATGGATATTAATATTTCAAAACAGGAAACTAAGATTGAAAAGATTAAAGGATTAACTAAGACGGTTCAGGTACCTAAAGTCGATCAGGAAAAGCAAAAACTTCCCGGCAAAAAAATTATTCAGCTCGCCAAACTTTGCGGCCAAATTGAAAAGCATTATGGCTTCCCGTGCGATATTGAATGGGCAATGGAAAAAGATAAGTTATACATCACGCAGAGCAGACCAATAACTACGTTATAATTTATGCGCTGGGTAAAAGTTTTTGCTGTCAAAATTGATCCCTTCAGCATTTACAGCTGGATTAGCGGCCAAAAACATGTGGCGGAGCTTTACCATTTACCCGCTGTGCGCGATCATATCCAGTTAAACGGTGAGGATTTTATTTTGGAGTCTTATTTGGATGAGTTAAATCACACTGTTTCTCGAGATATCGTGGGTAATGTTCGCAATGTAGTTGATAAATTAAGTGGAGTAATTAATGATTTTGAAAAGTTTTGTTTAAACAATGAATTTAAAAATGATGACCTATCTTCTATTTACAATGCCTACGAACAATTTTATGTACATTATCGTTATTTTTTGGGGGTTTGTGATACGCCAGTTTTTATGGAACAGGCCGTCAGCAAGAGGATTTATCAGCAAATTAAAAATAAGACCAGTCAAGGCGCGGAAAAATATTTTCGTCAATTGACAGCTTTTCTGCGCGATACCTATAGCCTTGGGGAGGAAAAAGATTTATTGCAAATAGACGTCCGCCTCAAGAAACCCTTAACTAATTTGCGTGATTTCCATTCCCATCCTTTATATCATGATTTAAAACAGCACCACCAGAAACACTCTTGGATGGGTATGACATTGGTTTTGGGGAAACCATTAACTCTGTTATATTATTTTAAAAGATTGAAAAAAGAATATGGAACGGCTAAAATCACATTGCGCCATATCAATCAACGGAAAAAAACCTACCGCCGGCAATGGTTGGAAACCGCCTACGCCTTAAAATTTGATAAAAGCTTGATGCGTTCGGCGCAACTGCTTATGTGGATTCGCGACCGTCGATTCATGGGTTTGACCAGAGGCGCTTATCATCAGAGAAAATTATTTGGAGCAATCGCGCATAAACTAAATTTAGAACAAGATCAGATTTTTTATTTATTACCCGCGGAAATGAAAAGTGTTTTGTTAAAGCGCAAAAAATTAAATCGTAGATTAATTAAACAAAGACAAAAAGAATACGCATTAGTAACCCATGCTGGCCACACAGGCCCGGTCATGGTTGGTTATCAGTTGAATAAGGTGAGAGAAATGGTTTTGTTAAAAAACATTGACTATAATACTAAAGAGATTAGGGGAATATGTGCTAATCCCGGTAAAGTCAAAGCTAGAGTAATGATTATTTTAGATAATGACGTTTTTTGGAAATTTCAAACAGGTGATATTTTGGTAGCCAATATGACCACTCCCGATTATGTGCCGATTATGAAAAAAGCAAGTGCAATTATTACGGACATGGGCGGCATTACCTGCCACGCCGCTATTATTTCTCGCGAGCTGGGCATCCCTTGTATTGTCGGCACGAAAATCGCCACGCAAGTCCTCAAAGACGGTGATCTGGTGGAAGTGGGCGCGGAGCGAGGAGTGGTCACAAAATTAAAATAGGATTTATAAGAAAAATTATAAATTAATTTATGTAAAATATGTCAGCACCCACATTTTATAAAAGACAAGGTCTTAACGAATGGTCAAAAGATTACGGCTATCTTTTTGAGGGGAAAAAACTTGAACGGGAAAAAGACCGCGCCATCATCAAACTTACCTTTGTTCGTCACGGTGAAAAAGAATTAACCAGCGGTTCAGAGACGGCTCTAACCAAAAGGGGAATTTTTGAGGCCGCGCTCCTTGGCACAAAAAGGGACAAAAAAGATACTTTTTCCATCAATTATAGCCCGACGGATCGGACAAAATTAACCGGCGAAATCGCGAATTTATCAGAAAAATTGCAGGGGGAAATAAAAGAAGAAACATTATTGGGCGTAAAAAATGATTTTTCCAAAGAATATTTGGAGCGCTTGCTAAACATTAAAAGAAAAATGTTGCCGGACAATGTTAGTCAGTTGTCCGCTGAAGAAGCGCGAAAAATTGATGAAGAAGCGGCCATATTGCAAATGCAAGAATATTTTTCTTACGGTGCCAATAGGCCTGACCAGGGGACTATTTCTCCTGACGAAATGGCCGGGAAAATCGGCACGATTATTAGACGATATGTTGACGATCTTCAAGATCATCAAAAATACTCTCCCTATTCCCTGCATGAGGTGTTAAATGTGACGCACGATTTTGTGGTGGCGAGTTTTTTGAGAAAAATCATTGGGGATAGTTCTGACAGTATTCGGCCGGGAGAGGGATTCGAGGTAATTATCAAGGGACCGAAAAGCGATGATCCAAATTCAATGGAAATGGTCTTGGTGTTTAGGGAGCAAGAATATAAATTAGATCCGAAAGATCTAAAGTGTTCCGCGGATATCATGTGAGAGATGGATGAGAAAGAAGAAATTGAAAGGAAACTGGAAGAGAACAAAAAATTGATAAATGTTGACGATCGCACTGGCACTTCAGCCGAGCTTTATTCACCGCGCCGGCAAAAATCAGACAAACTGCTAGTTTTCATTCCCGGGTCTGGATTAAATGCCAAAAGTGGTTTCAAATTTTATGACTATTTTTTTCTGGCCGGCTATAGAACCGCCGGGATAAATTTACCGGGTACGTTGAAAACACATCCCGCCCATCAGGACATTGGCAAGATGGATCTAGCCGCATACACACAAGAGGTTGATAAAACTTTAAGTTATCTCAAAAATGAAATTAAGATACGAGCTCAAAATATTGTAATAGTTGGTCACAGTTTGGGAGCTATGTTAGGATTACAAGCAGCCAAAAAAAATGAGTATGGAGCAGTAATTTTATTGGCCGGTGGAATTATTAAAGATACCTTAAAAGAATTAGCCATTCCGTCTGAAAAAATCCAAATCTTTAGTGAACAGGCAAATAAAAAGTCTGTATTGAGCAGGACGGCAAACGATTTAAGAACATGGTTTAGCGGAGAAAGAGTGAGTGGCTTGGAGTCTGTCTATTCAGATTGTCTTGGGAAAGATTCGGCCCAGGCGAGTTACGAGGCATATACGGAAGCTGTGGACGTACATCAAGATGATTTTTTTGGAACCCCTGGCCTGATTATCGCTGGCAGAAACGATCAAAGTATACCAGTAGAAGTAAACCAAGATACGGCTGAAAGATTAAATTTTAAATTTCAAACCATTGACTCTAGCCACATGATTCCTTTATCACCCAACGCGCGTCAGGCTTTTGAAAGCATTGAACGTTTTGTTAAATCTCTTAATAAGGAAAAAAAATAAAATGAAAAAAATATCTTTAAAAGAAATTATAGATAAACTGCCGCCAGATTTTTCCAGACATACAGTAAAAGATATCTCTGTTTTGGGCAATTCAATTTTTGGTGAAAGCCACCCGAGCAGTATGCACAAGATGTTCGGTGGAAATTTTAGCGTGACGCTTTGGGTGGCCAAACCAAATAACCATGTGGTTTTTTACAGATCAGCCGTAGAATATGACGATTATGCAAAAAAATGCGGGGAATATTTTAATCAGGGTTTAACTCAGACCAAAAAAATTACTCAAAAATTAAGGCAATACACCGATTGGTTTGAAAATTTTTTTCAAGTCCACCAAGCTTTGCATGATTTAGTCAAGCATCGCGAAAAATTTTTTGATGCTTATCGCGATTTTTTCGCCGTGCACCAGGCGGTTTATTGGGCCGGGGATTATCTCCACCATCACTTGCCTGGTCGCGCAAAAACCAAAAAAATCATTTCCATTTTATCAGCCGCATATAAATATAACGAATTGGTGGTGCCGCATGCCGAAAAATATTTTAAAAAGCTGAATGTCAGCCATCTTGTGTACGATGAGATAAAAAACGCAGTTTATAAAAATATTAAACACAAGCAAAAAAACAGAAGTTTGTTGTTTATTGGTAAAAAGAGATATATTCTGACTCACGCCAGCGCCAAAAAAATTGAACAAAATATAACAGACAGAGCGAAACAAAATCTACTTGGCTTGCGTATGATCAAGGGTCTAGGAGTCAGCCGCGGTCAATTCACAGGCATTGTTAAAGCAGTCACGACACATGCCCAGCGGTTGTTAAAATGTGGTCCACAGGATGTTTTGGTTATGCCCATGACTAGGCCGCGTTATAATGAGTTCATAAAAAAAGTTGGGGCCATCGTGACTGACGAAGGTGGAATTTTGTGCCATGCCGCTTTGCTGGCGCGGGAATTTGAAATTCCCTGCATTGTCGGCACCAAAATCGCTACTCAAGTCCTCAAAGACAGTGATTTAGTAGAAGTGGACGCGAACAAGGGGATTGTTAAGAAAATTTGAAATTATTTTATCTTATGTTATACTGTATATATGAGTACAGAAAAATATAACAATAGATTTGCAGAATTGGCTAAAAT
>Ga0210019_1004748_pt1 | contig 11638 bp, 11 predicted proteins | sample CryGeyCG2114_020_2_FD_183969 | JGI IMG/M metagenome (GOLD analysis project Ga0210019, IMG submission 183969) | Groundwater microbial communities from aquifer - Crystal Geyser CG11_big_fil_rev_8/21/14_0.20 (SPAdes) (version 2) | ecosystem: Environmental > Aquatic > Deep subsurface > Groundwater ...
GCCTCCGCGCGCGAACATAGCCCCGCTTCGCGTGGCGTTCTCGCCCATGACCGAAGTATTTAAAAGAAAAAGCCACAACGCAATCTAGCGAAGTGGCTTTTTCTTTTAAATGCTCCCGTGGGCGGACAAGTGGGATAATGAATCTTCAGAAGTCGTTCAGCTAATCATTCCGTTCTTCCGGCGCAAATCCAACAAGCTTTTGCTTTCGATTGGTACGCCGTTTCCGGAAAAACTGGCAAAACCGCCCACGATTCCAAAGAACATTGTAGCCGAAGCTTTAAAATTTCAAAGCTTTTTACTCGAGGACACTTCGCGCACATATGAGCAAACTGGCCGTTATTTCGGTGTCTCCCGGGCCCGAGTTTCACAACTCATGAGCATCCTAAGACAACTTCCCGAAACGTTTCTTTCTTCGATGAAGGATTGTTCGGATCCGAATGTTCTTGCAGTCTTCTCCGGCAGGCAACTGATCCGAATTTCAAGATTAGTCACGCTTGAAAAACGCGAAAAAGCGATCTTGTGGCAACTTAAAATAAATGCTAAAAAAATAGCAGAAAAATTGACAGGGGAACAAAAAGCAGATTTTTCTCTTCGTCCGGTACTTTAAAAAAACCTTTTGTGACAACGATACCAAAAGTTTGCCCATATTCCTTGATAAAATATTTGATCGCTGCAAGGTCATCCACTGAATCCCGATATTTAACTTCAATGGGTAAATATCGTTTCCCGCCCACATGAACAACAAAATCTAGTTCGCGCCGGGCGTCTTTGTAAAAAGCGAGCTCGATAACGCCTTCAAACTGACGAAGCGCGTTGAATACCAAATTTTCAGCATAAAAACCCATGATGATCGAGTCCTTTAAAACATTTTCATTTAGCTTTAAAATCGCATTACGCAAAGCCAAGTCGACCAAATAACATTTCACACTACCCCGCCTGAACTTAAGTGGCCGTTTTGAAAACTTCGGCAGGGTTTTCACCAAATCCGTCATTTCAAGAAGAGGCAAGTATTTTTCAAGCATTTGGCGACTCACGCCAATTTTTTGTGAGGATTTTTCAATATTGATTTCCTGTCCGGGCTGTTCGATCAAGGACAGATAATAACTTTTAATTTTCTCTGGCTTACGAAACTCGGTAGCAATGACGAGATCCTCAAAAATAACCTTCTGAACTTGGTTATCGAAGAGATATTCTTGTCTTGTCACAATATCTTTAATCTCCCACGCTTCCGGAAAGCCACCTTCAATAAAGTAAGCGTCTAACTGTCTGTTCAGCTCGTCAAAAACTCGTTCGGAAACACTGAGAGGTCCGGCCTTAGAATGAATTACTTTCCAATCGAGAACGGTGTCCCGCTGTAATTTATATCCAAAATCATGAGCGCGTTTTACAAAATCAAGCAGCTCTTGATCATCCGGTTTGTGGAAATAAACAAACTCCTTAAAGGAAAATGGCGAGAGGTGATTATCCTTGATTCGCCCCAATAAACTTTCACGGCTTTTACGGAATATGGGAGAAGATGCGGAGCCGGACACAACAAACCGTACTGAAAATCCCAAATCATAATATTTCTTAAGGTAACGCTCCCAGAGCTCAAATTTTTGAATTTCATCAAGAAAAAAATAGACCGTTTTGCTTTTGTGCGTAACGTCAGCCCATTTGATGAGTTCATCAAAGAAACGTTCTCCAATATACGGCTCCGCCATTAAGGGTTCGTCAAAAGAAAAATAAATAATTTCGTTTGGTTTTGCGTGACCATCGTTAATCAATGCTTGAATAACTTGCTTCAAAATGGTGGTTTTACCCACTCTCCTGGGGCCTGTAATCGAAATGATCTGTTTAAGCGACAAGAGATCCTTGTAGATTTTGTGAAAAATGGGACGCTTAAAGGTTGGTGTTTGAACCTCGCCATTTTCCCACCAAGGATTATAGGGGGTCAGGATTTCTTTGACAGTTGGGATGCTACTCGGTTTCTCTTTGGCCATATTTCCTTATGTAATTTTATGTAATGTATACTTTACATAAATTAATTAATATTGCAAGTGTTTTTATTTAAATGGTTTACGACGACTTCAACGCCTATTTTTGCCGCTATAAGCTGAAACTTGGTCATTTCCCATTTCCATTGAATTTAAGAACGCCGGCGGCTGACATCGATGCATTCGTAAATCAACTCTTGAGATAAGTGTGTTTCATTAGCTCAACAACGATAATAAAAATTAAAGGCGACAAATAAAAAATGATAGCGAGTGATTGCCCTAGCCAGGCTGTTGGTTGTTTGCTATGTTCCAGGATTTTCTTCAATCTTTTTTCCAAATTATCATCATTTGTAAATTCGCTCGAATGGTACAACCAATCCCGCATTTTATCAAAAGTAATAATCAGTTGAAAAAATCTATAAAACCCAAATACTGATAACCCTAAGAACGCTATGAGGAAAATTGTCCATGCTTCGCCAACAAAATTTGCCAGCAATGAAAAGTTAATTTTCTGGTATATCCCCGAGAAATAAAATATCGGAAGAATATTCAATAAAATCAACGACAACAATAGCCGACGTCCGACTTCCGGTATTGAGAATAATTGACCCCATTGAAACAAACTTAGTCCCCAGCAGGATGCTAACATGCTGCCGAAGAAAACTGCGTAAAATAAGACGAATAAATCTTTATATTTTTTCTCATTGTTTGGATCCGACCAATCTTTTTTATTTCCTATTTGTTCTTTAATATTCTCCGGGCTTTCTTGATTTCTAAAGGAAATCTGGCTACTCACATTTTCAAACCCAAAGTCTAAATATGGTTGCGCAACACCAAACACGATTTTATCTCCGTTTATCTTTTTAGGCGTCAATATCAATGTCGCTTTAGAATAGTTGCGCCGTCCGTCAACTTCCTGGAATCCTTCATAAGTCACTTTCAGCTCTACCTTAATTTGAACGATTTCTGAGTTAAAGCCTGATATATTTATTTCATCCATATGAATCGCGGAAGACTGAGAAGGCGCAAGGGCATCGGTTTTTTCTTTTGATTCATCAAATGCTTGAATCAAATTTTCTTTTCCGGATTGATCAACCAAAAAACTTTTATATCCTTTGCGAATATGCAACGCCGGAGCGGTTCCTTTGTTTTCTAATTGATAAGGCAAAGTGACGTGACTTGAACCCTTATAAGGAAGAACATTCGATACCGGTTGAATAATCACATACGGTCTTAATTGCACTTGCTGAGTCAACCTTGCTTGTTCAGCCATTTTTTTGGCCGCAGAAGCGCTTTGCCAAGCGGCGGTCGCTGCTAGAATAGCTACCACACATGAAAGAAAAGGAACCATGTTTGAAAACCACAAACATCTTTTATTTTTTTCTTCGTTTTTCATATTTATTTCTTCAATACTTGTATTTTTGAGCTACATTGAAGGGGATTTAACAAATTCATAGGGTAATTATGACTTCGCGCCAGATTTATTTAAAACTAACCGCTTACAAGCAAGTTGTTTTCAATGACGTTACGAAATAACGTGCGTTTCTCCGTGAGCTAGACATTTTGAATTATATTTCATCACATCTTGCGGATTATCGATCACATCAACCCGATTCGTTCTCGCATTGTAGGCATCTTCAATCCAAGATCGTAATGTTGCTCCTAATGTGGGGTATGTGTAATACCTAGCGTATCCCTTGCCATTTTTCTGAAAATTGCGTTTAAATCTGTCTGGCAAATGCGGCCAATTTGGCCCGCTAGACAAAGGGGGTATTGTTATTCCAATCAAACCATTGGGTATCGGCCCAGCAAGAATGGTCCCGCGCCGCAAAGAACTTTTTATTTCCCAATCAACATAACGACGGCTATGCGTGCAAGATCCGATTAAAACTATTGTAACTGAAGAATCACCAAGATATTTTTCTCGAATTTGTGACATGATATATTCTGGATTATCGCTATTCACAAAATCATCAATATCATTTACACCCAATGCTTTTGGAGTAAATATCCCTTCACCTTCAGGGCCATATTGTTTTACAAAAGAATCCACCCAATTTTTGTCGCCCTTAAAGTAAGAAATAAATACTTTCCGACGAGGCAAAGAAGAGCTGGAAAGCAGCGATGAATATATGCTCATTTTAGAATTTTCACATAATACCTTTTTGTTGGAGCCTTTCTGCTATTTCAACTGCCTCTTCGACCCAATCTCCAAAATTTTCATACCCATCGTCGTTTTTCCAATCATATGTTTTAAACCAATGACTTAAAGGATATTTAGTACCATTAACATTATATGTATAGTCATCTAAGATGTCCGAACCTTGCGTACAACTTAAGCGATTAAAATTGAGTAGTTGATGGATATGAATACTTATTAAACCATTGCCCCGTTTCCAACTTTGCTCCAGTTCATATTTTACCCATGGCCTGCCCGCTGTTTCTTCCCCCAGCAAAAAAACTGTCACGCTCGTGCCATACATACCGTCAAGAATCATTTTTTTAATCGCCTCGCCGCCAGATTTCTTAGCTTTTCCCCATAACGAGCCGTCATAAAATCCAGCTTCTTCACGATCTTTTTTCGTAATATCACTATTTCTTACTTGATTCACTCGGGACAATGTCTTTTTGATAATGAAAAGCAAAATAAACTTTTCTAGCCATTTAAGGCTCCCGTTGAATGAGTTTTACCAAATCTATTATAATTTTAACTGTTTTGGTTAAACTTGTTTTAGGATCATTGAGCTTTTTCAGCGAATTGTGAATCTTTTTTTTATTTCCAAAAAGGCGTTTTCTTTCTTGCCAGACCTTTTTCCACAGATCTGCGCTAGCATAACCTGTTAGCCCTACGGGAATTACTTTAAGGCCATTTGAAATAGCAATTTCGTATTCTTTTAAAACACCATTAGCATTGACAATTTCACCTCTTTCATTCTTTTTGTTGCCGAAAAGAAATATTGCTATACCAGCCTTAGAGATCATTTCAGAGCGATATTCTTTCCAAAGATCGGGCAAACTTTTGTTACCCGTAGCAAACTGAGGAAATGGCCGAAGGATTAACTGATCATCTAAATGATGATAATTTGTTGAATAAACTTGTTCCAAGACTCCATTTATAACAGCGCTTCCGATTCCAAGGCCGAATCCAGTTATTACCGTAAACTCATTACGATTTAATTCTTTGCTAAGCGCATGAACAAAACGAATAGATTTTTGTTCACCCCAAGGAGAATATTGTTCGGCACTGCCAGATATAAAAACTTTTGCTCGTTTTATTCTGTTCTCAATAATCCTCAACACTTCTGTGAAATCTGCATAATCATCGAAAAGCAAAGCAGTAATTGAATATCGCTTCAAATCTTTAATTTGAAGATTTTGTTTGGTTTGTGCATAGATAAAATCTTTGTTGTTTTTAAAATCTTTTCGATGAACTTTCCGAAGAAAACAATAATGGTTTCTTTGGTTCTTGCCTAAAAGTACTCTGATGCGACTCAAAATATAATCAATATTCGGGTCGCTAAAGCTAAATCCAATAAATAAGAAAGTTTTTGAAACGATGTCTCCCTGTAAAGCTGTAGAGAACAATTGCCGGTCATTGTTAAAATTTTCGTAATCTTCCTTAGTAAACACTGCTCTATCAGAATCATTTATGTCTCCGTGCATTTTATAAACAACAGCGTCTCGTTTCGGCAGGTTAATCGCCAAATTTTCTGGTGTTATTTTTACGTCGGGAGTTTTTCCGGCCTGATTTAACGCATCTTCAATCAATCGATCGTAATTAGTGGTCCAAAAGATGGTTATAGGAAGCCCAGAAAGAATTTTATGGTTTTCGGTAATAGAAGCTCTTCTGGAAAATTCGTCGACGATCAATTGGTTAATCCGATGGCGGGTGCCATGTTCGTTTATGTGGTATTGGGTTAGCGCTATTAAATCGCTTTCTTTATCGATATTAAGACCGAGTTGATGTGCTATAGATTTCAGAAGATCCTTCCAATCCACAAACCCCGCAGCTTTTGATAAACCAGCTCCTGCAAAAACGGCGGCGGTTCCATCTTTTAAAGCTTTCATATAGGTTGTAATAAATTGTTCTGTTGTTGCTTCGATTTTTTTCATTTTTTATCCGTGCGAGGTAACAATTTTACTATTTACTGTCAAGTCGCGAAGCTCACTAAGTGCTCCCCAAAAACCTTTGCCAATAAAACAGGGACAGCGTTTCCCACTTGCATTGATTTACTACCTAAATCTCCAAAAAATTCGTACTCGTCCGGAAACGTTTGAAGAGCGGCCGCTTCCCGAACCGAAATAGCTCTCAATTGACCGGGATGTCCGAATCTGCCGTTGGAAATGCTGGTGCATCGACATGTTAAAGTTGGGCTTGGCTCGTCCCATTTCATGCGACCATAAACATCCGAATGCCCCCTGTGATCAACATGACAATTCAAAACAAGTTCTTTTGGCCATGTCCGATGCGTACCGCCCGGGCGAGAATGAGCGAGACGCTTCAAATTAATTGGAGTTAAATTTGCACACTCATGATTTAAAACAGATTCGCGCCGATTACCAGCTCTTAACTTTGGAAAGTGACTAATGGCATCTTTTACGGTGCGGTAGGGAAGCAAATCCTTGCCATTACCGCCGTGCGTTTTCGAGGGGAAGGAAATTGGTTCAGAATACAAAGATTTTTTAATACCGATTAGAATGAAACGCTTCCTTCTTTGCGGAACCCCGTAGTCTTTTGCATCTGCAACACCGCTTGAATAGCTATATCGCAACTCATCTAAAATACATTGAAAACTTTTGACAATGCGTTGACCGATTTCATTAATAGCCGGAACATTTTCAACAAATAAAAAATCCGGTTTTCTTTTTAATTCTTTTAAAATACGTCCCACTTGAAGCAAAAGAGACTTACGTCTGTCGTAGTGATGATCCCTATTATGTCTGCTGAATGGTTGGCATGGCGCGCAAGCCGCAAGCATGAATAAATCGTCCGATTTTAAGTTTAATAACTGTTCAATAGCTTGACCGCGCAAGTGACGGATATCGATCTGGAAAAATTTTGCGGGTTTATTATTGTTGTCATAAGTAGAACGGAAGTCATCATCAATGTCGAAACCGTATTTGACATTAATCCCCGCATCTAACAGGCCTCGCGTTAGGCCTCCGGCACCACAAAATAAATCAATCGCAACTATATCCGACCGTTTTTCGGTAATAGTTTTTCTATCTTCATTACGCACTTGTTTATGTCCTTCTTGATTTGAAAATCCCAAAAACGAATTACTTCCCAACCCTGTTTCTTAAGAGTTCGGTTAACTAATCGATCTCGTCGGATATTTCCGGAAATTTTATTAATCCAAAATTTCTTATTTGCCTTGAAGCGATGCCGCGAGGTTTTTAAAAACTTGTAACCATGCCAAAAAGAACTATCACAAAAAATAGCGATCTTTCCCCGCGATATTACAAAATCCGGTCTACCCAAAACATTGTAATGTTTTTTAAAACCAAGACGGGCGCTTTTCAGCGCTCTTTCAAAGAGACGTTCGATCAAAGATTCCTTTGATCGAATCCGTGACATGTTAAAACTGATTTGCTTTTTCGTTCTCATCATCCTTCGTGGTAGTCTCCCCGATTTTCACTCAACACTTCCGCTGAATTCAAGTTGCCAAGTTTTCTTATCGCAGTAAGAATAATTTGCGATAAGGCGGAGGATGCGATGCTAATTATCTCGTCCCTTCTTTCATTCTTTTCTACCCTTTGCCATAACGCACAAGCAGCGAGAGCCATGGATATTTTATATTGTTTATTCAGAACCTCGGTATCTGCAGGACGTTTATATTTCAATAAAAACTGCGTTAAATAGATGTTGCTCATGTTTACAAATATTTCTATCGCTTTACTTTCGGATTTTGGCATTATTGCAAAGCCAGTTTTCTCGGTCATCTCAAAACGTTCCCAGTTAAGATCTCCTTGTTTGACTTCGACAATATCCGGCATATTTCTTGTTAATTTTTCTTTGACTTTTGGCGGTTTTGGCGGCTCCCGCGGTTCCACTCGCTCAATAATTGGTTCTTCTTCAGCTTCGGGCTCATCAATTATCAGTGTTTCTTGCGGCTTTAAAACAACATCGATGTAGAACCCTAGAGGTTTTACTTTTTCAATATCCAAAAAACCCAAAAACAATTTATGTTTTTCACCAATTGCAGCAGAAGAAGGTGCTGATATTTTAAAATTTGCCAGACCATTACTTAAACTGCATGAAACAGACCAGTCCTTAGGTTCGTAATCTAATTTCCCACGAAGCCTAGCTCTCATCAGGTAATTATTTTCTGCGTCTGTTATTCCCTTAATAAATCGATAAGAACCAACAGGTAACGGAAGATGGCCGTCTTTATTGTAATTTTTTGCCGGATCAAGTTTGGTTGGAAATTTTCGACCTTTAAATTCTTCTTCCTTACCCTGACGATTTTTAATAAGCGTAAGCAACTTGGTTCCTGAATCAAAAAGAGCGGCCAAATTAGGGTCGTTTTGTGCTAACTGACTAAATAAATCCTGCACATCCGTTTCATCCTTGACGCGATCCATTATCGCGTCTTCATGAATCTTCCGATTTAATTCCTTAAGGCCCGGGTGTTTACCAAGAGCTTGACAAAGCTCTTTTCGCAGCATCATTGCTTGCGGTACTTCTCGCATTTTTTCCCTATCAGCTTTAAAGACTCGATGAAAAGCTTCTTTTCGCATCTCTGTACAATCAACCACAACTAACAGTCGTTTCTTTAACCACGAAAGATTAGCATTATCCAAAAAGTCCTGTGCTTCGCTCGCATGAGTTTGACCATTCATCATATATATTGTCGAATACTTGCTCGCCCACGGGATTTTTTTCGTGAATGGTATTGCTGTCCATTTAATGCTTCCAATTTCCGGAAAATTCAATTCGGACGAGAAGGGGTTACCTAAAATATATTCTTGTTCTTCATTTTCTAATCTCACATCCGCGCCGGAAAATACCCTCTCCCACGTATGCCCTCCCAGTACACGCGCATCCTTTAGCCACATCGGCAAACAACTCATGAACATGGTCCGGCACAAAGCATTATGCAAACCAAAGTCAACTGAACGGTCAGATGGCCCCATTTTATAATCATAGAGTTTGATAAAGGTTCCACATTCAAGAGGTATTTTATATAAATTTTTTATATCTGACGGTAAAAGCGGAATGTTCTCCGCATAAAAAGATGCTATTTTGCCGTTCTTACCACCAGGAATAAAATATTCCACAACCGGCAAGTCTTCTCCCTCTCTTGGATCCCGTCTTCGGATAAGACTAAATCCCCATGGATTATTTCTGACGTTCTCAACTAATTCGTTGTTACGCTTCGCAATGATGAGATGATAAAAATTATCTCCACAGAACGGAAGAGTAGCAGTTCCGCCCATGTTGTATTTGCCTTGAACAAATTTTATACCCTCTTTATTTTTTTTACTAAGCGAAAGATACGTGCCTGGAAAATGATCGGGCAATTGCCCTTCTCCCTTATCAATTATGGAATAACAGGGGGTTTTTGAATCCCCCGAAACTATTATTTGGATATTGTTGGCTAGTTTTTTTAGAGAGTCACGATCGGTATTCCCTAATATCCCATCTTGAATATCAAAAAATGTTTTCACCGCATCTCTCATACTTTTAGGAGCTTGAGGACTACGCGGGTCCATTCCTCTTTTGAAGCATTCTTTTGTAAGAACAGCGTCGATCGAATTGACAATCTTTTCCGTTAACGCAGCAGCTGGATTTGAGGCTTGATTGCCAACTCTATCCCAATTTTTTTCTTCATTATTGAAAGGCGCCCAATTTCGTTCGTCGGACATCAACGAATTATTTTCAATAATTTTGGTCACTTCCTTTTCTGATTCCGCTTGAGCTAATTGCAATGCCAATTTTCTGAAATCATTCATTCTATTTTCCTTTTATTCTTTTTCCTTTCCAATTTCATTTTTAGCTTCCCTGATCATTTTAAGAATTTGATCGTCCGAAAGAGAAAATAACATTTCAGCATCTAGTTCAATCTTTGCTTTAATTTTTTGTTTTGGCCAAATTTGATTTTGCTTTGCAGCTTCAATCTCCGCTTCCGAAAAATGAAATGCCACCATGCCCATCGCAGAACCAAATTTCTTTTGCAAACAATCCTCTGAAATAATCAGCCCAGCGGGCTCCGTTTTTTCTTTGTGCATAGGACATATCAAACCGGATTTGTTGGTCTCTAACTTGTCATTGGAAATATAAAAAAGTCGAAGATTAGAAATCTCGGTTTCTCCTCTCCCGCGTGGAACATATTCTTTTACACACAATACGCAACGGGCCAACATTCTGCTCAACTGTTGTTTTTCAGTTGTTAGAACTTTTTTGGTTTTCTGTTTTCGTGTGGTTTTGTTTTTCATTTTTCACCATTGATATTCATGGGAGTTAATTGTATTTAATAGTACTATATTGTCAATCATTTTTTAACTATATAAGCTATATAGTATATTTATAAGGTGTTTTATAATTGAAGATTATGTCTGAATTTTAATTTCGTGCAAGATTTACGGATTGCTTATTGAACTTTGGTTTAATTGGCTGGTAATTCTAAGACGTTAACAATCCATCAATAAGACCGGTTTTGAGGGCATTCTCGCCGAGGAAGAAGTGGGAACCCATTTCATTACTACATTTGCGGAAGGAAAAATCAAGGATTGGGTTGTGACGCTCAACCAAGTCCTGCAGCCAGTTTTGACAGAGCCCTTGTTGATTACATGCAACAATCATCGAAAGATCAACGTTTGATTATGGAAGCAATTGATAAAGCCATCGATGACGCGCGAAGTAAACTCGAATTAACAAACAAGGATATTAAAACCGTTGAGGCGAGAATTGAATCCTTACGAGAAGAATCAGCTCAACTTTTAAATCTGGCTTTGAAAGGTGCTGTTTCAACAGGTGTTACTTATAAAGAGAAAATGGAACAGCTTGAGACAGAAATTGCGACTCTGGAACTTCAGTTAGACAAATTAGAAGCTCAAAAGAAAACAGCCGAAATCGCTTTAGGATCATGCAAATTTCTTCACGGCACTCTTGTGATCATTATGGCTAACTTTGATGTTGCGCCACCGGAAACGCAAAAAATGTTCATACAAGCCTTGATTAGTGGAATTGTAGCGCGCCCGGACGCACTCGATGTCCAAATGTTCTTTGAAAAACCGCCTGAAGAGCCTCTCCCCGAAAACGTCCTCAAAAGTTTGGCGGGCACCTCCCCAAAAGAAAACCGCCCCACCAAAGATAACAATGGTGAGGCGGTAATCACTAACGTTCTAGGTTCGCCAGAGCGTCAAGAATGACTCCCGGGGTAGGGCTTCCCGCGTCGCTTCGCTCCTGGGACGGCTACGGCTTCGCCTCCGCGCGCGAACATAGCCACGCTTCGCGTGGCGTTCTCGCCCATGACCGAAGTATTTAAAAGAAAAAGCCACAACGCAATCTAGCGAAGTGGCTTTTTCTTTTAAATGCTCCCGGGGTAGGGCTCGAACCTACGACCCAGCGGTTACGAACTGACTCCAATTGCTTGGAGAGTCGGACTTTCTCTTTGCCCTTTCTGCTTCGCTATGTCCTTAATGGCATAGCTTCGCAG